>Ga0310342_100000970_pt1 | contig 17269 bp, 16 predicted proteins | sample S15DNA20500_MG_FD_206155 | JGI IMG/M metagenome (GOLD analysis project Ga0310342, IMG submission 206155) | Marine microbial communities from station ALOHA, North Pacific Subtropical Gyre - S1503-DNA-20-500_MG | ecosystem: Environmental > Aquatic > Marine > Oceanic | place: Pacific Ocean: North...
GGCATCAGTGAGGGTGCGCCTGCCCCCGGCGAAGTCTGAAAGACCCGTAAACAATGCCGTCCTACGAGCAACATTTTGTTGGTAGTCGCGCTCTTTCTCACTAGCTTCTCTCACGAGTTTCTCTTCCGGTGTTTCTCTTCGTAATGCATCCTGTTCAGCTTGCCACATATCCATCGCTTGAGCAAAGGCTGTATCTCCTTTCTCTTCCTGTCGATCTAGGCTTCTTATGCCTGTACCACCTGCTCCATTGCCATTCGCCGCCGCTAGTCGTTCTTCAACAGTACTACCTACGGGAGGGTCTGGCGTGAATTTGATCGGCTCACGTTCTATTCCCATAACATCTTCTCTAAGCCGCTGGGGGACACGACCTTCTGTAGGCAAGAATCCACCCGGATAGAACATACCTAATGCTTCTTCCCCTGATATCCCTGCCTCTTCAGCAAGAGCTAAAACCTGTTCAGCAGTTACCTCTTCTCGTGCAAACCTCTCCCTCGTCTTCTCTCGTTGCTCCAGAAATTCCTGTCTCTGCCGATCTTTATGACGGGGAACAGTCTGACTTCTTTGCTCGTCCGACATGGCTAACCACTGATCTAGTGCAGGACGATTTTGACCAAGTGCCGCCCAATCAGACTGCAAACTCCTACGTCTATCCTCTTCTTGTTTTTCTCTCAACCTCTGTCTAGCCGCCGCCGCTATACCCCCACCGGACCCAGTATCAGGTCTAGTTACTACCATCTCCCCACCAGTTTGCAATCCGACAATGCCACCACTGGCCATATGTTCTCCGGGCGGATAGTACGCACTTCCAATATCTCTATCCCAATCCCAATCAAGATCAGAAATATCTCTCTCCAACCATGAGGGAGTCGCCTCTCCATAACGTCTTCTATAATCTCTTTCTGGTTGGGTTAACTCTTCCATCCACGGATACGTCTGTTTTTCGGTATCTGTTCTCACCGCGTTGGTCTGATTTACGTGCGTTGATGGCGGAGGTGGCGCTACCTCTTTCTCCTCCCCGTTCTCATCAAATGGATCTAGAGCGATCAACCCTGTTATTCCAAGCGCACCTCCCCCTCTCAATAACGCTTTTCTTCCAATTGCTCCTGTATCCACTAATGCTGTGGCTCCAGGGCTCATTCTTCGACCTCTCTCAACGGTACTGGCAAGAAGTCGCCTTTTTGGTAGACTCACGCTCGCAGGTGACCCCAAACCCCTAGCAAGTTTGCCCCTTAAGCCACCCTTTCCCTCAAGCCTAAGAACCTGTCCCCCAAGTTTTCTTAAGGCTGAACTAGCCCGCGCACCCTTCATCAATCCGCTCAATCCACGCAATCCCATTCCTGCCACACCAAGACCGGGAAGCAACATCGCGCCTGAAAGAGCCGTACGGGCAGCCGTTCTAAAGGGATTCTTGGCAGCTTCCTCCCATGAACCCGCACCACTGACCATCCGCCCAAGGCCGGAAAAGAAACCACCTTCTTCAAGTCCTACCAATCCTCCATAAGCCATCGGTGGTGGTCCGGGCGGTGGTCCGGGCATTCCGCCAGGAGGTCCACCGGGAGGCATTCCACCGGGCATTCCGCCGGGCATTCCACCGGGAGGCATTCCGGGGGGAGGCATTCCGGGGGGAGGCCCAGATGGACCTCCACCAGGGGGTATACCCTCCATTGAACCTTCTCCATTTCCAAAGCGCTGACCAAAAGCATTCTGCTCACGCCTAGCAGTCGTCTCTCCACTCGGCGGTCCTGCCACCTTCTCTCTTTGCTCAGCTTCTGCCCGTGCATTCGCATCGGCATCAAACTCATAATTGCGACGATTCATTTCTTGAATCACGATCCACGGAGAGACATCGACTCCGCCGGGCATTCCAGTGGAACCCGGATTATTCGCTTCAGCCTTGAGGCGATCTATGGGGAAGTTTCTAACCGCCCCAAGCTGTTGTGCTAGACTAAGAGCCATGATTACCAGACCCTCCCGCCTCTAAAATTTGGTGTTATTGAGGTACCTTGGAACGGTGTCACCTGGGCAACGGGGTTTTGTTGAGTAGCTTGATAGTTTTGCATTGCCGGATTTCCAACAGTCGTTGGTGTTATTGGAGTACCTTGGAACGGAGTTACCTGGGCAACAGGGTTTGCTTGAGTAGCTTGATAGCTTGGTTGCTGTCCTTGCTGTCCCCGATAGGCATTATAAAGACCCATGGCACCGAGACCTGTATCCATCAAGCCAGCGGTACCACTCCTGGGTGTCCCGTATGCGGTCTGGGTAACAGAACCCTGATAAGGCAATCCACTCATCGCCTGCTGTTGCCATCCGATATTCTGCCTTTCCTGATTCTGTCGATTCTGCCAATCCTGATAACCGATTCCAAGACTTCTATCCTGCATCGCACGCTGTTCTGCGCCAACCCCTTGTACGTCCCGCAATCTTTCCAGTTGCTGTGCTTGCTGTTGTCCTCCCAACTGCAACTGTTGGCCACCCACTCCCGCAAGCTGGCCATATCCACCCATTGCGGCCTGCTGAGCCCCCATCCTTTGCTGTACTCCAGTCTGAGCAGCTTGGAATCCCTGCTGTTGACCCTGTAGCCCAAGCCCGGCACCCGTAGAGGCGGCGGCTTGCTGGGCCGCAAGTCCTTGCTGACCCATGCCGATGCCCTGTGCAGTAAGCCCACCTTGTCCTTGTATGCCCTGCATTTGACGCCCTGCACCAACATCGGCCATTCCAGCCGCTTGCTGTTGTGCTTGCATCTGCTGTGCGCTACCCGCTTGGGCCGCACCAACGCCAGCTTGTTGTGCCGCCAACGCTTGCCCCTGTGCCCCTGCTTGCGTTGCCGCCGCTTGTTGCTCTGCACTGAGTCCCGTTTGCTGGGCTTGTTGTTTTGCCGCTCTGTCGGCTTGGAATGCTTGTTGTGCAGACTCAAATGCTTGCTGTTGTCCCTTACCGATGATCTCAGCGGCCTGTTGTCCTGTCTGCTCCCTCAACTTTCTTTGTTCGATATCAGCACGGGCACCACCGAATGCACCAGATTGTGCCGCCGCTGACCCCAATTCTTGCCCTTGCATCTTCTGGAATTCCATCAACTGCTGTAACTGAGGATCGGTAACGCCAGCAGTATACTGCGACATATAATCTTGGAGGTTGGCAGTCCTTTGCAAATCAGGTGCCTGTCCACCTATATCACGCATACGCTGGGCGGCCTGTTGTGCTTGTGCCTGAGATTGAACTCCAGTCTGGCCCATCTGACCCATGGCAGTTTGGCCAAGCTGTTGTGCCGCAGTACCCATGCCCGTCATGCCAGTACCAAATTGCTGTTGTGCCCCCAGCGCCGCTTGTCCTGCTGTGCCCATCTGTTGACCCAAGCCAGTCATTTGTACTTGACCCGCCTGACCAGCCGCTGCCTGTCCGGCACCAAGTGCCTGTTGTTCAGCTTGGGCCGCCGCTCCAGTGGCTCTCATGCCCGCACCAGCAAGTTGTCCTTGTAGTTGTGCTTGCTGGCCAAGGGCCTGCTGTTGCGGAATCAAACCACTGATACCTTGTGCGGCCTGACCAAGGGTCTGACCAGCCTGAATCGTGCCTTGCGGGCCTACGCCTTGGCCGTACGCCACCCTTCCCGCCATTGCGGCGGCTTCCGGTGCCGTAAAGCCAGCCATCCTTGGTCCGCCATATTGCTGATAGGGACGCTGGCCTTCCGTTACGATACGATCAGTTAGGTTGGCCCATTGCTGTTCAGTCTGTTGTGGTACCCCATAAGAGGTGACCTGAGACTGACCCGGTGCCATACCAGCCCTACCACCCTCCTGTAGCCCAATGATGCCACCAGAAGCACGACCTCTTATAAGTTCTTGAACAATGTCACGACCTCTGCCTTCCTGTATCATGGGACCAACTTGAGATGACTCGTAATCTTCTCCACGAGCTATTTGCCCACCCCGGCCTGTCTGATAGTCTCTTACTTTTTGTCTCTCTCTTTCGCTAAGTATATTCCACATATCTGCATTAGCGGTCGGGCGTGGCATTCTTCCCCTATCGCTCGCCCGCCGGAGCGATTGCTCGTATCTGCTCAGGTCTGGCTCGGGCAACGGAACTGGCTCCGAATCACTATAATCTCCCCTACCTTGTATGCGTCTTCTTTCCCTTTCCTCGTGTATCAGTCGCCATAATTCTGGTTCTCTTTTTTTTCGCTCAGACTCTCTCATCAGTTGCCTAAGCTCATCTTGTTCACGAGCTTCTTCTTCTCCACCAAGGCGGTTATCCCACCCACCAATACGTTTCAAAAGCCACTGAAACATACTCTCCTGAACCTCACCAGTCTCTTGATAACCCGGAATCCTACCACGTAATCCAACGACTCCACCACCGGGGTAACCGGGATAATTTTTTTTCTTAGGCATTATATTTTATCAGGCTAAGTGACTCACAAAATCTTCCCAGACCGACGCACCCGGAGGGGTTTCGGGATTGATGGACGACGCCGCACCCATCATCTCTTCTTTTGTCGCGCCTTCAACATCACCCTTGTTTATGATGAATTCACCTTGGGTGATCGCCGCAACTGGCTGAATTGCACCACCCGTGGCCAAGCGTCTCTCAAAATCTTCCTTTATGAAATCATCCTTGGATACAGCAACACGATCATCTACCGCACCACTGCTCTCGGGTAGGCCATCACCGAAAGGAGGTATAAGCCCTTCGGTTACAATCCCGGCCCTGCCAGCGGCCTGCGATCTTCCCGTACGCATCTCATTGGTTAACTCCATAATAAGATCTGGCCAGATTTTAGATACTTCTTCCAGTAGTTGCTGTGACTCGACAGGTGGTAATTCACCTGCTAAGGCGGCCATGACAATTTCTCTCACCTCTGCCGGGGCCTCATCGCTCATAATCTCAGGTGGAATAGTGCCCCCTTCCGCCATGCCCGGAGTCGCAGGTGGCGGCGCTCCCTGTGCCCCGGCTCCGAGCCTTGCCAGCATTGCCTGTGAGTTGGGATCTTGGAATTGAGAAGCCTGAGTGGGCATATTGAAAGGATCAAATCCGATCATCGGACTCATTTGTCCTTCTGCCATCAGACCCGGACGGTAGCCAGTAGCCGTTGAAGTCGTGGCCGCGCCTTGCGTAATCGGAGGTAACGGACCCTGTGGGCCGGGTGCCTGTCCTGTCGCTGGCGCTGCACTAGTCGGCATAATCGGCTGTCGCGGTCGTGGTCCAGGCTGTGCAGACGCCCTTTGTTGCGCTTGGTTCTTCTTGGTAGCTTCAAGCCTACCTTCTGCCGACTGCATCGGACCTGTGGGAACCCCAGTTTTTTGTACCTTTTTAGCTGTTGCTTCAGCTTCGCCTTCGTAGATTTTTTTGAGCCTTTCTTCCTGAGTCTTATCTCCCGGCTGTAGGTATAGTTGCCGTTCTTCAGCTTCCGTTCTTTTCTGGCGGTCTACATCCACCACTTGAGTGGGATCAAATACGGGTACACCCGCAGGAGGCTCAATCACGGGCGTCGGCCTGCCAGTCTCCGGTGTAAACGTGGCTTCCGGCTCTTCTCCGTATAGATCTTTCTGTGCCCCAAATTCCGTCATAACCGCATCGGTATCGTCATAATCGAACATCGTTTCGTCCAGATTATCACGCTGTTCCTCGGTAAGCTGTCCAGGCACATTCACCCTAGCTGTTGGCTTAGGCTCTGGAACCCCTGTTCGGCTTGGCTCAAATTGATCTGGCCCTTCAGTCGCACCATTGCCCGGCTCATCGGGCACAGAAGGAATGAACGGCTGTGCGGTAGGCTGCCCCGTTAACGCCGCTTGACGTTGCTGTGCGGCCAACTCTTGTTGTCGATTAACCACATCAACCTGTGTCGGATCAAATACCGCAGGCTGTTCCGGTATTGGTGTACGAGGGACAAAGGGAGCTATTTGTTGGGCAACAGGCTCATCACCTTCAACGGGAGGAGGTGCGGCACGTCTAGATCCTAACGTACCAGTCCTAGCTGGTTCAGGCTCCCCGTATTCCTCACCTTCATAGTCCCCAGGAACCACACCAACCCCGCCTGCACCTAAAGTCGAAGTAGGTGTGACTGGCGCTTGGGTACGTGGTACATAAGGCGCTATTTGTTGGGCAACGGGTTCTGTCATATCTCCGGGTATGTTCTGTGGAACAACGGGAGCGGGAGTTGTTACGGGAGATGCCACCACAGGAGGAGGTGCTACTGGCTCCTCAATCTCATCTTCTCCTGCCAAGGGAGGTGGTTGAGTGGCGGCAATCGTTCTCGGAACAACTGGCTGTATCGCTTCTTCTACTTCTCTTTGTCTTCTACGCGAAGGCTTTCTTCTACGCGAAGGCTTTCTTCTACCTGTAGTTCTCCGCCTACGCCTAGGAGTGGGTTCACCTTCACCCTCCTCCTCATATCCGCCACCCCGTCGAAAGCCGGGAACCACCCCACCACTTGCGGCGGTTATCGGCGGAGCCCCGACATTCGCATATCCTTGCGCCAGAGTCGTGTCATGCCACCCTCCGGCCCCGGCACTCTGGGGCATCACCGCTCCGGTCCCACCAGCGGTCCCAGGCATAATCGCTGTAGTTGTCGGCTGTGAATAACCAGCCCACCCCTCCTTCCCGCCTGACTCTCTGTAGGCTTTTTGCGCTTCCTCCTGAGCAAGTTGTTTTTCCAGGGTAACCGCCATCGGTATACCTAACGTCGCCGCTTTTCCGCTAAGCGCTCCCATCGCCCCTTCTAAGCCTGCCTCCGCTCCCGCCTTCGATAAGACTCCTCCGGCACCCCTTGCGGCCTTTAGGCCACCACTTAACGCCTTGCCACCCAGATAACCTGTCAACCCACCGACCATGGCGGACTTCAAGTTCTTATTCTTGATACCGCTGATCAACGCCCCTATACCTGCCGATGCCAAAGGTCCGCCGGGAAGGAACGAAGCAGCTATCGGGGCAGCCTTCAGGGCAAGGCCACCGAGTTTCTTGGCAAGTCCACCCAAGAAATACGCTGGAACATAGCCACCATTGGCGTATATCATTGGAATCTCGCCACCACCTCGTAGGCCGACGATGCCACCGGAAGCAAGCATCGGCTCAGTGCCTTCCGATCCTCCACCGATAGTAGGATCGCCCATCGGACCCAATAATCTTCTTAGTACATAATCTCGTACAAGATCTTCTTTTTCATAATGTGATGGCGTAAAAGCACGTTCACCCTCTGATGGCCTGCCCCAACTAGACCCCCCTCTTTTCTTCGCTAATGCTTCATCCAACTGTGCAAATCTCCGCTTCGATACAGCCCTAGCTAAATCAGCACCAGTGAGTCCTGCCGTCATTGCCTGTTCTTCAGCAAGTATATCTCTCCCAGTGGGGCCTGCGCGGAGAGCTAGTGCCTCGTCGGCTAGAAAGCCTTCCACACCTTCGGGCGATGTATAAAGCGTATCCGCCATAAGAGGCTGTCCGGTCACCTGAAGGCTATGAACACTCCTGCCCCATGGAGGGCCGGGATTTCTATTACCTGCCAGATGCTGGTCTGGACCTTCTCCATGTCCATGGGAAGGAATGTTTCCACCTGCGTGATAACCCGGAACCATTCCGCCATAAGCCATTGGCTCAATGCTCATTTTCCAACTCGTTGGAGGTCCACCTGCGCCATCTCCACCCCCGGCAGATGGAGAAGATGAGATGGGTTTAGCAAATCCCGGTGCAATAACCCCTACCTGCGGTCCCGCCTGTGGGACACCGTAGTCGCTTGAGGTGGGTGGTTGCGGTGCCAGTTGCGCCTCCCTCTTTATCCGCTCTTTCTCCATCAACGCCGCCATGCGCGGGGACGGTGGCACCGTATCGTCACCACCCAGGTACATCTGCTGCATTCGTTGCTCTCGCTGCTGCCGTGCAGCAAGCTGCGGATTGTACAATCCCGGCGGAGGCCCCTGACCAAAGCCCTGTTGCATCTGCTGCATTGGCTGAAGGCGCTGCATCTGCTGAAACGTCTGTGGTATCTGTTGACCAATCTGTTGTTGAAGGCCCCCAAGCTGGGGCATCATCTGCTGGGGCATCATCTGCTGGGGCATCATCCGCTGCCGAAGACTTCTGCTAAATGCCATTAGCTTGTCTCTACGCCAAAGATACTAAAGCTCATATCACCCGAACTCGCATAAACACTGACTATATCGTTATCACTCAGGGTTATACCAATGATGAGAAAAACCGAATCATTGGCGGCAACCGATTTTCCGTAGTAGAGGTAATGCTTGCCTTCTACGGTTGCGCCCAGCGGACGGACAGCCACTCTGATAGTGAGTGCCCCGCTAGAGCGGTTGCAGGCGACAATCGAACTCACCGTGGTCTGCGTCTCTCCCGGTACGGTATACAATACCGTTTCGGTAGTCGCATCAGGCGCTAATTGCCCCAGTACCTTTAAGTTATCAGCCATTACTAGCACCAAGCAACAAAAACTGATATTTACGCAACGATAAAGAACTGTCACTATCGTCCTGAGTCTTCACCGAATGGATGTCACTACTGACATCTTGAAAGTTCTGTTCAATCGTTCTGCGAGAGACACTTTCATCTCTTTCCTCATACTCAGGAGGCGCAGAGTTCAATGCCCGATAAGATTTAATGGTCATCGTTTGCCATCCGTTCTGCCATCTACCCTCACATGACCAACACGCCAGCCATAGCCAAGACCACTGCTCTGCACCTTCATTGACACCTGTCTGGCTCTTCCACGTATAAACGACTGTTCGGTACTGGAGGTAATCGTGGCGGAGGCAATCTCAGATTGAGATTCACTAGGATAGTTATGCCCATTTAGGCTGACTGTAACCTCGTTGCTTGAATCAGCGTCCCTAAACTGAATATCAGGTATAATTCTATTCAAAAACCAGAATTGATCGCCCTCGCCTAAGTCGATATCGCCCGTTTCGATATAAGCAGTCATCGCTGTTCCGTCATCGTCATGGCCGTTTTCATGGCTGTACAAATAGTTAGGATAAACTGCTTCCCCTATGGGGCCACCACCCGTATCTGCGGTAGCCGTATCCGCAATCGTGATCGTGTAGGTATCAGCATCCGTGATCGACACGACGGTATGCTCGTTGTTCAGCAGGAGCGCCTCTAGGCCACCAACCGTAGCCAGGTTGCTAAAAATAACTTTATCGTTTGCAACCAAACCATGGCCCGCATCCGTGATGCTGAGATTTTCGGTAGCATCTGTGGTGGTGGTTATCGGGTTATTGCCTAAAGATCTTTTGCGTATAGAAGAAGCAAGGGGATAATTTTTTGTAAAAGCAGCACTCCATGCTCCACGCGCCAATGTTCCGGTATACCAGACCTGCTCACCGTAGTTGTAGATCACATACTTGTCGTTCTCTCCGGTGCCCGATTCCGATGGATATATCCAGATAACCTCAGAAAAATTCGTATTGGAGCCAGCCACCACCTTGTGTGACTGAGTAACATCAAAGTCGTCAAACACAGTCCCAAGCACGGGGCAAGTGAGCCTTTGCGCTGTTCCCGTATAGCTATAAAACGCCCCCCGGTCCATGAAGAACACGGTGCCGTTCGCGTTGACGGCGGCATTAGGCGAGATCATCGACATCCCCTTTGATGCTTCCGTAAACGAGAAATAGAAAGGACTTCCGATATATCTCATGCTTACGATACCGCAATCCGTCCAGATCAGGATTTCCTCACGCACCCGCAGTGCGCCGATGATCTCCGAGCAGGCAGACAACTCCTGTCCACCCGCACTATTGGTGGACAATGGTTCCCACGTCGCTGCACTCTCGGAGCTAGACCACCTCACGAGCAATGGGTTGATCGTAGTCGAGCCAACGGAGTTGCATCCAATGGCGACAACATGACGAGCCACATCGGATATCAATGCCTGAGTGGAGGCCACAGGAGTGTAATAAACCCCGGCCTTGTATACCGCAGCCACGCTCGCTCCACCACCCGTTGCACTGCCAGTGGCGTTTGCACCACCTAAATCCGCTGTAAACGTGGTTTTGGTAGGTGTACTGGCGATCGTCATCTCGACATTGATACGAGATGCAATGATCCCCCCAACCGCAGTAGCACCCGATAGCGTGACAGTATCTCCAGTTCCTGCACCATGACCAGCCTTATCGGTGACAGTAATAACAGTAGATCCACTGGTTGTTGCAACCGGAGTAGACCCACTGAGTGTCACGCTTCTTCGTGTAAGATCACTTAAAGCAACTGCACGAGTCGAAGTACCCGCGCTCTCGTCCCAGTAATAGATGTCTCCTTGTCGAACATTGGCGATCATATCATCGCCAAAGTTATCTATCGACCAAAGGCGTAGCTGGTTGGCCTGACCCAAACCGCTACCGGAACCCCATGTACCATCACCCCAAGTACTAGAACCCCAACCCGATCCTTCCACATAAACATCAAGCCCGGTATTGATTTGATATGCGGCAGTTATACTTGATCCACCAGCCGCCGTATCAGTAGCCCCAGCCTTATCGGCACAAACAACCCTGTACTTGTCGTCCGCATCATCGCCACTGGGATCCCCAAGCGCGACAATACGATGCTCGGTATTTACTTCAGCAGCAGTGATGTTGTTAAGGGCGTCAGATCCGGCAAGCGTGACATAATCACCTCTTACCGCACCATGCGACGAAGAGGTGATCGTTATCACAGCCGTCCCGTTAACAGTGGCTATAGGATCGGTTCCCAGTGTAGCCGTAGTACGAAGCGGCGTAATATCGTGGTAGCCATTACCAAGGCTGACATAGAACTTCAGGTTGGTTCCGACTCCTATATACTTACTGCCGGAGTCGGTAACCCAGTCATGCAACTTTCTAGTAGTACCAGAGAAGGTGGCAGAAACAAACTTGACCCAGCCACCAATCTTTTCAGCAAATCCCTTACGAAACCGCACCTTATCGGAATCATACCAAGTACCTTCTGCGGAATACCTAGTACCATCCGTGAAAAGTCCAGCTTTAGGAAAGATTTTAGTGAAGGGCATTATTATCCTTCCGCGATACCGTCGCCACCTTTAATCGTGAAATACGGACTATCGGAATCCAGATCTCCACCAACAATCTCTTTATCTACGATACCGATCATTGTCATGGCAACATTAATTTTACTTTGCACCTGATTACTGTTCTTCCTCGCTTCTTCTGATATAGCATGAGCTTCGTTGCCCTCAATGAGCAGTCCCTTAAATAAATCAGCTATTTCCGTAGTCATATAAACATCTTTGGTAAGCTGACCGTTAGTTTCCTCTTTTTCCGGCATCTGCGATCCTTTCTTTGAGGTTAGCTGTCTCCGCTTCGACCGACGCGAGGCGTTCCCCATGACTATCCACCTTTTCATCTAAACGATTAACAATTCTCTCAATCTGGGCGATTGATTGACGGGCACCATTCAAGCCTACCTTGACCCCTCCCCACGCCGCACCAGCGGCGGCGGGAACGGCTAGGAATGATATGATATCAGGCACGTTAACCTCCATTATCAAACGTTGACCATGGAGGATCTAACACCTCAGTCGTAGGATTCTGCTGTTCGGCAACCTTGGCATCAAGAGCCGTCTTGATGGCGTCCAGATCCAAACCAGCTTCACACCAGCCTTGAACATCCGCTTCCGTCAAATCCTCAAAAGGAATAAACGGGTCACCTGATGTATGGGTCACCTCCAGATGTCCCCCATCACTCCAAGAGTACTCGCCATCCTTAGCAGTCAAGCGCCAAACAACGTCGAACACGACATCTGTCTGGCCCTCAGAGCTTTTGTAACAATCCAACCCACCGAACTCCCAGTCATATGTCATCCGATCACCCCGCTGAGATCTTCACATCGTTAGAGTCATTCCAAAGCTGACCAGCTACACCGGGATCGCTCGTGGCGAGTCCCGTCATCTTGATCGCAGCGTTGTTCATCGTCACGGCTTTGTTGAGGTTGATAGCTGTAGCGGTAAGCTCCATCACATTGGCAGTTGAAACATGGAAGCGCATAGCAGACCATTTTCCGTTATCACCGATGTCCAAAGTGTCATTTCCTGTTATGGTGTTTTCGGATATAACTACCTTGTTGGCATCGTTTGCATTGTTACGGGTGAAGATCCCAAAGTTCTTCTGTAGCCTTAAGGTTCCAGAACCAGCGGGATTGTCACCTATACTTAGGCTAGTGCCAAAAAACACATCTCTTGGGCGACTAGCCCCCGCCGCACCTAAGTCATAATTGTCATCTGCAACACTCAAAAGATGTCCACTAGCATCTATTTTCCAGCGATCAGTGCCACCAGTAGTAAGCGAGATGACATCCGCCGCAGATTCCCGTATATAAGTGTTGCCGAATCCATCCAGATAGAGCCTCTTTGTAGCCTGTAGACTGATGTGCTGATCTTCGTCCATCGAAATAATGGGGGTAGTTCCAACGCTAGACCCCAGACCAATTATCAGATCATCGGCTGAGTCGTCCAAACCTATGTAATAATCCTGAGCATTCCCGTTGTAAATCAGCGCAGTATCTTCGGCGGTTCCATCCCCCACCGTTACGTGTGCCGCAGGGAATACAACCTTTTGGTCCTCATCAATAGTCACAGCAGGAGTCGTTCCGACAGTAGATCCAAGACCAATCACCAGATCATCCGCAGAATCGTCCAGCCCGATATAAAAATCTTGAGCATTGCCGTCATAGACGATCTTGGTATCTACAGCCGCTCCATCACCAATGGTAACGCTGTCGTCGGTGAGCGTAAGGATAGGGTTCGTGCCTACGGTCGATCCTTCCCCAACGACCAACGTGTCAGTACCGTCATCCAATCCGATATAGAAGTCCTTCGCGTTTCCATCGTACACAATCTTGGCATCGACAGCCGTTCCGTCGCCAACGGTGACACTATCATCAGTGAGAGTAAGGATACTATTTGTACCTACAGCCGATCCCACTCCAACTACCAACGAGTCAACACTATCATCCAAGCCCACATAGAAGTCTTTGGCATTACCATCGAACAGTAGCTTCGTGTCTTCCGCCGCAGCATCACCAACGGTCAGGGTAGGACCAGCAACTTGAAGGCTGTCGGTTACGACCAGATCGGTCAGCGCATCGACAACCGCCGCACTACCTCCCGCACCATCGGTATAAATAACCGAAACCTTGCTGTTGCCAATCGTGACGTTGGCCCCGGAACCCTGACTTATGATGATACTGTAAGGGCCGGATGAGCCGGAATCGGTAGTAGCGTTCTCAATGATCCATACTTTCTTGACCGTATTCGGGGCGAGCGTAATCGTACAATTGGAATCCAACGCCCCGGTGATCTTGAGATAAAGCGCCCGAACCTCGTCGGCAGCGCCATCAGCCATGGTTATCGTCTGCGTATCGGCGTTCGTCGTCAACGCTTCCGTACCATAGCCAAGAGCTTCGCCAACAAGCTCCAGATTCGTATTCGTAGAGGTTCCCCAAGTGCCGGATTCGTCACCCGTGGCGATTTCCTTGAGCCTCAAATTATTGACGTATGTTGCCATGTCTTATTCCTAGCTCCTAGAGCGTCCAAGTCCAAAGATGTACCATCACCGGGCCAATCATATCCATGATGCCGTCAAATCCCCAGCCGTTGGGAATGCTCCATTTGCCCGAATCCTTATCTCGTGCATGATCGTGCCAGTTTCCAATCTCCCGAACAGCATAAAACAGCAGAGCGACAGCCGATCCCAGCCTTGCTCCGCCAACCAAACTCTCCGGTAGAATCAATGTCCAGAGTGCAAAATAGGCTAGAGCCAATACCGAAACCAATCCGTGCGCTATCCAAGTTGTCCACTGGGCACCGCTCTTGAATATTCTCGGTAGATACGACCAAAAATATTTGTCATACCATCGCTTGACAGTGACGTACTCATCGACAGCTACCACCCAAGCGATAACGGGTATGTGAAAAATAGCTATCAGCCATGCTCCGTCGCTCATAAACATTATGAAGGCACACCCTCCCAGTCAGGTGTTTGCGAATCGGATACCTCGGACCATCCCGGTGTCTGTGAGTCATCTACAGCAGCCCATCCCGGTGTCTGTGAATCCGACACCTCCGACCATCCCGGTGTCTGCGAATCATCTATAACTCCCCAATCCGGCGTCTGCGAATCATCTATCTCTGCCCATACATTGACTCCAGTTATTCCCGTCGTTCCTACCACACCCGTTACTTCGATATACTGACTAACGCTCGTCGTAACGCTTCCTACCGCACCCGTTCCCACAACTCCGGTGACGGTTACACTTCCATCTCCCGTCACCGTTACCGAACCTACACCACCTGTCGCCGCGATCCCGGTTGGGGTAACATTTGCATCAGCCGTTACCGATACCGAACCAACTGCGGCTGTTCCGGCCAATCCTGTTACCGAAACACTTCCATCACCTGTTACCGTTACGGAACCAACTGCACCCGTTCCGGCTATTCCCGTCGCCGTAACATTCGCATCAGCCGTTACGGTGACGCTTCCTACCGATCCCGTTCCCGCCAAACCAGTGACGGAAACATTTGCATCTGCTGCTACCGTGACCGATCCTACTGCCCCAGTACCAGCAACTCCTGTTACGGTGACATTTGCATCGGCTGTTACCGAGACACTTCCTACTGCACCCGTTCCAGCTATACCCGTTACATCAACGGGAACTGGCTCACCCCAGGTACTAGAACCCCAGGTAGAACGGCCCCAGCCTGTTACATTTGCCATACTACGCTATACGAATAATCGCGTTACTCGCGTCTGCCGCAGGAAAAGCAACCGTAAACGTACCAGCAGTGGCCGTTTTCAATGCACCAAAATCTAAAATAACAACAGACGGATCACCGCTCGCACTATCATTAAAAATCATTGCACCCATAGCCGAAAACGTAGCAGTAGACCACGAAACATCAGCAAAATCAGTATAGGCGGTCGTACTACTTGTCGTAGGATCTACCCGTGTAAGTGATTCTCCCTTGGCAGTATAATTCGTGCCGCTTATTTCATCGGTTGAAGTATACGCTGTAGTAGCGGCAGTGAATGAAGAATCATCATCATATAGAGCCATTCTAAAGGTGTTCCCGCCTGAGTTGAGGAAGTTGTGCTTTGCTTCCATCAATTCCTTTTTGAAGGAGGTACACATAAAATTCCCTGAAAATGCCATTATAGCTTCTCCACTGAGTTAGCTAGATCGTTGTGGCCCGCTGAACGCAAGAGGGTGACGATCCTAGAACGGTCCTCATTGATTGCTTCGTACATATAATACTTCACGGCCTTATAAATGAACTCCTTAAACTCTGCCGCCTGCTCCGCTATCAGAGGATGTGCGCCCTTGCCTACGGACACAATCTGATCGGATGCCCGTGTTGCCCAATGATCCGGCCCAAGGGTGGTATTGTTGGTCGTGGTGACCATGACGTTGCCCACCTCTCCATTAAACATCAGGCTTTTGCCGTCATTATCATGCCATCCCTGTATTCATCTCCGGTCATCCGGCCTTCTGCCTGCATCTTCAGAAGTTCCAGTGCTTCCTGATATCTTTGCTGATACAACTGCATCAAATCCGCATCACCCTTCATATAAGTATAGGCTTCGACCAGACTTCCATACAGTAATACCGTATCAGCATTTGTACCCAACCACGAAGGACTCGTATCCACAATCGAAGCTGGCTGATAGTAGTAATGAAGCTCCGTAACAAAATCAGCATTGGGGGTTGGCCCTATGATGAATGCATCACTGGCAAAGATACCATAATACTTAGGCACTCCTTCGGTGGATGCATTCGGATAGGTCGCCCTTATGAAATTCGCGTCCTTGTTTAATAAAAATATTTGGTTACTGGAACTTGTAATCGCCAAGGACAACGGAAACAAAAAATCCGTAGGCATCGTCAGATACTTATTACCATCGGTAATCGTGCCTGCAACATTCTTGCGGTTCACGGGCAGATTGACTGAACGATAGATACGCTGTTCAGCCTGCTTGACGAACGTAGGAATCGCAGCCACGAAGTTTGTTTCTGTGTTCTGGCAATAATCCTTGATCGCGGCGGTCAGTTCAGCATAGGTCATGTCGTCACCTTCACGGTCCCAACTTGCCCATGTGCCACAATGTTGCCCGATCCACCTCCATTACCATTTCCTACGGGATCGAATGCGAACAACTCCCTGCTGGCATCCTGCGATAGATCTGGTCTGGGATCTCTAACGGCCTGCGGATCAGCGTAATCACCCAAACGCCCCAGAAAATTCTGAGGCTGGTCCTCGTCCAGCATATTCTTGCCGACCATGAGTCCCGTCATGCGACCAGCTTTGATCTGGGGAACCAGATCCTTGAGCTTGTAGCGAAATCCCGTACGATCACAGAATCCGAACGCATATTTGCCCTTGGCATACTTAGCCATCAGGAATAGCCTCCCGGCACGAAATGCACCGAAGCGCGATCACGATCCTCTTGTTGTGCCAGATCCCACTGAAATTCGTATTCGGCCTTGAGTTCGGCGGATCTCGGAAACGCTTCCGGATACTTCTGTGATACCATAAATGCCAAGCCAGCTACGAGAGCCGGAAGGAAGCGAGCAGGAACGTCAGGATCATTGGACCCCACGACACCCGTATCCTCAATACGCCGGATCTGCTGATAGACGAACGTGTACGCTTTATCTGGCGTAGGCCACAGATAAACAACCGGAGCATCACGCTGTTTGTCTATATATAAGTTCACGGGACGCCCTTCGGTGAGCTTATTCGGAATCGTCGAGTACTGAGAGACACTGAAGCGCGAGAGAGGCAGGTCGCTCTGCGACGTACCGGACCCGTCACGAATCCAGTGCTGAATCAGATCAATCGTATCGGAGTCCATCGTGACCGTGGAGGTGCCTGCCGAACAGGTCTTCGTGCCCTGCTCCACGGTCCAGAAGTTCAGACCACGATTCGTCCACTCAAGACTCAACAGGTTCAATGATCTGCGAGCCGTTTCGATGTCATAGCCCGTCTTCGACTGAAGCCCGCATCGCTCAAACGCCTCTTCGATAACCTCCGAAATCTCAAGGTTGAATGCAGAGGTTCCAGATGTGGCCATTAGCCTTTCGCCTTTCTACATACTTGATCCTGAAACTTTTCGACTTTCAGGGGCGTCAAAGAGCCATTGCCAACCATTCCCTTTGCTCTCATACGAGAAAGATCTGGAAGCTTCGCATTATGCATCATCGACTTCCTGACCATGCCACCGGATACGTACGAATCGTCACCAAACTTGCGTGCTACGTCGGGTTTGTTGGCCCACAGGTACCTTC
>Ga0310342_100000971_pt1 | contig 17266 bp, 16 predicted proteins | sample S15DNA20500_MG_FD_206155 | JGI IMG/M metagenome (GOLD analysis project Ga0310342, IMG submission 206155) | Marine microbial communities from station ALOHA, North Pacific Subtropical Gyre - S1503-DNA-20-500_MG | ecosystem: Environmental > Aquatic > Marine > Oceanic | place: Pacific Ocean: North...
CCTCGGGCTGGAGGAATCCTCGGTCCGCCGTTACGTGGAAGTCGAATTCAAGCAAGACGGCATCGACTGGAAGATCATCGGTTACGACCACTTCGAGCCGTTTCGAGGCATGCGGGACCAGTACAGTAACAGGTACTAGGGCCCGGGCAGTACTCGCTGCCAGACCTCCTATTCCCACTCCCACTGCTGCATCTGCTCAAGCAGGCGATGGTCGGTGGTATCAAAGAGCAGGGGGGTGAGCGTGACGAAACCCTCGTCGAGCAGGTCGACGTCGGTGGGAGGATCTGAACGGGCGGGCTGGGGGTTATCGGTCGACCAGTAATAGGGTCGCTGCTTGGGGTCCTGCCGCTGGATGTAGCTGTCCCCGTAACGGGCAAGGCTGACCGGGAGAACTCGCAGCCCCGGGTTTTCCTGGAGTGCCCGGGTGGGGATATTGATGTTGTAGAAACCTGCCCCCTGCTGCTGCGTGAGGATACTTCGAATGATTGGCAGGGCCACTCCTGCCGCCGCCTCGTAATCCATCTGCGAGTCTGCCTCGAGCGACACGGCGACACTGCTGATGCCATAAAAGAACGCCTCGCGGGCCGCCGCCACGGTGCCCGAGTAGATCACGTTAATGCCCGCATTGAGACCGGCATTGATTCCACTCACCACCAGATCCGGGGGCTGCTCGCAGAGCTGGTCGATACCCAGCTTGACACAGTCCGCTGGCATTCCGTCCACCGCCCATCCCTCTCCCGTGGGTCGCGTGCGTCGTTCACAGGTCAGCGGCCGCAGGTAGGTAACCGAGTGGCTCACGCCGCTACACTGCTTTTCCGGGGCGATCACCGAGAGATTCCCCAGCTCGTGCAATTGTCCTTCCATGGCCAGCAGGCCAGGAGCATCGATTCCGTCGTCATTGGTAAGCAGGATCTGCACCAGGCGGTACCAGGGGCGGGAAAATGGGACAGGGAGGAGTCATCATAAACCTCAACCGCGGGAGGAACAACGCACCCGGGCAGGTGCTGGTGAAACGCCATTCTTGTCCGTATAATCTGCTTATCGATCTCAGTCCCGCTCCAGAAGCATGTTGTTTCACAGCGGGGCTGTCGTTGTTTCCGGGCGTAGTGATCCGGACAAACCCGCCGTCAAAGGAATGAGCGGATGAGCAGCCTGGCAAATGAACCGGAATCGATTGTTTCGGGTATTGCACGCGAACGTGTGCTGGTGCTGGATTTTGGGTCCCAGTACGCCCAGCTGATTGCCCGCCGTGTCCGCGAGCAGAATGTCTTCTGTGAAATTGTCCGCCATGACATTTCCGTCGAGCGGATCCAGCAACACGAGCCCCGCGGCCTGATTCTCTCGGGGGGCCCCTCGAGTGTCTACGACCAGAATTCTCCCCAGTGTGACCCGGGCCTCTTCCAGATGGGGATCCCGGTACTGGGAATCTGTTATGGCATGCAACTGGCCTGTGATGCCCTCGGGGGCGAGGTCCAGAGTACCGAGTCCCGGGAATATGGACGGGCACGATTGAGTGTCGCCAGCGAGGACCAGCTTTTCGTGGGCGTGCCTGGAGAGATGGACGTCTGGATGAGCCATGGAGACCAGGTCTCGGAGGTCTCGGAAGAGTTCATTGCACTGGCCCGCACGGAGAGCTGCCCTTTTGCTGCCGTTCGCCACCGCGAGCTTCCGGTCTTTGGCCTGCAGTTTCACCCGGAAGTCACCCACACCCCGCAGGGCGGCAAGCTGCTGGAGAACTTCCTGCTCTCGGTCTGTAATTGTGCAGGCACCTGGCGGCTGGAAGATTTTGCTGAGCAAACGGTCGGGGAGATTCGCACGCAGGTGGGTGACGATCGTGTGATCTGTGGCCTCTCCGGAGGTGTTGACTCGGCGGTCACCGCGGCACTTCTTTCACGTGCCATCGGTGACCAGTTGATCTGTATCCTGGTCGACAATGGCCTGCTGCGAAAAGACGAGCAGGCAGCGGTGATCGATGCCTTCGAGGATCATTTCAAGTCCCAGCTGCGCGTGGTCGACGCCGAGGACCGTTTCCTGGCTGCCCTGGAGGACGTTACCGACCCCCAGGAAAAACGGAAGATCATCGGCCGCGAGTTCATCGATTGTTTCAGCGATGAAGCCGAGCAGTTCCAGGGCGTGAGTTTCCTGGCCCAGGGGACGCTTTACCCGGACGTGATTGAAAGCGGGGCAGCAAAGGATGGTCCGGCTGCCACGATCAAGCTGCATCACAACGTGGGCGGGCTCCCCGAGAAACTCGGATTTCAACTGGTGGAACCCCTGCGAGACCTGTTCAAGGACGAGGTTCGCCGCCTGGGCCTGGAACTGGGGCTCCCGGAGGAACTTATCTGGCGGCATCCCTTCCCCGGCCCGGGCCTGGCAGTCCGTTGCCTGGGACCGATCAGTCGCCCTCGACTCGAAATCCTCCGCGAGGCCGACCAGATCGTGGTTGAGGAGATCAAGGACGCCGGACTCTACAAGGAAACCGCCCAGGCTTTTGCTGTCCTGTTGCCGGTCCAGAGCGTGGGAGTCATGGGGGATAACAGGACTTACGAGGATGCGATTGCCATTCGCTGTGTCGACAGTGATGATTTCATGACTGCCGACTGGACACACCTTCCCTATGAACTGCTGGCACGGATGTCGACTCGTATTATCAACGAGGTGAAGGGCGTCAACCGCGTCTGTTACGACATCAGCAGTAAGCCACCGGCGACGATTGAATGGGAATAGCAGGTCGCAACTAAGATCACCTGCCGCTGGAAAGCTCTCCTTCCTGCCGGCGAATGTTCCAACAGATGAGCCAGAGAAAGCTGCCCGATGGGAAAACAGTACATCTACACGATTGCCAACCTGACCCGCAAGCATGGTCCACGGACGGTGCTGGAGAATATCTGGCTGGCCTTTTATCCCGGTGCCAAGATCGGGGTGCTGGGACGAAACGGGTCTGGCAAGAGCACGCTGCTGCGGATCATGGCCGGGCTCGACAGGGAATTCGAGGGAGAGGCGACACTCAGTGCTGGCTACAGTTGCGGCTACCTGCCCCAGGAACCCGAGCTGGACAGGGAGAAAGATGTCTGGGGAAATGTCGAGCAGGCCGTTGCCGGGCGGCGAGCCATGCTCGATCGCTTTAACGAGATCAGTAGCCAGCTGGCCGAGCCGATGGACGACGACCAGATGCAGAAGCTCTGTGACGAGATGGCCCGCCTGCAGGACCAGATCGATGTGAGCGGCACCTGGGAACTGGACCGGGAAATCGAGATCGCTTTTGACGTCATGAACCTGCCGCCGCGGGATGCGGAGGTCAGTACGCTCTCGGGGGGAGAAGCCCGTCGCGTGGCACTCTGCAAGCTCCTGCTGGAATGTCCCGACCTGTTGCTGCTGGACGAGCCGACCAACCACCTTGATGCGGACGCCGTCTCCTGGCTGGAACGGCACCTCGCCCAGTATCACGGGACGATCGTGGCAGTCACGCACGATCGCTATTTCCTGGACAACGTCGCCGGCTGGATCCTGGAACTGGATCGTGGCAAGGGACACCCCTTCGAGGGCAATTACTCTTCCTGGCTGGAACAGAAACATGCCAGGCTGGAGCAGGAGGAGAAGTCGAACCTGGCCCGCCAGCGGACGATCGAGAGGGAACTGGAATGGGTGCGAATGGCTCCCCAGGCTCGCCAGTCAAAGAACAAGGCCCGCTTGAAGGCTTACGACCGGATGGTGGCCGAGGGCTACCAGGAACAGCTGGATGACTTCGAAATCCAGATTCCCCCGGGTGCGCATCTCGGAGACCTGGTGGTCCAGGCCGATGGTATCCGGAAAGCATTTGACGACAATATCCTGATCGAGGACCTCTCCTTCCGGCTCCCTCCCGGGGGAATCGTTGCCGTGATCGGGCCCAACGGGGCGGGCAAGACGACGCTCTTTAACATGATGACCGGCCAGCAGGAACCCGATGCCGGGGAGCTGAAGGTGGGCCCGACCGTGGAGTTTGCTTTCATCGACCAGTCACGCGATGCGCTGGTCGCGGAAAAGACCGTTTACGAGGAGATTTCTGCTGGCCACGAGACGCTCCCGATGGGAGGCCGAACCATCAATGCCCGGGCATACGTCTCCCGTTTCAACTTCCGTGGCCCCGACCAGGAAAAGAAAGTCGGGGATCTTTCCGGGGGAGAACGAAACCGTGTGCACCTGGCCAAGTTACTGAGGCGAGGTTCCAACGTGCTGCTGCTGGATGAGCCGACCAATGACCTGGATGTCGATACCCTGCGGGCACTGGAAGAAGCGATTGTCAATTATGCTGGCTGCGTTGTGGTGACCAGCCATGACCGCTGGTTCCTGGACCGGATTGCCACCCACGTGATGGCCTTTGAAGGGAATGGCTATGTTCACTGGTGCGAGGGGAATTACGCGACCTATCAACAGCAGCGCCGGGAACGACTCGGCATCGATGAAGACCAGCCCATGCGATTCCGTTACAAGAAGTTGAAATAAACAAACCTCACTGGCCGCGCGGCTTGACCATCCGGCAGGGATGGGTTAACAAAAACACTGTTCTGAACGATTTTGCCAAGACAAGAGGAGACATGACGTGACGATCCTGCGTGTCGGTGCAACCCCCAAGTACGCCTCGAACTGGGACCAGGTATTTGGGAGTGGAAAGAAGAAAAAAAGTTCTTCCGCGACCAAGGCGAGCACCAAGAAAAAGAAAAAGAGTCAAAAGTCCAAAAAGTGATCAGGCAGGCGCATCCCGCTTGAGGTCACAGGGAGGGAAACCATGAAAGTGCATCTCCGCTACTGCTCCGCTTGAAACTACGAGCCTCGGGCGGTCAGTCTGACCGCCAGGATCCTCGGTGAATACAAACAACAGATTTCCAGCATGGAACTGGAGCCGGCATCGGGTGGCTGCTATGAAGTCACCGTCGATGGTGAACTGATCTATTCCAAGCTCGATACGGGTGAGTTCCCCGAGGACGATGCCATCGTGGCAGAAGTTGGAAGCCGGTTGGGCTAGCTTCCCTAGCTGGCGCGGGAGAGGAATTCCCCCGTGCGAGTGTCGACCTTGATTCGCTCGCCAAGTCGCAGGTACTCCGGAACCTGGACGATCAATCCTGTTTCCAGCGTGGCGGGCTTGGTCCGCCCGGTCGCCGAGTTCCCCTTGACCCCGGGATCGCACTCGCTGATTGTCAATTCCACGGTCGACGGGACCTGGACGCCGACACACTCCTCGTTGTAGATCAACCCGAGGATCCCCTCGAGTGACTCGGTCACGTATTGCATCTGCTCGACAACGAGTTCACGTTCCAGGGAGTACTGGCTGTAGTCCTGCTGGTCCATCAGGTGGAGATGGGTGGCATCGGAATACATGATCGAGACACCCCGCCGTTGAAAATCTGCTTCTTCGAGCGACTCGGTTCCCTTCAGCGTGATATCGGTCTTCTGGCTGGTGAGCAGATTCCGGCCACGGAACTTGTAGAGCGTGGCCGCCCCGCGAGCCGAGGGAGACTGGACCGACATCGACTCAATAATCACTGGGGAACCTTCAAAATTCACCACCGACCCGTTCTTGATATCCTTGGCAAGCATTTCTATTCCCTTCATCCAGCAGCCAGTCACTGGCTACACCGGTGCTAGACAAACGTGCCAGACTGGGGATCCACCGCGACCCCCTGGCAGAGTCCACAGATCACCTCCGCGACGATCAATAATCCGCCTGGATCCATGAATTCATCATCCTCCTCGGCGAGAAAATCCTGAACGTGCTCAAAATGCAGGATATCGTAGCGTGCATTACAGTGAGCCAGCCGGGCGAGTTTTTCGTCCTCCCCTGGCAACAGGTCCTCCTCGCTGATTTGCTCTCGCATCTGCTCGAGTTGCTCGGCAACTTCCTCTCCCTCGATAAAGGAAATATCCATCGCCGCGTTGTCCAGCGGGGCAAGCAGGGTAAGTGATTCCAGTTGCAACTGGTCATTCTCGACCAGCGAATCCACGCTGTAGCGATCTCCGAGCGCTGAGATCGCCTTCTTAAAGTCCTGCGTACCGGGGCGGTCCTCACTGGCAAACAGCACCAGGAAAGTCTCTCGCCAGCGGTATTCCGCATTTTCAAACAGGGACATGGATTTTCTTCTTCCAACCGGTTTCCCCGGTCAATTCCAGGATTCGTCGGATCCCTCTCGTCCGACCCAGTTCTCCAGTTCCTTGCAGACGTTATCTCGCTGTTCACGGTTCGCCCAGACCGATTCCCCTTGTTCCAGCCGCACCTCGTAACGCCCCTCGCAGTCACATTCCGTATCCCCACAAAAATGGGGAACCTCGGAGACCCAGATGACGCGAAACAATGGCACTCGCTTGTCATCAATGTTACAGAAAATAGACATGCTCGTCGTTCGCATCCGTTGAGGGGGGTGACTGTATTGTACCAGCCAGCACTGGATTACTGACCGAGTTCCCTGGATCGCCTGGTTGCTGATTGAACCGCTGCCATCAGGGCTGCTGGCAGACCATGGTCGGCAAGTGATTGCAGGCCGGCAATTGTCGTCCCGCCGGGACTGGTCACCTGGTCCTTGAGCACCCCGGGATGTTCCCCGGTCTGCTGGACCATGACAGCAGCGCCCAGGGTGGTCTGGACGGCCAGCTGGCTGGCGACATCACGAGGCAGGCCCTGGGCCACGCCGGCATCACTGAGTGCCTCGATGGTTGTATAGATGTAAGCGGGTCCTGAGCCGGAGAGACCGGTCACCGCATCCATCTGGTTTTCCTGGACCTGGATAGCAATTCCGACGGATTCCAGCAGGTCCTGAACCCGCTGGCAATCCTCGCTGCCAACCGCATCGGTGCAGCTGAATGCGGATGCTCCCCGGCCAACAAGGCAGGGGGTATTGGGCATCACCCGTATGACCCGATCACTCCCCAGCGCCTCGACAAGGCTGGCAAGCTGAATACCGGCGGCAATGGAAACCACCAGTGTCCCCGGGTTGATTTGACCAGCAAGTCTCTCCAGAACCACCGGCATGACCTGGGGCTTCACGGCCAGTAACAGCAGCCCCGCCTCGGTCGCCACCGACCGCTCATCATCCAGTCCGCGGCTGCCAGGAACTGCTGCCTGAAAAGCAGTCGCCGCCTCGAGAGAGGGATCAAAGAAAACGACATCCTCTCCCTCGACCAGCCCTGCCTGCAGGAATCCCCCGGCCAGGGCACGGGCCATCTGGCCGGCTCCCACGATTCCAATTACTTGTGACATGGTTCACTCTCCATTCCCCCAACCCGGGAGGATTCTCCTTTCTATGCTAGGCCAAACCGCCGTGGGGAGGAAGAAGGGAATATCCGTCTGGACGGTGCCGGCACAATCTGGGAGACTCCCGCACTCTCAGGAATCAGCGGCCATGCACGAAGGAAAAAGGAAGAGGGAAAAATGATGCGTATTCGTCTCCTGCTCGTAATCTCCGTGGCAAGCTGTGGACTCCTGCTTGGACCGACCGCCGAGGCGGGAGATAGCTGGCTTCCCCGCGTTTCCCTTGTTCCCAGCTGGGCGAAATTGCCCCCACCGCCGACACCCGAACAATGCTGGAATGGCTTCAGACGCAGCAGCGAGGAACTGGTCAGTTCCACCATCGCTTTCCCCGGGAAAGTGCTGGCCGGTACCCGCGACCTCCTGGTTCCCTGGGCTCGTCCCACGCCAAAACCGGCTGTCCGGCCACAGGTGACCGGTTCACGTGGATTCACGACGCGTGGTGAGACAACCCGTTCATCCTCATGGTCGATTTTCTCCATCCCCTCCTGGATGCAGAAACCCGAGCCCTCGCGGCCCAGTTCGACAATCCAGGGATTCCTTGGGCAGCCGCGGGTGGACTAGTCACCGGGCGACAATCTCTCCACCGCTGTCAATGGCAGCGGAACCAGATCATGTTATACATGAGCATGCTGGAGCGAGGGACACGTGGTTCCCGTCCACCGATTGCTGGTTCGTTGATACTCGGACATGATCACCGACCTTATCCTGGGTACTGCCGGTCATATTGACCATGGCAAGACCGCGCTGATACGCCGGCTCACCGGTGTCGATACCGATCGACTGCCCGAAGAAAAGAAACGGGGCATCACGATCGAGCTGGGTTACGCCCATCTTGAGCTCCCTCCGTTCAAGCTTGGCATCGTGGACGTTCCAGGTCATGAACGATTCGTCCGCAACATGCTCTCGGGGGCAACCGGCATGGACCTGGCGATGCTGGTCATCGCCGCCGACGACTCGATCAACCAGCAGACCCGTGAACACCTGGATATCCTCCGCCTCTTGAGACTTCCAGCCGGGGTCATCGTGATCACCAAGTGCGACCTGGTGGAAGAAGACTGGCTGGAACTTGTCAGCGACGAGGCCCGGCAACTCTGCCAGGGAACATTCCTGGAAGATGCTCCACTGGTTCAGACCAGTGCCGAGACCGGCCAGGGGTTTGACCAGTTGCGTGCCAGGTTGCTGGAAGCCTGCGAGCAGGTGGCCAGCCAGTACGACGAGGAGGCACTGGCTGGCCCTTTTCGGATGGCGATTGACCGGGTCTTCACGATGGCAGGGCACGGGACGGTTGTCACTGGCAGCGTGACCTCCGGAACTGCCAACCTGGGGGATTCCCTGGTGATTGAGCCGGGTCATCTCGAGGTCCGGGTGCGTGGTCTGCAAAACCACGACGACTCGGTGGAGAGCATCCAGCGAGGTCAACGGGCAGCGATCAACCTGGCAGGCATTCACCATGATGAATTAGGCCGGGGCCAGGAACTTGCTTCCCCCTCTCACCTCGAGGCCGACACCCTGGTGACCGCCCGGCTGGAAATGCTCCCCCGGCTCGCCCGCCCACTGAAAGACCGGGCCACTGTCCGCCTGCACCTGGGAACGGCCGAGATCAACAGCACGGTGAAACTGCTGAACAAGGAGAGGCTGGAAACGGGAGAGGAAGGACTTGTCCAGTTTTACCTGCGCGAGCCGGCAGTCAGCGTCTGGGGGCAGCCCTTCGTGCTCCGCACGGAGTCCCCGATGGTGACAATCGGTGGCGGCACGATCCTGGATCCGGCAGCGAGCAAACTGCGGAATATCGACGCCGAGGTGCTCGAACAAGTACAGCTCCTCGATTCATCGGAGCCACTGGAGCGAGCGGCCGCAGCCTGTTTTGTGACCGGCCTGAAAGAGCTTACCGCAGAACAACTTCCCTGGCGTACCGGCCTGCATGATATCACGTTGCTCGATCGCCTCGTGGAAGCAGGGACTCTCTGGGAGATCCCGGTTTCTCCTACCCGCACCGAGCGGATCCATGTCAGGGCACTCGACAGGTTCTGGGACCGGATGGAATCGACGCTCCAGAAGATGCACGAGGCGGAACCACTTCGCACCCGTTTTGAAAGAGACCGGTTCCTCAGCCGCTTCGAATACGTCGGCAACGAGATCCTGCTGCGTGCCATGCTTGAGCGGTTTTCCAAGCAGGATCGCATCGTGCTGGAGGAGCGAACGATCGGGCTCAAGGGGAGGGGACCAAAGCTCTCTCGCAACGAACAGCTGCTGCTACGGGACCTGGTAAGCCAGTACCAGCAGGCCGGGATTGAAACCCCATCGGTCAAGCAGCTCACTGCATCCGCTGCCCGGCTGCAATCCTCCGTGCCCGAGCTGATTGCCCTGGCCGCTGCCAACGGCGAGCTGGTCCAGGTCACAGAGGAGTACTATCTGCATGTCGATACCGAGCAGGCATTACGCGATCAACTGACAACAGCGATGGTGGGCGGGGAGGGGCAGGCGATGAGTGACATACGTGACATCCTGCAAACAACCCGCAAATTCGCCGTTCCCTTGTGTGAATATCTGGATCGTGTCGATTTTACGCGTCGCGAGGGAGATCTCAGGTACCTCAAGCAGGCCAGTGACACTTGATCCATTGCCTGCTGGGGTCGAAGATGGAAGAAGTCGAAACGCGGTCGATTTTCTCCCCCCCTCTCTCCCTCCATGCCGATGTCATCCGAGCTGAGAAATATCCCTGCTGTGAACGAGCTGCTGCAGCACCCGCTGCTGGTGGAACTGATCCAGCTACATGGTCCGCAGGTCGTCACGCGACATCTCCGGCAACACCTTGACCTGCTCCGCAACCAGCTTCTTGCCGATCCTGAACAACCAGCAACGACAAGCGATGCGATTGTCATCGAGGTCATTGAGCGAGTTGGAAAGGGGGAGCTTCCCTCACTGCGACCTGTCATCAATGCCACCGGTATCCTGCTCCATACCGGCCTGGGCCGGGCACCGCTGGCGACAGAAGCGTGCGAGGCAATTCAACAGATTGCACGCGGCTATGCCAGCGTGGAAGTCGACCTGGAAAGCGGAAAGCGTTCACAACGAGTGACAGCGGTCGAGTCCCTGATCCTGCGACTGGTCGGCGGGGAGGCTGCTGCCGTCGTGAACAATAACGCCGGTGCCACGGTACTGGCACTTGCCGCCCTGGCTGCCAACCGGGAAGTGATCGTGTCCCGTGGCCAGCTGGTTGAAATTGGCGGAAGTTTTCGCATGCCGGACGTGATGGCAGCCAGCGGGGCAATCATGCGGGAAGTCGGCACTACCAACAAGACACACCTGGAGGACTACCGCCGCGCGATCAATGATCAGACGGGCGCCCTGGTGCGGGTGCACACCAGCAATTACCGGATCGAGGGATTCAGCCAGTCGGTCTCGCTCGAACAGCTCGTCTCACTTGCCGGCGAGCATGGTTTGCCGGTGATTGACGATATTGGATCTGGTGCACTTTATGATTACGCGGAATTCGGTATCGGCGATGAACCCCTTGCTGCCCGCAGCCTGGAGGCCGGAGCCGACATCGTGCTGTTCAGCGGCGACAAGCTGCTGGGAGGGCCACAATGCGGCATCCTGGTCGGCCGTGCTGACTTGATCAAGACCATCAGCAGCCATCCCCTGATGCGAGCACTCCGTGTCGACAAGATCACGCTGGCTGCACTGGCCGCCACGCTGCGAATCTACCAGGATCCCGCTGCTGTTGCCGAACGGATTCCACTGCTTCGGTTGCTCTCCGCTCCACTTGCCGTGCTCCAGGAACGCGCCGAGACGCTGGCTGGCCAGCTGGAAGGACTCGATGGCCTGGAAGCCGCCGAGCCGCAGCTGGACTCGACCTTCCTGGGAGGTGGCTCGGTTCCCACCCAGAAAATTGAGACATGGTCGGTTGCGATTTCCCCTGCAGGGTGCTCGGTAGACGAGCTCGCCAGCCTGCTCCGCAAGGGAAACCCGGCAATCATGGGCCGGGTGCACCAGGATCGCCTGGTGCTTGACATGCGATCCGTCTTCCCGGAACAGGATGAACTGCTTGCCGGAATACTTCGGCAGATCCTCTCCACAGCAGGTTAGTTTCCCCCAATGGCTTCCCCTCCGGCGGAGGCCTGCCATAGAATGAAGTCATCTATTTGAGGTTCCCAGCACTCCCTTCCCTCCTGCCCAACAGGCAGGATGCATTGCCCCCCAAATGAACGGCAAAACATGGCTGGATGTCCAACTCGACCTGTCAACCCGACAGGAAAGAGCAGTAATATCCAAGCTGCCTGGCACTCGTCATGGTTGCTGGGCCTGCTGCTGCTTTCATTGAGCTCTTCAGGCGTTGTCGCCCAGGAGTGGATCCCGTCGCCGGACCAGCATGGCTGGGGACGCTTCAAACCAGGCAGCTGGAAAACCGTTCGCGTGATCAGCGACATGCTCGATGCCGAGGGAAACGTTACCAGCACGACCAAGACCGAAACCACCACGACACTGCTGGAAAAGAAAGGAAACAGTTACACGCTGGAAGTCGAGGTGACCGTGGAAATCGGGGATCGCCGTATCACCTCGGAACCCAAACAGATCAAGAGAAACTTCAGCGTCAACGGCGACAGCAAGATCAACATCAAACGCCAGGGGAAGGTGGACGACCTGGACTTTAACGGTACGGCGATCCCGGTGGACAAGCTGGAGGTCACCCTGCGTGGCGATATTGGTCGACGTTACAGCGTGGTTCTTGCCAGCAAGGACGTGGCTCCTTTTATCTTCCGCCGTGATACCGTGCTCTACGACACGGAGAACAAGCAACAGTACCGCACACAGGTCTCGGTCGACGAACATGGCCTGGCACACAAGGTCCTGGGGGAAACCAAGACCGTCTGTCATCTCAAGACAGTCCACACACAGAACAAGAAAGTGACGACCAGCGATGAAACATACTGTGCCGATGTCCCAGGCGGTATCATTGCTCATCGTTCCACCGAAACCAATGAAAACGGCAAGGTTACCCGACGCAGCACCCTCGAGCTGATTGACTACGGAACGAAAGACAATACAGGTCGACGCAAGGGAAATCGCACTGACAAGGACGATCCAGACAAACCGACCGGCAATTCTCCGTCGACCGAGAGCCCCTCTCCACGCTAGGGGGTGGATTGCCAAACTTTCTGTGCAAGGGCATAATGCGTAATTCCCATGGCAGCCAGGTGGTGTTGCTATCGCCAGGTGGCCAAAAGCTGACCCCTCTTTCTGGCGAGCCCCACGGACATGGACGAGAAGATCAAGTACACCGGCATCACCTTCGATGATGTTCTTCTGGAACCCGCTTACAGCGAGGTGGTACCGTCGGATGTTGGCACGTCCACCCAGCTGACGCGTCGTATCACGCTGAATATTCCCCTCATCAGTGCCCCCATGGACACCGTCACCGGGAGCGCCATGGCGATTGCCCTGGCGGAGGTCGGTGGCCTCGGCGTGATTCACAAGAACATGTCGATCGAGAACCAGACAGACGAGGTACACCAGGTGAAACGGAGTGCCAACGGGATCATTCCGGACCCCGTGACGCTGCCTCCAGACTCCTCGGTGGCCGTTGCCCAGGAGCTGATGGACCAGCACAACGTCTCGGGCGTACCGATTGTCGATGGCTCCAAGAAGCTCGTAGGGATCCTGACAAGACGCGATCTTCGCTTCCTGGAAGACGATAAGCTAGCAGTTTCGGAAGTGATGACCCGTGAAAACCTTGTCACGGCGACCGGAACGGTAACGCTTGAGCAAGCTGAGCAGATTTTGACGGCCAAAAAGGTAGAGAAGCTATTACTTGTTGACGATGAATACAAACTAACGGGCCTGATTACGATCAAAGACATCGACATGATGAAACAGTATCCGGATGCGTGTAAAGACACGTCCGGACGACTGCGTGTTGGAGCTGCGATCGGCGTATTTGACCTGGAAAGGGCTGAAAGCCTGATCGGCAAGGGCGTGGACGTGCTGGTAGTTGATTCGGCCCACGGCCATTCCAAGAACGTCATTGAAACAGTCAAGGAAATTAAGAAAAGATGGGATATTGACGTCATCGCGGGAAACGTGGCAACCCGCGAAGGCTGCCGTGACCTGGCAAAGGCCGGGGCCGATGCAGTGAAAGTTGGCATCGGGCCAGGCTCGATCTGTACCACCCGCGTTATTTCCGGAGTCGGGGTGCCCCAGATCACCGCGGTCTACGAGGCGGCCAAGGCGGCAGCCGAAGCAGATATTCCAATCATTGCAGATGGAGGAATTCGATACTCGGGTGACATTACCAAGGCGATCGTGGCAGGTGCGAACTGTGTCATGATCGGCGGACTTTTCGCCGGCCTGGAAGAAAGTCCCGGCCAGTTGATCCTTTACCAGGGACGGACATTCAAGTCCTACCGGGGAATGGGGTCACTCGGAGCGATGGTCAAGGGCTCGAGTGAACGTTACAGGCAGGGAAACACCGGCAACGGAAAACTCGTGCCAGAAGGAGTGGAAGGGCGTGTGCCGTTCAAGGGTGCCTTGAGCGATTACGTGTACCAGCTTGTTGGCGGCCTGCGGGCCGGAATGGGGTATTGCGGCACTTCCACGATTGACGAACTAAGGACCAATGCAAGTTTCATACGAGTCACCGCGGCAAGTACTCGGGAGAGCCATCCACATGACATTGCGATCACACAGGAATCCCCCAATTACAGCCCGGAGTACCCCACCGGTAACGAGTAAACCTGGCTCCCCACCTGCCATTCTCCTTCGATTCCTGGTCGCCCCCTCGCTTCTCCTGCTGCTGGCACTGCTACTCTCCCCACTCCAGGCCGCCGATCCACTCTTTGATTCGAGCAGCAATCCCAGGCTCCAGGTCGAGAGGGATTCAGCATTCAAGATCAAGTTCAAGCCTTCCTCGTCCTCCGCCACGCCAGCAGTCTCCGACGAGCAGAACGAGACACTCCGAATCCAGCTCCAGGGTGCCAGCGTTCCCCGGACGAACAGCCTCCCTGCCGAGCAGTCACCTTCCGGGGTCCTGAAGATTCCCGGCACGGCAACGGCCACCACGCCAGCCCCGGAGGCACCGTCATCCGGCACGACCCAGGAGCTGCCCGGAATTATCCTCCTGCCTCCTGAAGGCCCGATCCCACCGCTTCCAGCCAGGCCGCCCACGACATTCCAGCCTCCCACGACTGCCACGGCGCCGCTCCCGCCCGAGCTCGTGATCGAGGCAGACGAGGAGCCTGGCACGGAGATTTTCCCCACGACTCTCAGCACGCTGCTGCAGGACGCTGATGGGAAGGACGTGGACAACCCGATCCTCGAATGCCGGAGCGTGAGTTGCGAGGAGACGATTCGACAGTTACGTCCCACGGCAATCTCTTCTATCTCGCTGGACATTACCCCCTCGTTCAATCCCAATCTCAGTGACCCTCCTCCCCGGCTGCAGGAGGACGTTCGCAAGTGGATCGACCGTCAGGGAATGGCGATTGCCACTGGCCAGCTGGCAGACTTGAAGTTTGGCCGGGTGGTTATCCAGCTGGAAGACGGCAGCCAGCAGGTCTTTCCTATTGATCAACTGAGCGACAACGACCGCTGCTACGTGTCGGACACCTGGGGCTTCCCGCTCGATTGCCAGCTTGCACACGATCATTCAGGTGGTCGAGATTTCACCCCGATCACGCTCAGCTGGACCGCATCCGCACTCTGCAAGCGACCTGGTTTTTTTGAGGACGAGCTGCTTGAACGATATGGTTTCACCGCCGGCCCCTGGATGCAGCCTTTTCGTAGCGGCGCACACTTCCTGGTCGACATGGCAATCATCCCCTACCGGGCAGGTATCCATCCCCACAATGAGTGCATTTACACGCTTGGCTTCTTCCGTCCCGGATCCCCGGCACCGACGATCCGGCCCGGCTTCCCGATCAGCGCCAAGGGGGGGCTCTGGCAGGCCGGCGTGTTGACCGGCGGCTTCTACATGCTCCCCTAGCGCATCGCTGCGGGTGGATCTCCAGGCTCTAGCCTCCCCGGCAGACCCCATCACCGCAGGCGGGACGTCCACAACCTGCCACAGGCAGTGATCCTGTCGTCTGGGCCGAATGAGCGGCCGGGACACTAAACTGCCGGGTCAAATGCGAGCTGCCACAATCGGGGCACTCCTGGTCCTGGTTGCCCCGCACGAGTAGCTCGAACTCCACTTCACAGTTGTCACAGCTGTACTCGTAAATTGGCATGATTCACCGGTCGAAGTTCGGTTTCCCTGTTCGCGGATATCGGCTCTCCAGGATGCCATTGTATAATTGATGTCCGCCGGCCAGCAATGCCTGGAAATTGCCAAGTATGGACATCCTGACACGAAAACAATCTCGCCTGGTCGATCAACTCGCCATGCGTGACCACGGAATCCCCAGCCTGGTCCTGATGGAACAGGCTGGCAGGGAATCTGCACGGCTACTGGATCAGCTCCATCGTGCCGACGACCCTCGCCATGTCGTGATTCTTTGTGGAAAGGGCAACAATGGTGGCGACGGCCTCGTCATGGCTCGCCACCTGGAGCAACTCCAGTACCGCGTGGAAGTGATCCTTGGCCATCCTGATGCCCAGCTTTCCACCGACTCCCTGGCCAACTTGCAGCAACTGACCGAAAGCGATCAATCCGGGCTCACGCTGCACCGGCTGGAAACCACCCGGGAGAACCTGGCCCGGCTGGACAAGCAACTCGACGGAGCCTGCTGGTATGTCGACGCGCTGCTTGGGACGGGCAGCCAGGGCAACCCCCGCCCACCGAACGACGATGCCATTCGCTGGCTCAACCAGAAACCGGCACGCCGCGTGGCACTCGACATCCCCAGTGGCCTGGACTGTGACAGTGGCGAGATTGGGACTCCCTGCCTCGAGGCAGAACAGACTTTCACTTTTGTCGCTGCCAAGCCTGGACTGCTGCTACCGGCAAGCCAGTCACTGGTCGGTACCCTCCATGTGATCGATATTGGCATCCCTCAGGAACTCCTCCATGCCATCCTGGCAGGGTCCACATCGTAAGGTCCGGCGGCACCTGTCTGCCATCCCGGAGTCGCTGGTCAGGGAAGGCGACTGACACCCACCGGCCGGTCCAGTCCTGCTGCCGGCTGACCCGGGATCCCATCCATCGCTCGCTCCTGGTAGATCACCAGTGCATGCAGGGCGTGGCCCAGCGGCCCGATGGGCCACTCCTGTTGACGGCCGTTCCACAACAAATCAACAAGGTACTGGACCGAGTTGATAACCCGGGGGTCCTCGAGTTGCTCGACAGGGAGCGAGAAGGCCAGCCACTCGAGCAGGTGTCCAGTGGTTCGCAGCCGCTCTGCCTGGTCTGCTGCCTGGCCTCGCCCGGCAAACCAGCTCGTGCTGTAACTCCCGTCCGGGTTCTGCAGCCTTAAAGTGTACTGCTGGTATTGCTCGACCTGCCGGGCCGCCCTCAACCACTGGCCATCCACCGGCTGTTCTCTCTGCTTTCGCTTCTGTACCGCGTAACTCAATCCCATCAGGCGATGGGATCCTCCGCAGGCGGCCCCGTTGACCGGCTGGGCAAGCTCCTCCTGGATCAGGCGCTCAATCGTCCAGCTCTCTCCCCGATCGTTTTTCCAGCGGCTCTGACTGGGGAGATAATGTGCCAGCCCGATCAGCTTGAAGGTGAGTTCCTGGCCACCGATACAGGTCCGTTGCTCGTGCCGAACCAGGTCTGCCACGGTAAAGTCATTTCCCGAGACCTTGACCCCGTATTCCGCTCGCACCCGCGACTGGGCGAGCATCGAGAGCAACTGGCCAGCGTGTCCTTCCAGCCCTGGCCCCTGTCGGGGTGCCGGCAACGATCCCTGGATCTCCAGCAGTCGCATGCCCCGCGCTGGCTGGTTCCAGCAGAGCCAGCCAATCGCATTCACCCGGCGATCGCCCGCGTCCAGTTCCGTGTCGACACCGAAAGCAACAAGGCTGTGCATCACCGACCAGGGAGTT
>Ga0310342_100000972_pt1 | contig 17263 bp, 13 predicted proteins | sample S15DNA20500_MG_FD_206155 | JGI IMG/M metagenome (GOLD analysis project Ga0310342, IMG submission 206155) | Marine microbial communities from station ALOHA, North Pacific Subtropical Gyre - S1503-DNA-20-500_MG | ecosystem: Environmental > Aquatic > Marine > Oceanic | place: Pacific Ocean: North...
GATCTTGGAGAACTGTCCAAGGGCCTCAGCGACGCGTTCAGCGCGCTGTTGTTTGTTGCTCTGATCGCCATCTTCGTGATGATCTGCGTAGTCGTTGTGTCTCTGGTCGCAATGGTGCTGCACGTGATCACCACGATCGTCCTCCTGTACAAGAAGAAGTACCGCGAGAAGGGACCCGGGATTCTCAATCGCGTCCTGACAATTCCCGGCATCGTGGCTCCCGCGATCTTTCTGTCGGTCATGCTCGACGACGGACTCCTGTGCCACGATGGGACCCCCCTGCTTCTGTTCACCGTGACAACCGGCCTGCTGTTTCTCGTGTGGTTTGGTCCGTGGTTGCAACACGCCGGAGCCATCAGTGAAAAACTCGAGATCACCAAACGGGGGGCACTGCATCATGTCCTCCAGCAGAACAAGGTTCGGTTCTGCTTTACGATCGGCGTGCCACTGCTGCTCGTGATGTGGGTGACCGCCGCCAATCTCTAGAGAGCGATTGCTCGCCGTCAACGAAGAACGCGCACCGCCGGTGGCGTCTGCATGTGCCGGGGGCTGGTGGCCGCACTTTGTTGAGGCGGGAAGCCGACGAAATGCAGCCAGGTCCTGAGTGACTTCTTCTTTTCCGCTCCGGCTTTCCGCAAAGCGAACGTCCGTCGGACGCGGACACCACCCTCGGCAGTCGCCTCGATCGACTCTAGCCGTTCCCGGCCGAAACCGTCGACCGCCAGTGCCAGGCACCGCTTGCGGTCCATCAGGTGGACCCAGCCCTCGGCTCGTACGGGCCGCACGGGATCCGAAACCACGAACGCCCGCAAGGCCTTGGCCGTTCCTCTCGACACCCGCCAGGCCACTGCCAAACCAGCTGCCCCGGCACCCGGCCGTTGGGTTTCGAGTACTGCCATCTGCCCGGAACGCAACCGAGAGTACACCCAGGTGCCTGCCCCGAAATCCACCAGGCTCGGAGCAGCCGACGTCGACGGGTCCAGGTTGAGGTCGACTTCGAGGCGGATTTCAGCGATCCGATCGTCCGGATCATCGAGTTGCCAGTCCAGCCGAACCCAGCTGCGCGAGACGGGAAAATCGAGTTCGACGCGATTGACGATTGATGTTGATTTGCCCACCAGCACCGTTTGCCGCCCCAGCAGCGTGACGGCCAGTGGCCCGCGACGGACCGGCTTCCAGGCCGGTGCCTTCGGGCCACCCAACGACAGGCTTCGTCCCGATCGGGTCTTGAGCACCAGCTTTGCCGTGGGCCCCTCGAGATGTTCGTGACCACCGAATTCCAGCGACTGCAGACAGGGGCCAACCCGCGAAGGGATCGTCCAGACCAGGTATGGCGCGTTGATGATCTTCAACACGCCGTCGGTTGTCTCGAGAACATGTCCCCGACGACGCTTCGGGCTCGGGGTCACGTCGGCACCAACTTCCAGCGTCAACACCCGGCGTTGGCGAGGCTCGAGACTCAGCGGAAACGCCAACAGCCAGCGGGTCGTCTTGCCACGATCTTCCGAGTCGACCTGGACAATGATTGGACGAGACGATTCGTCGAGCAAACGGAAACGGAGAGGTTCGGGAGCCGTGGGACGATCAAGTGTCAGAGTGCAGGGATAAGCCGGACGGGACCAGCCGCCGGTCTCCCGGACCTCGATCTGCAGGCGTTCCGACGCCACCACACCACTGGACAACACCAGGGCGGTGAGGGTGGCTCTCGAGAAAATCCCATTGGCGCGGTGTGAACACATGAAGAACGGCTCCAGTCGAAATCGTACCGGAGCCGTTTGCATGTCTCAATCGGGGGCAACCCACTGACTGATAACCAATGATCAGGGACTGGCCGGTGGCCCCGGCCCGCCACCGGCTGATCCGCCGCCGTCCTGCTGATTGGCAACCACGACCGGGATGGCGATAGCCATTCCAATGACGGCCGACAGGCCAAGTGGACCCAGTCCCAGGCCGGACCCGGAACTGGTAATCGGTTCTTCGGTGGGAGCCTGCTGATGGACGACCAGTGCGTGTTCCACCAGGACCACCCGTGTGGAAGTCCGCGGCGGAGCCGATCCAGCAGCCCAGGCACGAACAACATACTGGGAAGAACCACTGGTCACCGCGTACGGGCCACCCGGGAGATTCTCCACGGCAAATCGTCCGAACTGGTCTGTTCTCATCCAGACAATCAACTTGCCCCCACGATGGATGTCGACACGACGTCCCGGTAGCCCATACCCACGGCCGTCGATCAAACGGCCAAACAGCATTCCACCCTCACCCAGCACCACGTCTGCTGTCCTCAGAGGGGCCTCCGGGCGCGGTGTTGCCGCCATCAATCCTTGAGGAATCAGCATTCCCAGACAGGCCAGTCCAAAAGTGATGCGTGCGATCAACATGGCCTCTACCACTGTTGTGACTTGGTGGAGTTAAACCGATACGAAAGCGTATACCCCTCCAGTCGGTTATCCGGATTGCCCCGACGACGATATCGACAGCAGATCGTGCAACAGTCTCAACCGTCGCATTTTAACAGCCGAAAGCCAAAGTCACGGGCAGGCTCAAACCGCGAGTTTTTCCGGAGAATCCCTCGAAGCTTCTACCGCACTCGCGCCGCATCAACCGGCTCAGGAGCGACCGGTGAGCTCGGGAATCGGAGTGCCCTTGGAAAGCACCGGGACGGGCCGACCGCCGAAGTCGGTCAGAGCAGTGTGCCGGGTGTCGATCCCCAGGTGGTGGTAGATGGTGGCCAGGAAATCGTAGGGACTGACACGGCGCTTGACGGGGTCTTCGCCCCGCGGATCGGTCGCCCCGATCACCTGGCCGGTTTCCATGCCCCCGCCGGCAAAGACCATCGAATTGGCTCGTGGCCAATGGTCGCGTCCCGGTTGTCGAGTGCCCTTGGGACGACTGGCCTTGCCCGGTCCACTGGAGGGCTGGTTCGAGATCCGCGGTGTCCGCCCGAATTCTCCGGTGATGATCACCAGCACGCGCCGATCGAGTCCGCGGTTGTAGACATCTTCGATCAGCGCACTGATCGCCTGGTCGAAGAATGGTGCCCGCCAGGCCAGGGCTTCGAACACGTGGTGGTTGACGGCATGATCGTCCCAGTTGCTGACGCGTCCACACAACGGTCCGTCGAACTCGGTCGCCACGATGTCCACGCCGGCCTCGACCAGCCGCCGTGCCAGCAGGCACTGCTGGCCCCACTGGTTGCGACCGTAGCGATCCCGGAGAGCGGCAGGTTCATCGGAGAGATCGAACGCCTGCTGGGCCTCGGTGCTGGTCAACAACGACAGGGCCTGGGCTTCAAAGTCGTCCACCGCCTGCATCAGCCCCGTCTGGTCTATGTCCCTCCGCAGCCGGTCGAAGGAGGCCCGCAGGTTGGTGCGGCGTTCCAGCCGGACCAGCGCGTCCTTCTTGACGCCGATATTGGGAATCGCAAATTTCGGCTTGCTCGGATCGCCGGTCACTCGGAACGCTTCGTAGGACGGCCCAAGATAAGCGGGGCCGGCAATCTGGAACGCGTCGTAGCGATCGACGGGATTCAGTGCCACGTAGTTGGGCAGAGCCTTGGGAGAATCCGACCGCAGGAAGTTGGCCACGGTCATCCAGTCGGGGTAGATCGGCTTGGGCTTGTCACCCCGGTCGGGATCTCCCGAGAGCACCCGCAGCGAGCCGGCGGGATGGCCACCGGCGTCGTGAGCAATCGAGCGGAGGATGTTGTACTTGTCGGCAATCGCAGCCATCTTCGGCATCAGCTCGGTCAACTGCGTGCCGGGAACCTTGGTCGAAATCGGTTCGTAGGGACTGCGGTAGGCATCGGTGGCATCGGGCTTCGGGTCCCACGTGTCCAGGTGGCTGCAACCACCCCGCAACCAGACCAGGATCACGGAAGTCTGCATATCGTCGGATTCGGGCGCGGTCTCAGCCCGGGCCTGATAAAGCCCGGGAAGTGTCAGGCCACTGAACCCGACCAGCCCGGTTCTCAACAGCTCGCGTCGACCTATCCCGCCACCGGGACCCTGACACTGCGGATTATTCATGGACACTTCCTGTCGATCTCGTCACGCACCACGTCCGGACAACGTGCAACGCATCAGGATTCTCCCACCCATCATATCGGTCCTCAACGGCCACCGACAGGTGGGTTTCAGTTCGCCTACCAGGAATCGGTGCGGAACGGGGAGGCGGGCAGGCCGTTCTTGTTCGACAGGTTCGGTTCGGCTTCGTGATGCCACCCGAATCGGACTGCCACCGGGTTCCCCACACCGTCGGCACGCACCACAACCGTCTTCCGCTTGAGTGTCGCAGTGGCCGCGACGAATTTCTTGTCGTCACCAGCAATCGTGAAGTGCGACAGGGCTTTGCCGTCTCGAGAAACGAGTCCGTTGCCAACGTGATCGAAGGAGAGATGAATCGCGTCACCCTGGACTTTCATGCTCTTGTAGAGCGGGCCGGAGTAGACGAGCTTCCGCCGGCCGTAGTCTTTGGCGAGGGCCCACAGGGCAAGTCGCTTGCCGACATCCTGCTTGTTCCGCGGGTGAATATCCCGGCGGTTGCCGATATCGACGGTGACCGCCATGCCGGTGTGGGGCACCGCGAGCGTCTTGAGCTGCGCTTCCCAGATCCCGGCCAGCAACTCGGGGGCGCGATTGCCGTACCGGTAAGGTGCCAGCTGGACGTAGTAGAACGGCATCGCGGGCTTCTGCCAGACCGACCGCCAGCCGGCGATCAGGGCCTTCATCTTCTCGTAGTAGAGCATGCCCTCGCCGTTGTTCGATTCTCCCTGGTACCAGATCGCACCACGGATCCCGTACGGCTGCACGGGTGAGACCATGCCGTTGAACAGCGCCAGCGGTGACTGGTGATTGATGGTGCCATTGCCCCGGACCGAGGGGAACGTATCGAGCGCCCCGGAGATATCGGCGAGCTTGGGGACTGCCCGGAACCCGACCGGCGGTATCCACGGTTCGATCCGCGTCCCACCCCAGTTGCAGCCGAGCAGACCGATTGGGACATCCAGTTCCTGCAGCAGGTGGCGTCCGAAGTAGTATCCCACCCCCGTGAAGTCGCCCACCGTCTCGGGACCGCACACCTTCCAGCCGTCGCTGGGAATATTCACCTGGGGATCGGCCGCGGGCTGGTGCGGAAACTTGATGTGCCGGATCCGAGGATGCTTGGCCGCCGCAATCTCCTCAGCGGGATTGTTCGACTGCCGGACACGCCACTCCATGTTGGATTGCCCGGAACAGAACCAGACCTCGCCGATGAGCACGTTTTTGATGGTCACCGTGCTGGTCCCGGTGACCACGATCTCGTGCGGCCCACCAGCCTTCATCGCCGGCAGGTAGACCGCCCAGGCACCCTCGGCGCCAGCGGTCGTCCCGACGGTGGTGGAACCCACCGTGACGGTGACCTTGGCTCCGGCGTCGTCCCATCCCCACAACGGGACGGCCTCGCCCCGCTGCAGCACCATGTTGTCGCCGATGACCGAGGGGAAGCGGACTTCCGCCTGGAGGGTTGACGCAAACAGGACAAGGACAAGGACACTGAACAGCCTGCGCATGACATGGCTCCGTAGGGTGTCAATCGTGAGGAACAAACAGGTTAGCCTCGAGCGGAGCGGTCGTCGAGGCGGTCGAGGCAATCAGACGTCGAGGTTCTTGACGTCCAGTGCGTGTTCCTCGATGAACTTCCGTCGCGGCTCGACATCATCGCCCATCAGGACGCTGAACAGCTCGTGGGCCGCGGCGGCATCTTCAAGCGTGACCTGCAGCAGGTGCCGAGTCTGCGAATTCATACTCGTGGCCCACAGCTCCTCGGGGTCCATCTCGCCCAGCCCCTTGAACCGGGTGATCTTCAGGCCCTTCTCGCCCAGCGACCGGACCGCCGGCACCAGTTCCCGGAAGCTCGACAATTGGCTCTCCCACTCGCTGTTGACCAGCCGCAACGGGAAGTACGGCTCACCGTCCCGGTTTCCGGCCGGCAGCAGGTCCTGGACCGTGATCCCGAATCCCTTCAGTTCGTCCAGGGCGACATTGATCGACTTGACCTCGTGCAGGTTTGTCGGTTTCAGCTTCGGGTCCTTGTTCTCGCTGCCGTTGGACGGGGCATCGCCATTGTCCGACAGGCTGGCCGGGGTATCGTCGTCGGCCACGACAAACTCTCCCCCGTGCTTTTCCTCCTCAGCTGCCAGAAAAGCATCGCGTTTGTCGGTCGTGTGGAACCAGTGCTGTTCACGACCCAGGAAGACGCGGTAGCGCGGCAGGCGACCGTCCTCGCCAACATGTTCGCCCGCCAGCCAGCGGAGATCGACTCCGCGTCGTTCGAGCGTCTGCAGGGGTTCCTCGATCCCATTCAGCAGGGTGATGACCCGATCGAGTGCTTCGCCTTCCAGGACCTGTTCGTCGTCGAGCTCGACGCGGCTGCCCTCGGCCCCCAGTTCGACCAATTCGGACATCATCTGTTCGTGGGTCTGCACGTAGCGGGGCTTCTTGCGTCCCCGGATCACCCGGTACAACGGCGGCTGGGCGATGTAGACACACCCCTCGCGAATCAATGGCTCCATGTGCCGATACAGGAAGGTCAGCAACAGCGTCCGGATGTGGCTGCCGTCGACATCAGCATCGGTCATCAGAATGATCTTGCCGTAGCGACGCTTGGCAACATCGTCGAGCTGAGCGCCCGGAGGCACCCCGATCGCCTTGAAGATGTTGGTGACCTCCTTGTTCTGCAACACCTTGGCCTCGCGGGCCTTCTGCACGTTGAGAATCTTTCCGCGAAGCGGCAGGATGGCCTGGATGTCGGAATCGCGGCCGGTGTCAGCCGAACCACCGGCCGAGTCGCCTTCGACCAGGTACAACTCGGTCTCTTCCAGCGTCCGGCTGCGGCAGTCCCGGAGCTTTTCGGGCAGCCCGCCGGTGGTCAAAGCCCCCTTGCGGCGGATCATCTCGCGGGCCTTCCGGGCCGCCTCGCGGGCTTCGGCCGCCCGCATCCCCTTCCCGGCGATCAGCTTGGCGATCTTCGGGTTGGCCTCGAGAAACTGCGTCAGGCCGTCGTGAACCACCGAGGTGACGATCCCCTCGACCTCGCTGTTGCCCAGCTTGGTCTTGGTCTGTCCCTCGAACTGAGGATCAGGAACCCGCACGGCGATCACCGCCGTCAGCCCCTCGCGGAAGTCATCGCCGGTCGGGGTGGCATCCTTGAACAGGTTCTCCTTCTTGCCGTAGTTGTTGATCGAGCGGGTCAGGGCACTGCGGAAGCCGCTGAGGTGAGTGCCGCCCTCGATGTTGTTGATGTTGTTGGCGAACGTGCGAACGGTCTCGGAGAAGTCCATGTGGTACTGCACCGCCACGTCGACCTCGACGTCGTCCTGCTGTCCCTGGATCGAGATCACTTCGCCGAACAGGGGCTGCTCGGTCCGGTTCAGGTGCTCGACGAACTCGACCAACCCCTTCTCGTAACAGAACTCCTCGGACCGCTCCGACCGATGGTCGGAAATCAGGATCCGCACGCCGGCGTTGAGAAAAGCGACCTCCTGGAGACGTCTCGCCAGCGTGTCGAAGATGAAACCGGTGTCGGAAAAAATCTCCGGGTCGGGTCGGAACTTGACGTGTGTCCCCGACTTGGCCGACTTGCCGATTTCCTTCAGCGGCTGGGTCATCTGGCCGCGTTCGAAGTTCATCGCGAACAGCTGGTCATTGCGGTGAACTTCCACCTCCAGCCACTCGGATAACGCGTTGACGGCCGTCAGGCCGACGCCGTGCAGTCCTCCGGTGCCGGTCCTGTAACCACTCTCGCGGTCGAACTTGCCGCCAGCGTGGATCTCGGTGAAAACCACTTCCAGCGCCGATCGGCCATCGTGGTCCACCAGTGGTCCTACGGGAATGCCGCGGCCATCGTCCTGGATGCTGACACTGCCGTCGTCGTGAAGGATCACGGTGACGGTAGTCGCATGGCCGTTGACCGCCTCGTCAATGCTGTTGTCGACGACCTCGAAGACCAGGTGATGCAGTCCCCGCGCGGTGGTGTCGCCGATGTACATCGCCGGACGCATCCGGATGCCCTCGACACCCGTCAGCGCCGTGATCTGGCTGGCTGTGTAGTCGCCACCGGAGGCGGCCGTTTCATCTACCACGTCACTCACTCCGTCACTCGTTCGCCGCTAACCACTGCTCCCGGCCGACTGGCCCAGGCTGCCCTTCAGCCGAAACTTCAATCGGTTGATGTCCAGGCCCGGTTGTCGCTGCAACGCCTCGAGCAGACCCGACTTGTGGAACGAATCCAGTTCGTACATCAACGCCGCACTGGCCACCTCGATCTCCAGTGCCCTGTTCTTGACCGCAACCACCCGTGTCTCCGTTGCAATCCGCTCACCGGCGGCATCCCGCCAGGCTTGGCTGAGCTGTTCAGCCGCCCCGTTGCGCGCCAAACCCTTCAGTGCCACCAGCTCCGAGAGGGCGTCGCCCAGCCGTTGCGGTCCGCGGGCTGCACGCATCGATCATCGGTCCCTCGACAGCGGCATGATCACGTAGGTGTATCCGTCATCAGTGCGGAACACCGCGGCACTTTCGCTGTCGATCAGGTGCAGCGACACCGTCGATTCGGGCCTCAACACCCTCAGGAATTCGATGATGTATCTGGGGTCGAAACTGATCGATACCGCCCCACCGTCGTATGTCACCGGTATCTCAATGGTCGACTCGCCCACGTCGGCGGCGACCGTCTTCAATGTCAACTGGCCCTTGTCGAACGAGAAGTCCACGCCACGGCTGTCCTCACTGGTGACGATGTCGGCCTGTCGAACAGCGGTGTGGAATGAATCGACCTCGAGCGTCGCGGTCTCGGACCCCCCGGTGTCGATCAGCTTCGAGTAATCCGGGAACCGGCCTTCGACCAGCCGACTGGAAATCGTCGACTGCCCGCAACGGACCAAGATGTCATTGGCGTTGATCGCCACCTGCACCTCTTCCTCGTCGTCGGCGATCGACTTCTCGATCAACTTCATCGCCTTGGCCGGAATCACCGGGCCCGGATTGGCCAGCTCCTCGAATCCCTCAGGCCGCGCCGGCAGCGAAGCCACCGCCAACCGTCTGCTGTCTGTCGCAACCAGCGTCACCTTGTCACCGGCCGGATCGAACAGAATTCCGCCCAGGGCATATCGGGTGCTCTCCTCGTCGGTAGCAAATTTCGTCCGCACGATTCCCTCGCGGAGCGCCGCCCCGGGAATTGCCAGGTACTGGTCCCCTTCGAACGCCGCCACGTCGGGAAATTCGTCCGGGTCCTCAGACCCCAGGGTGAACTCACTGCCGGTCGTGCGGACCTGGACCGACGACTCCGTCACCTCGATGTCAATTGTCTCGTCGGTTACCTCACGGAGAATCGACGACATCCGACCCGTCGGCAACAACACCTCGCCGCTCGAGTCCGTTTCGACTCCCGTCAACTCGACTCGAACACCAACCTCCAGGTCGGTTGCCACCAGAGTCGCCGACCCGGCGTCGACCTGCAATTTGACGTTGCGGAGAATTTCTCTGGGAGTTCGAGTTGGCACTACCGTGCTGACAATCTGCAGTGCGGCTGCCAGGGTGGGCCGGTGGCATTGAAGTTTCATGGTGTCACGTCGGTACTGGAACACTCCGTTGACAAACAGACCGAGCGACAAAGTCGCAAAAGACTGTTCCGACTCTTCTTCTTAGCAGTAGTAGTATCAGGGACCTGTTTCAGTCGTTGATTTGCCCATCAATCCACTACGAAAGTCCATGATATCACATGGTTTATTACCTCACAAGCAGTGTTGAAACGTGTTAACAACACCCCGATAATCACCCGGATTTCGGCCCCGGTGATGCTCACAAATCGCCGTTGGTTGTCATCGAATTGATGTCGCTTCGGGCGGGTACCGAGGGGTCCACCGGCGATCAACAGGTTGTCGACAGGTTATTCACCCTTGGGTTCCTCGCGACCTGTCAATTCGGCATGAATCGAGTGGATGAGGCGACGGAGTTCGGGTTCGTCGCCGAGCCTCTGTTGCATGCGGCGGCAGGCATGCAGGACGGTCGTGTGGTTGCTGCAGCCGAAGTAGGTGGCAATTTTGGAGTAGATGGAACCGGTCAGTTCGCGGGCGAGCAGCATGGCACACTGCCGCGGGAGCACGATGTGCTGGGCCCGGCTGCGTTCCCGGAGCCGGCGGGCCGAAACGCCGAAGTGCCGCGCAACGACCCGGGCGATCTGGGGCAGTCCGGGTGGTTCGGTCTCAACGTCTCCGGAGATCACTTGCCGGGCCAACCCGGGGTCGATCACTCCCCCGCTGATCCTGGCGAGAGTCTCGAGCTTACCGAGAGCGGAAAGCAGGTCCCGGGGTGAACCGGTGATGCGTCGGGCGAGCATCTGGGCGACATCGACCGGCAGCGGGACCTGGTGTCGCGAGGCGAAGTGTTCGAGCAGCTGGAGCCGGCTGGCGGGAGCGGGTCTTCGGACCGACACCACGACACCCCCCCGGCAACGGTTGACCAGTTTTCGGTCACAGCGATCCAGTCGTCCCGGAAGCCTCGATGCGGTGATCAGCACACGTCCCCCTCGCCCCAGGGTTTCGTCGATCACGGCCAGCAATTGCTGCTGGCTCTCGGTTCGACCCGCCATCGCCTGCAGGTCTTCGCAGATCAGCGTATCGAGTTTCCGGAACCGGTCCTGGAACCCGGCGACATCCTTCTGCTGTGATGCTTCAGCCAGCTCGGCGGCAAACTCACTGGCGAGCACCATCCGCTTGCGGCCCCTGTCACCCTGCAGGAACAGCCGTGCGAGGTGCGACTTGCCGGTGCCCGGTGGTCCGGAGATATAGACGCTGGGTGGCCGCGACCGGCTGCTGGAGCCCAGCTGAGAGATCGCCGAATGGGCCAGCCGGATCTCGGGCACCAGCAGCAGGGGTTCGGTTTCGCGTCCCGAGACCGTCATGGTCCGCGCTCCCGTCGTGGCTTGTGTCCATCGGCAGCCGCGTTCAGGCCACCGGGGCTGATTCTCTGAGCCGGGCGACAACACCCGAAACTCGCCGCACCGCCTCGTCGATGTCTTCGACGGTGTTCTCGAGGCCTACACTGAACCGCACGCTGGCCCGGTACACCTCCTCGGTCCGCCCCATGGCCACCAGCGCCGGTGCCGGCTCGGTCGAACCGCTGCTGCAGGTGCTGCCGAGTGAGCAGGCGACCTGTTCGAGATCGAGTGCCACGAGGATGGCTTCGCCATCGAGGCCGGGGAAAGCGATGTTCAGCGTGTTGGGCAGCCTGTGATCGGGGTGCCCGTTGACGACGTTGGGGCCGGTCGCCTCTTCGAGTCCCGCCTGGAGTCGGTCGCGAAGCGTCTCGATCCAATCGGTGCGTGCGATCCGGTCGGCGTCCCACGACTCGAGTGCACGGGCCATCCCCGCCGCCAGGGCAACCACCTCGGTTCCCGGCCGCCGACCGGCCTCCTGGTGTCCACCGTATTCGAAAGGGGCCAATCGACATCCGTCCCGCAGCAGCAGCGCCCCGATGCCACGTGGTCCATGGAACTTGTGGGCCCCCAGTGCCAGGGACGTGGCGCCCAGCTGGTGAAAGTCGACCGGGATCTTGCCCACCGCCTGCACGGCGTCGACATGCAACGGGATTTCGTGTTCGCGGCACGCTTCTGACAACGGGCCCAGGTCCTGCACCACCCCGGTTTCGTTGTGCGCCAGGATGACGGTCGCCAGCCGGATGTCCTTCCACGGCAGTGTCTCGAGCTCGTCGGAGAGCAGCCGTCCGTCCCGGTCGACTCGAAGCGATCGGGATGACCAGCCTCGCTCGGCCAGTGCCGCGATCGATTCGGACGTCGCAGGATGCTCTCCGGCGGTGGTCAGCACGAGACCGGGGTTCCCGGCGGCGAACCCGAACAGTGCCAGGTTGGTCGATTCGGTTCCTCCGCTGGTGAAGATCACCTCCTCGGGGTCGGCGCCGAGGATGCGGGCGATTGTCTCTCGTGCGTCTTCGAGCACCACGCGGGCTTTGCGGCCGGCGGCATGCCGGCTGCCCGGGTTCCCGAAGCTCTCGCCCAGGTGTTCGGAAACGGTCTCGATCACCTCCGGCAGCGGCCGGGTGGTGGCGTTGTTGTCGAGGTAGATCTGGCGTGGTGTCCGGGTGGTCATTCGGCGGCTCCCACGGCGGATGCAATCCGCGCGGCGATCGCTTCACCGGTCTCTTCGGTCGTCGCGTCGCCACCGAGGTCGGGGGTCCGGGGTCCGCGGTCGGACAGCTGGTTCTTGACCGCGCTGTTGATCGCTGCGGCCGCACGAGGCAGTTCGAGGTGTTCGAGCATCATGGCGGCCGAGAGGATGGCGGCCAGCGGGTTGGCGATGCCCTGCCCGACGATGTCCGGGGCCGAGCCATGGACCGGCTCGAACATGCTGGGGTGCGTGCGGGTCGGGTCGATGTTGGCGCTGGCGGCCAGTCCCATGCTGCCGACGACGATCGCGGCCAGGTCGGTCAGGATGTCGCCGAAGAGATTGCTGGCAACGACGACGTCGAACGACTCTGGTCGCCGCACGAATTCCATCACCGCGCGGTCGATCAGCAACGACTCGGTCTGGATGTCGGGGAACCCCGCCGCCACGTCCTGGAACACCTCGTCCCACAACACCATGCCGTAGCCCTGTGCGTTGCTCTTGGTGATCGATGTCACCTGGCGGGCTGGCCGCGCGGCGGCTTTTTCGAATGCGGCCCGAATGATCCTGCGACAGCCGTGGCGGGTGAAGACCGATGTCTGGACCGCCACGTCGTGGGGGCGATCGGCGTACAGTCGGCCACCGACGTTGGCGTACTCGCCCTCGGTGTTCTCGCGGAAGACCTGGATGTCGATCGAACCGGGAGCCTTGTCTCTCAGCGGACTCTCCACACCGTCATACAGGTAAGACGGTCTCAGGCAGACACACTGGTCGAACTTGCGGCGGATGGGCAGCAGCAGGCCGTTGAGCGTGACGTGGTCCTGGACATCGGGGTGACCGACGGCTCCGAGCAGGATCGCGTGGTGGCCGGCGAGGGTATCGAGGAAGTCGTCGGGGGCCATCCGGCCGTGTTCGAAGAAGTGGTCGGTGCCCCAGGGGTAGCGGGTCCACCGGAAGTCCGCGTCATCGAGTCCGGCGGCGGCTTCGACCGAGCGAATCGCCTCGCGAGTCACCTCGGGGCCGATCCCGTCTCCCTCGATGACGGCGATATCAAAGGTGCGTGTCATGGATGAGTTTTCCGGCGGGAGCGACATCGGGTCCCGGGAACCGGTTCCCCGCACAGGCTGGCTCAGGGGACCCGCGAAGCGGCCCGTTCGGCCAGTTCGACAGGCACCGCCTCCAACAGCATGTCGACCAGGTCATCGGAGGTGATGTTCTCGCTGTCGGCCAGGAAGGTCGTGACCAGTCGGTGCCTGAGCACGGGGTGAGCGACCGCCTTGATGTCGTCGGTGGTGACGTGCAGTCGTCCCTCGAGTACCGCACGAGCCTTGGCGCCGATGACCAGGTACTGTCCGGCCCGTGGACCGGCACCCCAGGCGATGTAGGAACTGACGAACTTCGCCGCGTCCGGTTCGGTCGGTCGGGTGGCCCGGGCCAGGTCACGGGCGTAGACAAACACGTGATCGGCAACCGGCACCTGGCGGACCAGGTCCTGCAGCCCCAGGATCTGCTCACCGGTCAACGCCACTTCGAGTCCCGGCTGGGCCTGGCCGGTGGTCTGTTTGAGGATCGAAAGTTCCTCGTCGGCCGTCGGGTAATCGACGACGACATGGAACATGAACCGGTCCAACTGGGCCTCGGGCAGCGTGTAGGTGCCCTCCTGCTCGATCGGGTTCTGCGTGGCCAGCACGAAGAACGGTTGCGGCAGCGGGTAGGTGCTGGTGCCGACGGTCACCCGCCGCTCCTGCATCGCCTCGAGCAGCGCGGCCTGGGTCTTCGGTGGTGTTCGGTTGATCTCATCGGCCAGAACGATGTTGGCGAACAACGGCCCCCGCATGAAATGGAACGCTCGCTGGTGCGTGTCCGGGTCGTCCTGCAACACGTCGGTGCCGGTGATGTCCGAGGGCATCAGGTCGGGGGTGAACTGGATGCGGCGGAACGAGAGCTGCAGGATCTCGGCGATCGTGCTCACCAACAGCGTCTTGGCCAGTCCCGGGACTCCCTCGAGCAGGCAGTGGCCTCCGGAGAACAGCGAAACGAGCAATTGGTCGACAACCTCATGCTGCCCGACAATCGTCTTGCCGATCTCTTCCCGCATGCGGGTGTAGGCGGCCGAGAGCTGATCGATGGCTTCGCGGCTGGCCGGTGCCGACAGACCGTTTCCACCAACCGGGTTCACTTCGCCCGCGATCTCCTCCTGGTCCACCGGCTCGGTGGTTTTGGCAGGTTCGCTGACGTCGGTCGGGTCAGCCATGGAGTGCGGTTCGAGAGGTGTGTGTGAGGGGAGGCTTGAGGCCCCGGCGGTTCATGGTAACGTACCCGCGAGCGGATTGGCAGCGGCGTCACAGCAGTGGCGGTGGCGCGAACAGGGGGGTGGCGGTGGCGGACCTGGTCAGTTACCTGGTGTTCGATGTCGAGGCAGTGGCCGATGGTGCGCTGATCGCGCAGGCGAAGTTCGGTGACGAGGAGTTGCCGCCCGAGGAGGCGATCGCGAGGTTTGGTGCCGAGCGTCTCGAACAGTACGGCAGCGACGTGCTGCCACCGACCTGGATGCTGCCGATCTCGGTCGCCGTCGCCAAGGTCGACAGCGGTTTTCGGCTGATCGGCCTGGAGGTGCTCGACGCCCCCGCTTACCGGCCATACGTGATCACCGACCTGTTCTGGAAGGGCTGGAAGCACTACGGCCAACCGACGCTGGTGACGTTCAACGGCCGGGGTTACGACCTGCCGGTGTTGGAGCTGGCCGCCTACCGCTACGGGATCACGTTGCCCGAGTGGTTCAATGTCCAGGCGCGGACTTATGACCAGGCCCGCAACCGGTACAACATCCAGTCGCACATCGACCTGATGGACCTGGTCTCGAACTTCGGCGCATCGCGGGTCAGTGGCGGGCTGAACCTGCTGGCTCAGCTGATCGGCAAACCGGGCAAGACCGGTGTCGACGGCTCGATGGTGCAGGGGTTCTATGACGAGGGCCGGGTCGAGGAGATCAACGACTACTGCCGATGCGACGTGCTGGACACCTATTTCGTGTTCCTGCGGTCGCGAGTGATGATCGGGCGGCTGGACATCGAAACCGAACAGCGACTGGTGGCGGAGACAAAGGGGTGGCTGGAGGAACGTCGCGATACGTGCCCGGCGTACGCACATTACCTGGATCATTGGGGTGACTGGGTGCCACCAGGCGATGATCCACGTCCGGCCGAGACGGATTCCCCCTCGCTCGCGGACACGGCTCCCTCACAAGAAACCCCCTGAAATGCCGATACCAGATGACAGGCAACGCATCGATGATCTAGAATACGTTGAGCCAGATCGAAGAGGACGACAAGCGGATGTTGAGTGTTCTGGGTTCCAACCGTCGACTGTGTGACGGCCTGACGCGTCGCGACCTGATGCAGGTCGGCGGCCTGGGGCTGGCCGGCGGCCTGTCGCTGCCGACCCTGCTCGCCGCCGAACAGGCTCGTGCCGTCGATGCCGGTGCTCCGGCGAAGTCGGTGATCCTGATCAACCTGATGGGTGGCCCGAGCCATATCGACATGTTCGATATGAAACCCGACGCCCCGGCGGAGATCCGCGGCGAGTTCCGCCCGATTCCCAGCAGCGTGCCGGGCCTGGATGTCTGCGAGTTGATGCCGTTGACAGCCAAGACCATGCACCACTCGTGTGTCGTCCGCACGCACACGCATCTCTGGAACACCCACAGCCCGTACAACATCCTGACCGGCTATTCGGGTCCGGTGATCAACGGCAACCACTTCAAGCCGACCGACCATCCCAGTGTTGGTTCGGTGATGCAGTTGGCCGGTCTCGGCTCGGCTGGAGTCCCCAACTACGTGTGGATGCCGACGGTTCCCGGTCACAGCCAGGGCAGGCAGCGCGCCGGGCCGTATGGAGGTTTCCTGGGCCAGCAGTTCGACCCGCTGTTCACCAGCTACACGCCGACGTTCCGGGAGTCGATCGAGGGTCGCAATGCCCACATCGACCCGCCGGTACCCTACGCCGCGCCTCAGCTTCCGGCCCTGGACGAGCAGCCCGGGCTGGGGGCCGCCCGGCTGGGCCGTCGCCGCGACCTGCTGGCGGCCGTCGACAGGGTCCGCCGCAGCCTGGGCGACAAGCCCGGGGTGGACACGCTGGGCGTGTTCCAGAAGAAAGCCCTGGAGCTACTCACCTCCACCCGCACCCGTGACGCCTTCGATATTGCCCGCGAGTCCGAGTCGACCCGGAAGCGATACGGTGAACACCTGTTTGGTTCGTGCCTGCTGGCCGCCCGACGGCTGGTCGAATCGGGTACGCGGTTTGTCGGGTTGACCTTCGAGTCGCAGCTCAACGGCAAGATCGGAGCCGGCCAGTGGGACACTCACGGCAACAACTTCCGCCTGCTGAAGAATTTCCTGCTGCCGACTCTCGACCAGTGCTACTCGGCGTTGGTCGAGGACATGGCCGGCCGCGGGATGCTGGATGACACGCTGGTGGTCCTGATGGGCGAGATGGGCCGGACACCCAAGGTGAACAAGAGCGCCGGGCGGGACCACTGGACCCAGTGCGGGTTCATCGTCTACACGGGAGCGGGAGTTCGCCACGCCACGATTTTCGGTCGCAGTGACAAGCAGGCCGGCTGGCCGGTCGACTACCCGGTCAGCAGTGCCGACCACGTGGCGACGATGTACAAGCTGGTCGGAGTCGATCCGCGGATGCCGATCTTCGATCGCACCGGCCGTGAGCACCGAGCGGCCCTGGACGGCGAACCGATCGACGGCGTGATCGCCTGATCCTTTTTGTCGCCTTCGGACGGCCGCATCTCACCGTGGTTCTCGCGGCTTCGAATGCCAAGCCGTAAATTGCGATCTCGGCGGCGACCAGCAGCAGCGACAGGCTCCTGGCGCAACCGGTGATCATCCGCACCCGCCTCATTCTCCGATGGAGTACAGGTGACCGTAGGTCCGGATGTAGATTCGGTTGCGATGGACGACCGGGGTCGAGATGAACTCCTCGAGGTGGTTGCGAGCGACCTCCTGGTACTTGCGGCCCGTCTTGAAGACGACCGTGTTCCCGTCGCGGTTGCTGGCGTAGACGTGGTCGCCGGCGTGCAGCAGGCTGGGCCAG
>Ga0310342_100000974_pt1 | contig 17258 bp, 11 predicted proteins | sample S15DNA20500_MG_FD_206155 | JGI IMG/M metagenome (GOLD analysis project Ga0310342, IMG submission 206155) | Marine microbial communities from station ALOHA, North Pacific Subtropical Gyre - S1503-DNA-20-500_MG | ecosystem: Environmental > Aquatic > Marine > Oceanic | place: Pacific Ocean: North...
GTTGATCGGGGGAATCTGGACCTCCGCACTGGCCGCCCACCTCCTGGGCAAGGAGTTGACCGGGTCCCACGCGGCCGGCGCAGTGGCAGGCATTGTGTTCTCGACAAGCCCCTACCTGTACGCAGAGGGCGCCGCTGGATGCATCGAGCTGGTGGCGGCAGGCCTGCTGCCCCTGCACGCCTGGTCGCTGATTCGGTTGGTCCGAAAGCCCAGCTGGACCCGCACCGCAGCCGCAGCCGGAATTTTGGCCTGCATCGGGCCATTCAACTGGTACTACACGCTGTTTGCCGGCCTCTTCGGGCTCGCCTTCTGCATGTGGACCATCGCCTCCTCCTGGCGTCACCTCCGCAAGCCAAACCGCGCGATACATCGCCGCGCTATCGGCATGTTGCTGCTCAGCATGGCACTTGCCGCGCTCATCGACCTGCCGTTGATTGGCGCAGCCCAGCAGGAGACTCCGACCCGACCGTCGTTTTCCGCGGAGTTGTTCAGTGATGAGAACGCTTGGGACCGATCCCAGCAGATCGCTGACGGAAGAGCGCCACTGGAAGACCTGACCATTGCCCGACTCGAAGAGTTGGATGCGATGCAGGTCCACCTGAACTCGACCTCCCTCCTGGGGCTGGTGGAGGCACGCTTCTCCGTCAATCCGCTGGGGGTGACGCCTGGCACCCTGGCCTATTCGCTGGGCCTGCTGGGCCTGCTGGTGGGGGGCCGCCGGACCTGGGGTTGGGCGGTGATAGCCACTGGATTCACCGTGCTCACCCTGGGCCCCTACCTGAACCCAGAGGGCAGCCTGAGCCTGTTCCCGGGACGGACCCACTGGCCTCTTCCCTATGCCTGGCTGTACCAGGACATCCCCTTCTTCGCCAAGGCGTACAGGCCCTATCGCTTCGCGGTAATTGTACTGCAGTGCCTGGCGGTAATGGCGGCGATCGGCGCCTCTGTCCTGTTCCGCCACATCGGCGCTCGCATGGCGGCGGGAGGAATCGCAGCCCTGGCCATCCTGGGGTTCTCGCAGCCGCACTGGGCCGGAGACGTTCCCGCAGAGAGAACCCTGATGAGCACGGTAGAGCCGGACTTGTACACCCAGCTGGCCGAGGCGCCAGAGGGTGCTGTCATCGAGCTGCCGCTTCATTACCAACCCGTCACCCTCGCTACGGCCAGACAACAGTCCTCTCAGCTGACGCACGGTCACCCGGTGATCAACACCAATCAGCTCATCCGACGACCGGACCTGATGGCATTCAAGAACTACGTCTCCAAGAACAGCATGCTCCGAACAGCGGTGGACCTGGGCAGGGCCGAGCCGCCGCTGACGGTATCGGATGACGACATCGCCTTCCTCCGGGATCAGGGCTTCCGCTACCTGGTGCTCCACGACCGCTTTCAGGGAGATGCGCAGCACCTGGCGGGCGAGCGTGTGTGGGCCGACATGGTGAGTGAGCCGGCCCGGACCATGCTCAAGGCCCTGCTCGGCACCCCCATCATTCAGACCGAGGACGGACAGGTCTTTGATCTGAATGAGGCACTCCTGGAGCCAGGGCGCACGCGGACCTGGACAGGCACAGACACCACCACGATCCACCCGCCTTTCGACACCGCCGTGACCGGATTTACCCTCCAGCTGGGTGCGGGCGATACCGTGGAGATCGCACACGGCCCCGCCAGACGCTTCGGACTGTGGAGTCGACCCGCAATTGAGAATGCCGGTGCGATTGAGATCCACATCCTGGGCGAGGCGGGCACTCAGGTCGAGCCTGTGGTTCTGGTGGAAGACACCTGGACCTACACCTCCGTAGAGGTCGAGGCGGGCGGCCCCGTGGGCATCTCCTTGGTGGCAGGGGACGCTGGAGCGGCCATCGCACTGACCCGCATGCAGGTGATGCGATGAGAATCCTGGTCCGATTGGCCATCGGCTGCGGCCTGATCGCCGTGTGGTTGATCTGGATCTCACCGAACCTGAGTCGTCAGCTCCATCAATCCCGAGCACTGCGCTCCACCACGATCTCGATTCCTACACTCCGAATGGCGTGGCAAGAGCTGGAGTCCGCCGGCGGTCCGCCCTTGATCGACAAGGTGTCTGCTGTCGAGATTCGGCAGGAGATGGAGACCATCCGAGAGATCTCCCTGTATGAAGAGCAGCTGATCACTGCGATCTGGGCACAGATCCCCGATCCGATGAAGCCCGAGGCCCTGGATGTGGCCCGCCAGCGGCAGGGGCCGCTGCCGATCATGGACTCCCGATACGTCGACCCTGACGTCCCCGCCCTGATCGATGCCGTCATCTCTGCCTATGGCTACCAGCGGCTTCCGACCTCGCTGCCCGACCTGCACGCTTCGACCTCAAAGACCAGCCGACAAGACAGGCTTCGGGCCACCCGGCACCTGCTTGCAGAGGCGATGGTGGGCACAGAATCGGCGGCCCGGATCCTGGATGCAGCCTTTCGGTTGAGTGTCACACAGCGCAAGCGGGTCCTTCGAGAGCGGCAGCTCGCATCCCAGCTACCCCCCATCATCCGCGTCACTGCCGCCAGAATGCACAGGGAAGGGCGTCACCTCAACCCCTGACGGGCCCTAGGAAACCAGCTGCCAGCTGCCATCCTCGGAGAGCTCCCACACCGGACAGTCGGAGCGTGGAGTGTCCCCTGGACCGACCAACACCACAGACCAGGCAATCGAATCGAGGGTATCGAAGAACTCCACCAGCGGGGCGGGGCTCACGGAGGAGTCCGGATCCAGCTTGTGGGGCCACGCCACGACCACCACCACTGGCGGGCCCGGGGTTTTCGCCAGCGCGCGGATGGCATCGATGGCATCCACCATGGCCTGACTCCGCAGGGTGTAGACAGGATGGGCCACATCGAGCTTGTCGGGAAGGTCCTCCACCCCGAGCAAGATCACACGCCGATGTCCGGAGAGGTGTCCCACCAAGGCGGGGATCGCCACATCGGGATCGGTCACCCGCAGGCTGATGGATGCTCCCTCTGGGCGCGGCCCGATCCGCCCTAGGCGAGCGGTACCCACCGGCTCCAGTATTGCTGGGGCCTGCCCCACGCGGCGTCCCCGCAGCAACACCAGCACCAGCACCAGCACCAAGACCAGGCTGAGGGTCCGCCAGCCGCTGGAGATCTCTGTAGCCGCTGGCTTATCCGCGGGCTTCGAGGCCGTGCGGACACCGCCCCCCTTCTTGGGGTCCGAGGCGTCCATTGACTCAGCGACCTCGGCAGGATCCATAGGATTGAACGGATCGGGCGGATCGGGCGGATCGGGGAGCCCGGGTAGGACAGGGGGATCGAACGGCTCTGGTGGCTCGGGCGACTCCGGCGGCTCCGGCGGATCGGGGGCCAGCGGTGCGCCCAGCGACTCCTCGCCAATCTCCATCTCTTCAGCCTCAGGAAGCACCCCGAGCCCAAAGGGGCTTGTACTGGACTCGTACTCCCCGGAGGCATCGATGGACACGTAGCGAATCCCCGCACCACCCATCATGGTGGTCGTGGCCAATGACCGACTCTCTCCATCCGAGTCCCGGAGATTGATGGACGTGGAGAACTCCACGGCGTCTGTGGGGCCCGGCAGCCACCCCAGGCATGTAAAGACCTCATCATTGGGGCGCCTGTCGAACACTTCACCATCGTCCCGACACCGGTGCTGGATATCTCCAAGATCAGAGGCCACCACGAGCATCGGTGCGCCCGCTTCCCCCGTGATGCGCAGCCGCGTGATCAGCACCATGCCTGGTGGGGAACCTTCCGACACATGTCGCGGGGTCCCGATGGAAGGGTCGGCGATGACCTGAATCCTGCCCCCGCTCTTCTCCAGTCCGAGGCGAATGTTCGGGGCACTCAGTGGGACAGCGCCAGCATGGAAGGCCCGGTTATCCATCGCCAACATGACCCACAGCTCGGAGCCGTCGTCCTGGATGACATCGCAGCTCCAGACCTTATCGACGGCCGCGTCCGGCCAGAGACCATCATCCCTGCAGCTCGCCGCATGGACTCCAGCGCCGCTATCCGCGAGCACCACAACCGCGCGGGGAGATCCCACCCCATGAATCGAGAACTCCACCTCAGAGGCAGCCGCAGCCCAACTCCACAGTACGAGCAGAATGGCCGACATGTGCCTCAAGCGGTGATCATGGCACGGCACTGGAACCGGTCGGCTCGCCTGGCTCGGTCGGCTCGGTCGGCCCACCGGCATCCAGTGAAACCGTGAAGGTCACCCCAGTGCGATCTGTCCCTGTGCTGAAATCGAAGGGATTGTCGTCTGTACCCTCTTCGTAGATCATCTCGCCCTCCACCTTGGCGACCAGACCCACCAGATCCGCAGCCTCTCCTACAGAGGCGGCCACCGAAATCTCAAAGGCCTCCGCGCTATCCGACGCCGATGGGCAGTCGACATCATATTCCCCCAGGCTCGAGGCACCAGAGCTGTGGTCCAAGCGGCCGTCGGAATCAAAGTCATCCCAATCCCACGCAGTGATCTGACAGGAGATTGATCCCAGTGCCGCCGAGGAGGTCAGGGTCAGGGTGCCTGAGACTGAGATTCCGAGACTGATATCTGTGTCGGCATCGGCATCCGCATCCGCATCCGCATCCGCATCGGCATCCGCATCCGCATCCGCATCGGCGTCGGCATCCGCATCCGCATCCGCATCCGCATCCGCATCCGCATCGGCATCGGCGTCAGCATCGGCGTCGGCGTCGGCATCCGCATCCGCATCCGCATCGGCGTCGGCATCCGCATCGGCGTCCGCGTCCGCATCGGCGTCCGCGTCCGCATCGGCGTCCGTGTCGGTGTCCGTGTCCGTGTCGGTGTCCGTGTCGGTGTCCGTGTCGGTGTCCGTGTCGGTGTCCGTATCCGCGTCTGCGTCATCCTCGGGATAGCAATTTCCGTCATCCGCCCGAATGAAGCCCTCGTCACAAGGGGTTCCGCTATCCCCGGAAGTCTCCGTCTTGTCGCCACACCCAAGAGCTCCAAGCAACAGACCTGCAAATACGATTGTGCGCATGATTACCTCCAGGGCACACCTTAGCAGGCCAGACCCCTCGTCTGCCTCCCCAGATGGACGTGATAGCTTTCGTTAGCAGACCCCAGGAGACTTCATGCGGCACCGGCACCCCCAGACCCTGCTTCTTTTTCTGTGTTGTCTGGGCAGCATGTGGGCACAGCCGGCCTGGGCGCGCATCGGGATCGTGGCGCGACTGGTCTCCAGCACGACGCTGGATGGCGAGGTCACCATGACCCTCGTGAATGAGTCGGGCACCGAGAATGTGATGGTGCTCAAGAACGACGGCGTATCCCCAGATGTGTATCCGAATGACAACACACACTCCGCCTCCGGATCGTTGGACGGCATGGAAGCCACGGTGCTCATCACCATCGATGGGGAGACCACCGAGGTGGGAGAAGTCGCCTGGCAAGACGAGACCACCCCCCGGGACCTGGTGATCACCATGGGAGAAGGGCTCCTCACGGTCGAGCAAGGCATGGTCACCAGGCCCCCGTCGAACGGTGAACTCGAAGCACAGGGCCAGGAAGTCGAGGGGGCGGGCCCGGTGCCGCCCTCGGGGAGAGATGCCCCTGTCCGCGAGCCCAATGTCACCTTCGGGAGCGCGACATCCACTTCAGCGAACAGATCCAGCGAGACGGACGACACCACCCTGTATCTACTGGCTGGTGCACTCGTACTCGTGCTTGCCCTGGCCGCCTTCCTTTGGCTGCGCGCCCCAAATGCCGGCGCCTCCAGTGCCCGGGCCAGCCGACACTATGAAATTCAGCCGGAACCCGGCCTTCTGGGCAGCACCACACCTGCGCTGACCGACGGACTCAGCACCTGGAAGGCTTCCTCAGCGGACGCCGATGACTTCCTACCGATGTTGCTCCAGGCCATGGCGCAGCATCACCAGGTACTGGTGGTCACAGACGAGGACACCCAGCTTCCCCTGGTGGCTGGTGGCCCGGTCTATCGGGCACGAGCCGCCGCCGCCGTGGCTGTGGCCGATGCCGCCATCAGCCTGGTAGACCAGCCAGGACTGCCGCTGGCCGTGCTGGTTCGTCAGGAGAAGATCTCCGCTGCGCTACTGAATGACTACGCCACCCTGCTCACCCCCGATGTCGGCGTCGTCGCATTGATCTCGAACATCGATGGAGAGCACGGATACGACGTAGAGATCTCCCGAGCCATGGGTGGCTGGCGAGTCCAGCGAGGAGACTCCGGCGTCCACATCGGGATGACCGAGTGGGGCGTTCGGGTCTCGCCCATCCAAGGGGCAGATGACGCCGAGTAGGCGTCCCCCTTCACCTGTGTGGCGCAAGCTGCTGTGGGGCCTGGTCTCTGGACTGCTGGTGCTCGGCATGCTCGAGGGGGTAGCCAGGTGGCTGGATCCCAGGCTTCCGTCCTGGCAAGGCAGCGATAGCCTCGCTGTCGTGATGACCGGTCACCCGTTGCGTCTCTGGGGGCTCAGCGAGGGGCTCAGAGACAACGCGAACACGGTGGCTACCATCGATCCGATCGGTATCCGAGCCCCTGTTCCATCCGTGCCTCGACCTGAAGATGTCGAGCGCATCCTCGTGCTGGGGGACTCCAGTTTCTTTGGGTACGGAATCGATGACGATGAGACCTTCTCTGCGCATCTCGACCGACTGCTTGACGGTACGGACACGGTCAATGCCGCCATCCCTGGCTACTCCACCGCACAGGCTCAGCTCCTGATGGACGATGTGGGCTGGAACCTCGAGCCCAGCCTCCTCCTGATCGGCTGCTTCTGGTCCGACACCAACTTCGCACCCTACTCAGATGCCGATCTCCTGCAGAGCCGTGCCGCAGCCGGTCACGCCTGGATGGCGAAATCCGCCCTGGTCCGACTCCTTGCAGGCCGCCTGCGCATGGGCGGCATCGTGAGCTGGACCCGCTTCGATCGACTGCCCGAGGCCACCCAGAGACGAGTACCGCTCAATGCCTACACCAACGGTCTGGACAGGTTGGTGCGGGAGGCGAGAGACCGCGGGATCGGCGCAGCGATCATCACCCCACCGGAGCCGCTATTGCTGGCCCAGAATGCCCCGCCCCGTCATCACTGGGCCTCCTACCTCACAGCCCAGATCACCATCGCGGCCCATCACGACATCCCCCACATACAGACCACCACCCTCTTCCAGAATCATCTGAGCGCAGCGGTCGCCCAGACGGGCTCGGACTCCACAGCGGAACGAACACGGGCCCGCGATGCATTGTTCTTCGATGACATTCACCCCACAGCGCTGGGCCAGTCCATCATGGCCAAGGCCGTGGTTCAGGAATTGGCGGAGAGGGGTTGGCCTGAGAACCGCCTCCTGGGCCAAGGTCTACAGCCCGTCGCCCTCGCTGCACCCCAAGGCGACAAGGTGCAGCCCAGCGACCGAAAGGACACCGACAGCTCCCCCATGGCCCACCTCTTCCCACACCACAAGACGCCGCGGTCCCCTGCTGTGACTTCTGATCCCGCCCTTCTTCGCGACGGGAAAGACGTCGATAGTGAGGCCGGCCAGCGACCGGAGACCTGGACCGTACACGGCCAGGTCTACGATCAGCCTTGTGTCGTAAAGGTCATCGATCCTGCGGGACATGCGCTGGCTCAGGCCACCATTACCCAGGCGGGCCCATATCGGCTGCGGGTGACCAAGCAGGTGGCCCAGGTCCACGTCGTGCTGAAGGGCAAGGGGTGCACAGGCGAGGGGACGGCCTCTCAGGCGGACGGGGGCGGGGTCGTGCTCAGTCCACCGTCTTGGCAAAGTCCAGCGGCGAGCGCTGTCCCTGAAGCACCTCAATCGCCTCGACCAGACCCGGCTCCGTCACCGCAAGCGCCATGATCGCCCGAGCCTGTAGCAGGCGAAGGTGTGGTTGAGGCTGAACTCGGTATTCTTCGGACTGCCACAGTCCCCCGAGGTCCATCCCCCCCTTCTGCTCGGCGGCGCCGGTAAATCGAAGGGTATCAAAATCACCGGCATCCCAATGGGTGCCCACCACCCACTCATAGAAGCCAGGGTTGACCAAAGGACCGGCACGGCGGCGAAGAAAGAAGCGCGCCTGTGAGAGCTGGTCGACCTGATCAGGCCCCAGGGTGCGCATCCACGCCGCGATGGCATCGATGACTCCAGCCGCTCGTTGGCGCTGGCGCTTGAAGGGGCTCGAGTCCCGATGGACCAGGGCGCGTGCAGCCTTCAGTCGCGTAGCCAGATCACTGGCCGTCTCCGGATCCGGCAGTGTGCCCTGGGCGAGGATCTCGATGAGCTCCGCGTAGATGAGGCCATACTTCGTGGCCTCTCTGCTACCCATCTGTGCCCGGTCCAGCTTGTCGGCACCGACCATCCCCTCGACGGTCCGGCACAACGCCTTCAACGACTGCAGCCCGTCCTGATCCAGCTCCAGGGTGACCAGCCAGGCCAGCATTCGTACACGCTGCCCTGTCGGCTGGGCCGTCGCACCAAACTCTCCCTGGTAGAGCACCTGGTGGAGCGAATCCACCTCAGGAGAGAGGCCTGCGGGTGGCGTGGTCTCTACCAGCACCGCATCCCCTTCCTTGACCTGCCGGGCAAAGTCATCGGGACCATAGCGACAGCCCCAAGCCATCGTCCAGAGAAGCGAAGTGCCCAGGAAAATCCTCGTCATGGCCTGCTCTTAGCTCACCGGGAACCGTCGCGTCACGGGACTGTGGGGCGATGGATTGGCAAGGGCGAGCGAAATCACTACAATCGCGACACCCGGTCTCGACCCCGATGAGGAACCCCATGCGTACCCCACACCTGATTGCTCTGGTTGCCGCCACCATGATGGGCCTCAATGGCCCCGCAATGGCGAAGAGCCCAGAGAAGAAGTGCGAAAGCCTCAAACCTGTACAGGCCGTAGAGTCCTCCTCATCGGAAGCAAAGTCCGTGTCCGTGGGTGGCAGCTACGCCGGAGTCGGCGCATCCGTCGGGAGCGCCAAGGAACAGGCCTCGACCAGCGACACCGCCATCCTGGACGGCAAGGCGCTCGAGCGTCAGACCAACCAGTACAACCTCTGTCTGGAGTACGAATACGGACGCATCTCCCAGGAGGAGTACCAGATCCAGTCCAAGGCCATCCGTGACAGCGCGCTCTCCAAGGCGGTGCTCCAGCAGCAAGCGGAAGCAGAGAAGAAGAAGGCCGCGGAAGAAAGGAAGCTGGCTGCAGCAGCGAAGAACCAGGGGGGCCAGAAGAAGAAGAAGGCCGCCGGAGAAGTCCAGATGATCTCCGCACCGGGAGCCTGTGGCCGGTACGCAAATATGGGGATCCAGATTCCCAAGCGCTACACCAAGAAGAGCTGCTCCGACGACAGCGTCAATGGCCGCTATGTCTTCACATCGACCAAAGGCAAGGCCATCACCTGCCAGTACATGGCCACCTGGGCAATCGATCAGGGCTACGCCCAGGCCGCCAAGGAGATGTCGCGGGCCAAGGATGAGCTGACGTACACCAAGCCGGGCCAGGCAAAGCTGACCATCAAGTGTGTGAACACGCCGCCGGACTCGGGAAAACCCACCCGTCTGGTGCTCCTCCTGACACCCTGAGTCGCCCTTGGCATCTACACCCCGCCGTGCCTGGCACCTCGATCTGCTCGCCATCCTGGTCTTTGCCTGCCTGGCGTTGTGGCAGGTCTCACCGGTGCTGGACGCCTTCTCCTCCCGGGCGCTGGGTCACCCGGGCAATGACGTGTGGAACCACGTGTGGGGCTATGCCTTTGTGGCCGATTCGCTGGCAGAAGGACGGCTGCCACTTCATACGGATCAGCTCCTCTGGCCCACCGGCGGCAGCCTCTGGTTCATCGACACCCTGGGCGCAGTGCTGACGCTGCCGGTGCAATGGTCTGCCGGCCCCATCGCAGCGTACAACACCACCTACCTGGTCAATTTCATGCTCGCTGGGGCCGGGGCCTACCTGCTGGCTCATCAGGTGAGCAACTCGCGAGCCGGCGCGCTCCTGGCCGGCGTGGCCTTCCAGACCACCCCCCACCTCCTCGGCCAGGCCTACAACGGCATCTCGGAGTCGATGGCCGTGGGCTGGCTACCCCTCACGCTCATGGCCTTCCGCTGGGCAGCAGCAGCGCCGAGCATTCGCCGCGGCCTGGTGGCGGGGCTGCTGGGGGGGGTATGCGCCCTGGCCAATTGGTACTACGGCCTCTTCGCAGGAATGGCCCTTGTGGGCTTGCTGGTCCGGAGTACGGTCCGACACCTGCGGGGTCGAAACACCATCACCTCTCAGGGGATGGGGATGGTGCTGGCGGGAGCGGCCATGACCGCAGCGGTGGTCGCCGGGCCCTTCTTGGCCTTCCGACACACCATGGCCGCAGCAGACGCCATCGTGGTGAGAGACCCGGGCTTTGTCTGGTCCACCCTGGTGCTCCACAACATGACCGACGTGATGAGCCTGATCACTCCAGGAAAGGTGTACTCCCCGGATCTCAAGGCCCTCTTTGGTGAAGACCTGATCGTCGTCGTCTACCTGGGCCACGCGCTGCTGTGGCCAGCCCTGGCCGTACTCCTCACCCGGCTCCGCAGCCAGGCTGCCAGCTGGACCTGGCTGGCCACGGGCTTTGGTGTGCTCACCTTGGGACCCTTCCTGTTCATTGGTGGCGACTATGTCCAGGTGCTGGACGGGTGGCTGCCGCTGCCCTTCCTGGCCCTGTACGAGGGCTTCCCCATGTTCTCGCGTGTCTCTCATGCCTACCGCTTCGTCATCGGCCTGAGTCTGGCACTGTGCGTGCTGCTGGCCATTGGGGTGCGCTGGATGCGGGCCAGAGGCTGGCCGGTCTGGATGATTGTCCTGCTCGGTGGTGGCCTCCGAATCACCGAGGTCTTCTATGGCTCCCCCGCCGTCTTTCCACTGCCAGCGGTAGACGCCACAGTCCCCGCGGCACTGGCCTCTCTCAAGGGAGGCGCCGTCCTGGATCTGCCGGTCGGAGTCCCCGTGCTGGCGCGATCTCGCTACGGCCTGGCACAGCTGGTCCACAAACAGCCGAGCCCCTATGGACTGAACGATCCGGTCCCAGAAGCCGTGTCGGCCAACCGCTTCACGCGCTACCTGGTGGACCTCGAGTGGTCCAATGTCGCGTCCCTTCCAGAGCAGATGCCCTGGATGGATCTTGAGCTGGGTCGAAGGGCAGCTGTGGCCGATGGACTGCGGTGGATCGTGCTCCATGAGGAGTCCTTGCCCAGCCGAAACTTTGCCCGAATGAGCCAGTTCCTCGACATCATGGCCACCCCGGTCCACCACGATGATGGCCTCCGAATCTACCGGCTGGATCCAGACTCAGGGGGCAAAGAGCAGCGGCTGTAGCCCTTGTGCGATGAGGAAAGAAAGCCGTGCGGATCCATCTCGAGAGAGGTGGTTCTGATCGACCAGCATGTCGTTGTCCGACGCACCCTCAAAGGCCGGGCGAACATCCAGGAAGTACGTAGATGGATCTTGATCCGCAGACCGCTGCTGCACCTCGCGGTAGGGGTCCAGCCACTCGGTCTGTTCCGCCCGCATGTGCTCCGTCATGAGCACGACCTTGCCGCCACGTGCCGAGACAGCTTGTGCAATCCGACCAAAGTTCTCCATCGCATCATCGAGCGGAACATCTGACACCGCGGAGACACCCGGCTTGGGCAAGGAACGTGTAACCAGCCACAGGCCGGTCACCATCCGACACCGACGGGCAAAACCCGCCGCCCCCTTCAGAGCAGCATGGCGATCCGCCACCACAGCTTCTCGTTGCTTTCGGGTCATTGGATGATGATCTGCCAGCAGATCATTGACCCCCACATAGGCCGCCACCACATCCGCATTGGTACGATCGAGCATCGTCTCAATGGTTCTGGAGATCGTGAAGGTGTCTCTGTTGCCGCGCCCATAATTGTAGGTCTCGAGTGCTACCCGATCTGGAAGTTGAGCGCACAACCGCTGGTGGGACTGATACACAAAGGAGGCGGTTGGATCGTCTTCATACTGGTAGGCACCCCCCGCGGATGAACCGCCGACAAACAGCAAGCGTACGGTCCGATCTACCGATTCCGGCCCACAGCGTCCCTTCCAGCTTTCCCACGGATCTCGCCACCCGCGCTCACTGGGGCGCTCCTCCTGAAGCTGGGTCGGATCCCACTGGGCATCGAGGGGGCTGGCCCGCAAGGCCACCTCCGTGGCCGGTAGGATCGCCAGCAGCAACAACAAGAGTGCCACCACGGCCGCCTGCGGGGCCCGACCGGTGAGTACTCCAGCCCCTCCGGCAATCACGGCAATGCGCCAGGCGGTCCCGATCACCAGTCCAGGTCCCCAACCCAGGACCAACACTGCGGTCAGCGCCAACAGATCCATGGCCAGCAGCGGACCTGCTGAGACACGATCACGGTAGGCATGAATCGCGGGAAGGCCCACCCACACCGCTGCGCCGATCATCCACCAGGAAGACTCGGCGTGGACGCCAAGAACCACCAGGGCCAACACCAGCCATAGCCGTTGACACCAGCGTTGGTCATTCCGAGGGTTCCAGCCATACGCGGCACAGCGGGCCAGCAGTACCATCACCGCAGGAATCAATGACAGGCCCAGGATCCATCGAGCCAGATCCACTGGAGCAGCGTTCACCAGGTACAGCCGCTCCACGGCGATGAGCCAACTGTGGACGGGCACCAGACATACGCTCAAGGGGGGCGCAAGGATCAGCACCGATACTGCGGCGCCACCCAAGACACTCCGACCCAAGAACACCAGCGCCAGCATCACACCGAAGGCCGCGCCCAACAGGGTGCCAATGTGCAAAACTTCCAGGGAGATTCCCACAGTGGTGAAGTCCTCGTTCAGGAGGATCCCTCCCTGTTCATCCCGAATCACGAGCTGCTCGATCCGGGCGCTCCCGTCCTCAGCGGAGATCTCGAGTTTCCCCGCCTGGGCGGGCGAGATCACCCGCTGCTGCCCTGCGGAGGTGAGCACCAGAGAGCCGGCATCAATCGCCAGGGAAAATGTGCGTGCGTCAGGCATTGGGTCCAGAAGCACGCGACTGCCCAGCACTACCGCCAGCTTCGCACTGTCCTTGGCCAGCACCACATCCACCGCCGCAGGTACGCCATCCAGCTGCGGCACAAGCAAATCCGATCGGAAAAAGACATGGTCCGTGATGACCAGCGCCCCGTCCCCGGTGTGACTGCCGCGCCCGGGGTACACCCTGCCCGCCTCCAGCCCCGGAGAAATCACATGCCAGACATCCGCATCCAGGGGCGTCGGCAGGGCGAAGCGACCACCGTATTGATGAGAGAGCAGTCGTCCTGAGATGGCGCCGATCAGCACGGCCAGGGCCAGCCCAACGTGCCAGCTACGCAGACTCACTGCGGAACTCCAGTCGAAAAATCATACCCAGTCTTCTGCAGTGCCTCGACAAATGCTGGGGAGAGATCGAGGGTGTGGCCTGCACCAGCCCGCGCCTTCCGGAATCCAGCCCACCGGTCAAGCAGCATGTCCACAACCTCTGAATTGCGGCTGGTCACGCTGTGCTCTTGAGTCGGATCATCAGACATCTGGTACAGACAGACAGGGATCCCATCATCCTCAATCCTCGGCCCGCCTGCACAGCCTCTCCGCTGCTTGAGGAGTGCCCATGGTGGGGAGATCACGGCGCCGGGCAGCTGGGATGCATCGTGGAGGGCCACCCCCCCTTCAGAGAGGGTCGTCGCCCGGATCTTGTCCTTGCTGCCATCGAGCAGCGGCACCATGCTTTGGCCATCGAGCCCGGCGGGCCTCATCGCTCCGACCATCTCCAGGATGGTGGGAGCGATATCCACCTGGCTCACCAGGGCTGAAATCGATTCTCCGCTCGACACGCCGGGTGCCCGAATCATCAGGGGCACATTGATCACCCCGTCGTAGAACGCATCACCGTGCAGCAGCTCCCCATGATCATTGAGAGACTCCCCGTGATCGGCCACCACCACCAACACTGTCTTGTCCAGGCGCCCGCGGGACTCGAGGGCTGCCCACACCGCCGCCATGTCGCTGTCCATGCGGGTGACCGCCTCGTGATAGCGCTGCTTCCACATGGCCACCGCAGACTCGCCGACTTTGGCCACCTGCACCTGCAGGGGGTCGGACCCCGAGATCTCCACGACGCCTTGCTGCTCCGTACCGCCCTTCATGCCGGGCATGGCCCGCGCTTCCGGCGGCTCGCCCGCATCCTGGTTGCCCGCATCAAACAGCAACTGGGTAATGCCTGTGGGGTCATCCTTCGCACCCTGAGCGCTGATCACGAAAGGGTAGTGGGCGGTGCGAGAGTGAAGCATCATGAACACGGGCCCATCGTCCTGCCGGGAGAGCCATGAGGCTGCAGGGGCCACGACCGCGCCAGGGTTTGGCGAAGCTTGGCTCACCCGCCGACCATCCGGCGTCCCCGGAGGCGGCGGTGTGATCTCCAGGCGCTGGAAGCCCCGAGCCAGGCCGTACTCCTCCCGAAAACCAGACGGGGCATCGGTTGTGAACCCACCGGTGGCGTACCCGTAGTGGCCCAGGACCTCCGGCAAGGTGGGGACGTCTACGGTGAGGCCTTTGTTCCAGCCCGTCACCCCGGTGCTGCTTCCAAATCGCCCGGTCAGCACCGCCGTGAGCGATGCGAGCGTGAAGTTGGATGCGGCATACGCGCGCTCAAAACGCACGCCCTCCTGGGCCACGCGATCGAGGTGTGGTGTCTCTATGTCCACCAGACCATAGGCCCCCACGTGGTCCTTTCTCAGCGAGCACAGCGTGATCAGCACCACATCACAGCCAGTACAGATGGATGGCCCCGCAGTCTTGGTCGTTTCCGGTGCGTCCTGCAGAAGAACCGGATCTCCGCCCCCAACAGGTCCCCTGACTGCCGCAAGATCCGTCGGGTCCTGCGCTGTACCGACCCCGTCTAGCGTCAGGCTTGTCCCTTGAATGCCTTTCACGATCAGCCACACACCCACAGCGACCAGACCCACGACCACGGCCGCGCCGCCAGGGGTAAGTCCTCCAGGGAGAATGCGTTGATTGCGATGCTTCATGATTGGCATCTACCATCTCACAGCTTGCGTCCAGACACCGGTCACCAGACAATGCACCCATGACTGAGCCTACACCCACCCCCGGCCTCTGGGCGCTGATCCGAAGCGGCAGCCGATGGTGGATGTGGGCGATCCTGGCCGGAGTCGCCCTGGCTCTGACGGCCCTGGTCGTCCTTCAAGCCATCGAGTATCTGGCCCCATATGTCTACGTGGCTCTGTAGCAGGGCGCCGGGGTCAATAGACGTCAATGTCGTCCGTGACCGCCATGACCTCTTCAAAGCTGGTCTCCCCCATGGCGATCTTCTTGATGCCGTACTCTCGTAGGGTCAGCATCCCGTCATTGAGCGCCTCCCGCTTGATCTCCTGAGACGCCGCCCGCTCATTGATCAGTCGTGAGATTCTCGAGGTGACGGGCATGATCTCGTAGAGGCCTGTCCGTCCCTTGTAGCCAGTGTGTCGACACTTCACGCAGCCCTGTCCCCGCCGGACCTTCAGGCGACGCCCGCGCGCACCCTGGATGCGGAGTGTCGTGACCTCGTCCTCATGCAGTACATCATCTACTGCACAGCTGGGACAGACCTGGCGCACGAGCCGCTGGGCCACAACCCCCAGGAGCACACTGGAAAGCAGGAAGGGCAGGATGCCCAGATCGAGCATGCGCCCCACCGCACTCGCAGCATCAATGGTGTGGACTGTGGAGATCACCAGGTGACCGGTGAGTGCAGCCTGAACCGCATTCTGGGCGGTCTCCTCGTCCCGGATCTCTCCCACCATGATGATGTCTGGATCCTGACGAAGAACATTTCGAAGCGCGGATCCGAATGTGAGACCGATCCGGGGCTGCATCGCGATCTGGTTGAAGGTGACATCCACCATCTCGATCGGGTCCTCGAGGGTGAGGATATTGACCCTGGGAGAGGCCAGGAAATGCAGCGATGTGTACATCGTGGTGGTCTTCCCGCTACCGGTCGGGCCTACCACCAACACCAGCCCTGAGCTGTGGCTGAGTATGCTCTTGAAGCTTGTGAGCTCTCTGGGAAAGAACCCCAGGTGCTCCAGATCCTTGAGCTGCACGCCGGGATCAAAGATCCGTGCCACCACCTTCTCGCCATAGACCGTGGGAATGGTCGATATTCGGAGCTCGATCTCATCGTCCTTGAAGCTGGTCTTGAATCGACCATCCTGAGGACGCCGCCGTTCTGCAATGTCCAGCCTGGCCAGCATCTTGAACCGTGAAACCATCGCGGGAAGCACCACCTTGGGCAGCCTGTGGACTCCGTGGAGCACCCCATCAATCCGCATCCTCACCCACCCGTCATCTCGCTTGGGCTCCAGGTGGATGTCGCTGGCCCGCTGCTCAAAGGCATAGTTGAGCAGGTACCAGACTGCACGAACGATGGGCTGATCGTTGGCGTCAAGATCCCCCATGTCCTGCTGGTCATAGAGCTGCTCCAGGTTGCCGAGATCCGGGAGCTCGCTGCGGAACTCCTCCTCGGCCGCGCGCATGCTTCGACGGAATCCATGAAACTCCACGATGACCGCGAGAATCTCTGTCTTCTGCGCCACGACCACGCTGATCTTCTTGCCCTTGACCCTCGAGATACTCTCCACCAGCTCCGTGTCCCACGGATCCGCCATGGCGATGGTCATGGTGTCATCATCTTCCTCGAGGGCCACGATGAGGTGACGCTCCGCGAAAGGACCGCCGAACGCCTTGGTCACGAGACGATAGTCGAGCGATAGAGGGTCGAGGTAGACAAAGGGAAGATCCAGATCGTTCGCTACACGACGAGAGATCAACTCTTCTGTCACCCGCTCATCGGGAGCATCCTCCCGTCGAAAACGAAAGCTGGCGATGAGCTCGATTTCCGTGACCCGGTACGAGACTCGATGCCGACCCAGCATCCGGCGCATCTGGGCGCGCTTGTCCAGCAGGATGTGCCGGGCCTGATCCCTTCCCCGGTTGAGCACATCCTGCTTGTTGCCCGAGTGGATGGTGCCATCCGCCACGAGCAGATCGAGGACGTGGTTTAGTCGTTGCTGGTCCATTACCCCGACAGGATACCCCCGATCCGCCCTGGAAAGCTCAAGGCTTGGTGGAGAGGGGCTCCTCGAAGAGCATGTGGGTGAGAGAAGCTGCCTTGCCAACCTCCGCCTCTGGCTGGTCCCAGGAGTCGTGGAATCTGGCGCCAAATTCGCAGGGCTCGTCC
>Ga0310342_100000975_pt1 | contig 17254 bp, 12 predicted proteins | sample S15DNA20500_MG_FD_206155 | JGI IMG/M metagenome (GOLD analysis project Ga0310342, IMG submission 206155) | Marine microbial communities from station ALOHA, North Pacific Subtropical Gyre - S1503-DNA-20-500_MG | ecosystem: Environmental > Aquatic > Marine > Oceanic | place: Pacific Ocean: North...
ATGACCGGTCCAAAGAGCTTCAGAAATTCCTGCTCAAAAAAGCCCGTAAGGGAAGCCTTCAAGAATCGTTTCTGAGCCGATCCGTAGCGTTTGTGGGCTTAAGTGGGTCCGATCATAGGATCCTCGGTTTTAGGGGCTCGAGCGCTGGCTTTTTTTAAAGAACTCGTCTAGTTCCTTTTGCCGGTGTACCACGGGTTGCGCCTGCTCGGAAATCTGGTGAAACTCCCGAGCGAGCGAGGGGGACAGGTGCACCAGGAAGGCGGTTGTGGCAATGTCGAAGCCCTCGCGGAACAAAGCCACACACCGTTTGAACTTCTCGACATAATTGAAGACGGAGGCCACCACGTGGTGGCTCTGGAGCGCGATCTCCGAGTATTCTTGGCTGCGGAGCCAGCCCTCGACAATCTGACGTCGATGGCTCAGAGCCCGTCCCATGTCCTTGACGGTGGAGCGAAGCGGGGGGGAACGATCTGCTGCTGTCGCAAGGCTTATAGATCGGCACTGAGGGTGCGTATCCCACAGTTAAAAAGTTGCGAAAGATCCTCTAGCGTCAACAAGCCTCCCTGTTGGAAGGCTTCCTCGGCCAGGCGAGCCAAACGGTGTTGTCGGAGCTGGGCCACCCCACCCTGACGACGCGTTTGACGATCTGCCTCTCCAGCATCCAGCGTGAGCCCCACGAGCTTCTGAGTTCCTCCGCCCGTTTCTTGAGGCAGTTGATACACTCCCCTAAATCAAGAGAATCCAGCTGGTTCCAGTCAGAGGGATGCTTGGCAAACGACATGATGTCCTCCTTGGGTTCTTCTGCCCTGCCTGACTAGAACGCATCAACCGGAAAAACTAAGAAATAAAGGAGCGGGCCCCATTGAGCACCCAGTATGGATGGTCTGCTCCCTGGTCGTCCAGCCCGTCCGTGAGGTGCCTCGGCTTGGAGCTGTTCCCTTCCCTCAGCCAGAGTCCCGGCATTCTGCTGGTCTCCGCCCGACAGAACAGGATGGTGCGCCCATCGGGTGATTCGGTGGCGCGAAAATCCCAGACCGGCGGATCGGTCTGTGTCAGTCGCTGCACTTCAGCGCTACGGGGATCAATCTGGCAGATCTCGGTGCCTCCGTGTGCCAACTCAGGTCTATAGTCGCGGTTGAAATGGTCCGTGTCCGGACGACGCGATTGAAACTCCCATGCTGACTTGCTGCCCGGCAGCTTTCGCGAGAAAAGAATCGATCCGGCCCGCGTCCACCTCAGCATATTCGAACCGCTGCCCCGACGCTCCGGACTACCATAGCTGGCACCAAACCAGTGCGGCTGGTTCCGGGTAAGAATCCGTTGCTCGGAGCCATCAGGGCGACTGACGCAGACGTCGGACCAGTCATGACCTGGATCCTGTCGAGCGTGGCAATCCTGGTAGGCAATCCAATCTCCCTCCGGGGACCAGCAGGGTCCAAAATAGAGATGGTCTTGACGGGCAGCAACCAGGCTGCGCTGCTGGCCTTCAAAATCGCTGGTCCATACCTGATAACCCAAAGGGCTGGCCAGATGAAAGACGACACGCTTGGTCTCCGGGTTAAGGTCAAAACCGTAGGGCAGACCTTCACCCGCGCCCGTGAACTCGCGGGCATCGCTGCCATCGAGGTTCATGCTGAAGACTTGCTTAACCTTCTTTCGTACCACCTGAACCAGCATGCGCCCGTCGCCGAGCAGCAACTGCGGGGCATAAAAGACTGCCATCCGCTGCTTCGTGGCAATCTCGGTCAAGGTCTTATCGTCAAGATCGTAGATCCAGATATGAGTTGGTGTCTGCGTGTAGTACTCACTGAAGGGGCGACCCGGTCCATCGCGCCGAGCTTCCATGCTCAAGAACAGGACTCTTCGGCCATCGGAAAAAAAGCCGGCCGGCTGCCAGGTCACCTGGTTCGGTTCACTGAAATCAAGCACACGCAGGCCGGTGCCGGCGGCGTTCATCATGGCAGTCTTGCCTTGGCTGACGAAAAAGAAGGTGCCCATGGGTGGGGATTCGATGCCAGCCTTCGGCTTCGCTTGATTACAGGAAAGCACTGCCAGGGTAGAACAGCCGGCAAGAGAGGTCACGAACTCGCGACGTGTAGGGTTGGGCTTCACAGACGACTCCTGCGGCTCGATCTACCCGGCTGACGGCGACGACTTTCGACGAGTCCAGATTGTCAGGTTCGTCAAATCCTTGTCGGGTCTTCCGGAGATCAGAAAGCTAATCCCGTACCCCAATCCCAGCAGCAACAGATTTGCAATAACAATGATCCAGAATCGGTCGGGGAAGAATCGACTCACGGTTGGTAACCAGCGGGCACCCGCCTCGCTGCCGACAAAAACCCAGAGACAGACAGTCACCAAGACCGTGAGGGTTGCCGCCAGAGCCGCGCGGCTGTCGACCCTCTTGGTCAGGAAACCCAAAAGGAAAAGACCCAATAGTCCTCCACTCAGAATGGACATGATCAGGCTCTGAAGGTCCATCAGTGTCTCGGTCCGGGTGAAGTAGATCAGCAGCGCCGCAGCGATCATGATCGCTCCAAAAAAAACCGACAGCCAGCGACCCACCGTCACGTAGTGTCGTTCCTCCCGGTCCGGAGCGAACAGACGTCGGTAGAAATCGGTGGTCACGGTGGCAGCGGATGCATTGATACTCGAGTCCAGGGTCGACATGGACGCCGCCAGGAGTCCCGAGATGATGAGGCCTGCTAGTCCAGTCGGCATCCGGGTCAGGATGAAGTAGGGAAAAATCTGCTCGGGTTGAAGACTCTCTAGTGCAGGCGTGGGAAAATGGTTATAGAAAACGAACAGCGCCGTCCCCACAAAGGTAAAGTAGATCCAGACTCCAACCGCCGAGAAGGCGCCGAGGATGACACCTTGACGGGCATCCCGATCGGTCTTCATGGCCGAGTAGCGCTGAACCGTCATCTGGTCGGTGCTCATGAGCTGCAGGAAGAGGAAGAAATAGAGAAGGGTGTTCACCCACAGGGTCTTTTCGGTCCATGAAAAAGCAGTACTTCCCACGGCAAACTTCTCGGCCGCCTGGGCCTCGACTAGAATCTGACTAAATCCACCGGGAAGCAGGCCAGCCACAATGGGAACACATAGGAGTCCCCCACCAATCAGCGCACAACCCTGCAGCACGTCGGTCCAGATTACCGCTTCCAGACCGCCGGCAGTGGTGTAGAAGGCGACCAGCACACCGAAAAAAATGATGATCCAGGGCAGAGGGAATCCAGTCAGGGTCTCAATGGCCAGGGACACCGCGTAGAGAATCACACCCAGCCGGAACATCTGAAAAAGGATGAATCCAGCCGCCGCGTAGAGCCTCGCCCAGCGTCCGAAACGCCGTTCTAGATACTCGTAGGCCGAGTTAAAACGCCCAGCTCGGAAGAATGGCATGAACAGGAAGAGTGCTGCCGCATTGGCAATGAGATAGGTCATGTGGCCCGGGATATAGCGCCAATCCTGCTGAAAGGCAAAACCCGGCATCGCCAGGAAGGTCATGGAACTGATAATGGTCGCCATCAGGGAAATCCCGACCACCCACCCAGGCATGCTGCGATTGGCCAGAAAATAGGCCTCCGGCGACCTGTTCTTACGGGAAGTGTGCACCCCGATGAAGATCATCGCGCCGAGGTTCAGAAAGATCACGAAAAGGTCCGCCCATCTGAGTTGGTCGAGCATGAAGTATTCTCCCCGGTGACGAGAGCACTCTACTAGAAATGACGACCGGGGGCCAACGCTGATCTCGCCTTTCCAGGAGCCCACCTCGTACGTGTTTAGCGCCTCACCTCACCCTCACCCTTGCCCTTGCCCTTAAACTTGCCTTTGCCTTTCCCCTCGCTCTTTCCCTATCTATCTTAGACCCATCTGTCCAAGCCTCGTTGACGGACGGGTAGGATTTGAAATAGCCTTGGTGCTCCCAGCTCGATTGGTTTCCCGATCCTCTGGGGAGGCTATTGTCCGGAGCGCGTCTCATAAGGAGGGCCAACCTGATGCGAAGCAACTCATTCTTCCTATCCCTGTTTCTCATGCTTTGCCTCGGCTGCGGGGCACCGGAGCCGGACAATCGATCCATCGCCCTGTTTGACGGAAGCAGCTTGACAGGCTGGCACACCAACCCTGAGCCGATCGGTCATGGCACCGGCGGGCGCTGGAGTGCCGAGGACGGGGCAATCGTCGGGGAACAGGACCCTCCCGGCAGCGGAAATGGGGGCATCCTCTTGACCGATCAGAAATTTGGCGACTTCGAGCTTACCATCCAGATGAAGCCGGACTGGGGAATCTGCAGCGGCGTCTTCGTTCGCGGTAACGATCAGGGAAAATGTCTACAGATGATGGTGGATTATCACGACAAGGGGAACATTGGGCACATCTATGGAGAGGGAACCGGAGGCTTCAACAATCGGCCCTTCGACATCAACGGACTCTACGATGCCAACCAAGAGCTGATTGGCTTCACAAGCCAGTCCCTGGACACCCCTTTCTCCCAGGACTATACGATCACCCCAGAAAGTTGGATCAAAGCCTGGAAGAAGAATGACTGGAATACCGCTCGACTCCGGGTGGTCGGCAATCCACCCAAGATCACTACCTGGATCAATGAGGTGAAGATTTCCAACTTCGATGGCAGTACCTTCGAGCACCCCCGCTACGATCGGAACAAGGTAGCCCAGGAACTAGGACCGGAAGGTCGCATCGCAGTTCAGGTCCATGGAGGAAAGGGATGGCCGAAGGGAGCCAAGTGCCGTTGGCGGAATATTCAGGTAACCCTTCTCTGACAGATTGTCCGATCCGTCGCTCGGCTCCCAACGAACCCTATTCTGGAGTGGACTCCAACAAGATGCGATCGTAGACGTTGCGGGCATGGTCATAGGCAGCCTTTGCCGCCGCTTTCTCATCCTCTCGGATCTTGGCCTCCTTCATCATCCAACAACGGTCAACCGCACGTCGACACCACTCGGCGCTGCGAAGGGAAGCCCGGACCGGCTTGTTGGCAACGATTACGAATACGGGATTCGTGTGGGAGCTGGAGAGCACTCTCAAGGCCACCCAGCTGGACTGACTGACTTCGTGCTCAAAGGCCAGATCCACCCATTCGCCGGTTGCCGTGATCTCTTTCCGAGCCACTGCCTCTCCGTTGACGACCAACTCGACTGGAACCTTTCGGCTCTTTCCGATCCGAGCGCGCTCGATGTCCCAATAGGGAGGCTGAATCGGATCGCGGCCGGCGATGATGGCACCGACTTCATCCTGATTGGACGGCAGATACGCCGCCACCCTGGCCCTGATCTTTACGCTGGACGGAACATCCAGTCTGAGCTCGCTGGAATGGGTACCCAGTTCCCGATCCTGGACAAAGAAATCGACGATGTGCGACTTGCCGTCCGAAACGTAGCTGCGCCCTGCCTTGATCTGATCCATGTAGCGATCGAAGTCAAGCGCTCCCTCCAACTTGGCATAGCTTCGCGCCATTCCAATCCGATCATCGTAGATGCAGGGGAAATCGGTTTCCCCACTGATCCGGGTTCGAAATCCGGCGTTCAGGGTGTGGTACCAGATGTTCAGCTCCCAGGGTATAGGGGTATCGCCTGCCGATATGAAATCCACGGCATCGTAGGTGACGGTGACGATGAACTCGTTGGCCCCGATACCGTCGAACTTGGGCATCACGTAGTTAGGAAGTTCATGGGTGGGCTGCAGAGGCTCCAGCCCCCAGCCGGAATGTGAATATCCTGCCAATCCACCCTGGGATTGGGCCCACTGCAGGATGGGCAGTGTCCAACTGGGCCACTCATCAACCCGGCTGGTGCCAGGGTAGTCGTCCTCCTTCAGACGCAGCAGGCAGAGGTGTCCGGCATGCGAAGATGGGAAGCCCGAGACTTCGACGTCGTACCGCATCAGGTTATCGCGGCCGGACAGCCGATGAACCTTGCCCTCAAAGAATTGCTTCTGATGATACCAACAAGGGCCCCAGGTCAGGACGCAGGCGATGTTGAGGTCTTCTCCCAGAGCCTGACGCCACATGTGCTCGGGACGGACCCCTTCGTCGGGACTTTCGTAGTGACTACAGCCGGCAGCATGCACATGGTGATCTGCGCTGCGCCAACCCAGGCTAGCCATGTTGACCCACCGCTTCAGCTCGAAGCTGGCTTCGTAGGCCTCCACGTTTTCAGGGACGATCAGCCGCTTCCTCAGCGGAAAATACTCCGGACCACGCCCGAACTGGACTTCGTAGCTTCCCGGAGGCAACTTCACCTTCTCTCCATCCGCGCGGTAGATCTGAGGGTGGAAAAAGAAGTCAGGATCGTCTCCTCGGGCCAATCTCCGTGATGGCAGGGGATAGACACCTACCAGTCGACCCGCTTGTACCGGAGTATCTCCGATTCCCCGAGTCTTGTCCCAGGGCTGTTTCAGTGCCAGTGCGTGACGGTAGTCAGCGGGTAAGGGATTCGTCTCTGGATCCTGGGCAATCCTCTCGATTCCATCCGTAATGATGAAGGACGCCATGGTCGGCGAGCCATCGTGATCTTTGACCCTCAGGGTAACCGGAACGGCGGGCAGACAACTGAACAGCACATGGATGGCGTTTCGGAAACCGATATCCTGAGTGCCCTGCCCCACGTGAAATCCGATCTTAGCTTCGCGAAGTCCTTCGTCTCTTGAATAGGCCTGGAGGAGCACATACTCCAGTTGCAGACCGGTCAGACTCGCCTGAAGCGGACGGCGACGAAACAGTGACAGCTCCAGGAAGCGGGACGCCAAATCGCCCTTAGAGATGGCGTGCTCGGTTTTCATCCGTTTGGCCGAGGTGGACCGATGGAGCGAAGGAAGCGCGTTCGGACTCTCGACAACCAAAGCCGAGTTAACCGCTGCTGCGTTGTGGACCTTGACCAGAAAACTGGTCCATCCCCCCTGCATGAGCTGGGCCTTTGCCGGCCCGCGGATCACCTTGACTCGAGCCTCGGGATTGATATCCACCATGGCCAGGCAGTAGGGGTCCAAAATCTCCTGTAACCGGATCACTACTGAAGCCGTTGGGGCTTCGTCCCGCAGCCGCTGGATGCGACGCAGGTCGTCGGGCCGTAGACTACTCCCCAAGAAGTTCAGGGCCTCGGACAGACGCACGACCTGCGCTACGAAGGGCTGAGGCTCGACCTCGTGCACCTTCGGCAGTTGTGCGGGATAGATCCAAGAAACCGATAACCCATACACAGCCAACAGTAGACCGACTTGCTTCATGAAAGTTCTCCGAATCTGAGAAAATTGTGCAGGGTCCTCATGCTAGCATAGCCCTCGGGGCAAGGGAATCTGTCCTGCCGTCCAACCCCGGGGGCTCTCGTCGTCTTGCGGCAACCGAATCTCGACTGGTACTCTGGACACTCGATCGGCCCAATTCGGCCCAATAATGAGGTATCTCAGGTCCAATCTAACGAAAGCGATCAGGTGAATAACGAAGCCACAGGCCGATCACTCGATTTCGTTCGGAGTGCCGTAGCGGCCGACACAGAAACGAAGCGATTCGACGGCCGGGTCCATACCCGGTTCCCTCCAGAACCCAACGGTTACCTCCACATCGGCCACGCTAAATCAATTTGTCTGAATTTCGGGCTGGCGACCGAGTCTGGCAGCCTCTGCAACCTGCGATTCGACGACACTAATCCCACCAAGGAGGAGACGGAGTACGTCGAGAACATCATGGAGGACATCCGATGGCTCGGCTTCGACTGGGAAGACCGTTTGTACTTCGCCTCGGACTACTTCGATCGTCTTTACGCCTTCGCCATCGAGCTGATCAAAGCGGACAAGGCCTACGTTGACAGCCTCAGTGCCGAAGAGATCAGAAAATATCGAGGAACTTTGATGGAGCCCGGTAGGATGAGTCCCTATTGCAATCGATCTATCGAGGAGAATCTTTCCCTTTTCGAAGGCATGCGGGCAGGAGAGTTTCCCCGTGGTGCCCATGTGCTTCGGGCCCGGATCGATATGGCCTCGGGAAACCTGAATTTGCGGGACCCGGTGATGTATCGAATCCTGCATGAAACCCATCATCGCACCGGCGACAAGTGGTGCATTTACCCGACCTATGACTTTGCCCATGGGCAGTCGGATTCCATCGAAAAAATCACCCATTCCATCTGCACCCTGGAGTTTGAGGATCACCGCCCTCTGTACGATTGGTTCCTGGACGAGTTGGGCATCTACCATCCCCAGCAGATCGAGTTTGCCCGTCTCAGTTTGACGTACACGATCATGAGCAAGCGGAAGTTCGTCCAGTTGGTCGAGGAGAAGCATGTGGACGGCTGGGATGATCCCCGCATGCCTACTCTCTCAGGACTACGCAGACGAGGTTTCACCCCCGAATCGATTCGGACGTTCTGCGATCGGATCGGTGTTTCCAAGAAGGACAGCGTGGTCGAGTTCCAGCTCCTGGAGCACTGCCTGCGGGAGGATCTCAATCGCAGAGCCCAGAGGGTGATGGCCGTCCTCCACCCGCTGCGCGTCGTGATCGAGAACTACCCCGAAGGCGAGTCCGAAGAACTCGACGCGATCAACAATCCGGAAAAGCCAGAAGCTGGGACCCGAAAGGTTCCCTTCTCGCGAGTACTCTATATCGAACAAGACGACTTTCAGGAGGACCCTCCCAAGAAGTTCTTCCGGCTTGCCCCCGGGCGCGAGGTGAGGTTGCGCTATGCCTACTTCCTTACCTGTACGGGTGTGGTCAAGGATCCGCAAACCAGAGAGGTGGTCGAGCTCCGATGTACCTACGATCCTGCCACCAAGGGAGGCGACGCTCCTGACGGACGCAAGGTCAAGGCTACGCTGCACTGGGTTTCGGCCGCCCATGCGGTGGACGCGGAGATCCGTCTCTATGACAATCTGTTTACCAGGGAGAACCCTGACGAAACCGAAGAGGGAGAGGACTATCGATCCAACTTGAACCCAAAATCGCTGGAGACTCTGAGTTCGGCAAAGTTGGAACCTAGCCTATCTACTGCCGCGCCCGGATGCCGTTACCAGTTTGAACGTATTGGTTATTTTTGCGTTGACTCCCGAGATTCTTCCGAGGGCAGCCTGGTCTTCAACCGCACCGTCTCCTTACGCGACAGCTGGGCCAAGATTCAGCGTTCCAGCAAGTGAGTTGGATTTGTGAGGGTGGTCGCCAGACCGCCGTACCTTGAGCCAAAGGCTCGAAAGAATAAGAATACTTCGGCCTGGAGACCGAAACCACTTCCGCGCTTCAGGTCAGTGCCCCCCCAGCGGTGCTGCCCATTCGAGAACGAAACTTCGGTTGAGGATAGGCGATATCATGCGTCACTACGTGGGGAAGAGTTGTCCAGCTCTCTCCTCGGAACTTGGCCTCATGTTGCTAACGGCTCAAGTCGTTCACAGCTCTGACGGATTTGTCCTCCGCAGCGACTGCCTGAGGCTCCAGGAGGAGCGGTTCTCTTGTGTTCCGCATCTGATCTTTAAGTCTGTGCGTCGACTCCAGGTCTAGTTCATGCGTTCCAGCGTCGATGACAACGCCGTATTGGAGTTTGGCCTGTTCGGGGCTGACCTTTTCTTGAACTACGTCGCTTAGGACCGCCTCCGGATCGCGCTCCAGCGGATCTCCGTACCCCCCGGCACCGGCCTGGACCAGGCGGCAGACGTCTCCCCTGGTCAGCTGCTTCAAGAACTTTGAGGGAAGAAGCTGATTCTCGGTATTAGGGTTCAGGATGCTGTAGGTGCGGGTACCGGGACCTCCACCTTGCGCTCCCCAGGGCAGAAATCGGGTGCGATCGGAGCGTATCTGGACGGTTGCCTCATCAGCCAGGAGCTCGAACTCCCGCTCCATCGCCAGTCCTCCCCGGTACTTGCCTGCACCAGCCGTGTCGGTGACGAACCCATAGCGCCTGATCAACAAGGGCTGCTCGGCTTCGATGCTCTCAATGGGTGTGTTCGCCATATTCGTAATCGGTGCGGCCGCTCCATCGGCACCGTCGAAATAGGGTCCGCCGCCTCGCGGACCGTCGTTGTTGAATTCCAGAAAAACGAAAGGTTTTCCATCCGGAAAGTATCCTCCAAAGCTGACCCCGATTTCCCCTCCACCCCAGGCAGCAGGCACCCGGTCTGGCAGTGCCTTGGCCATCGCTCCGAAAACGGCGTGACCGATTCGAAATCCTCCCAGGCCTCGCGCCGCCACGGCTGCGGGGTGCTGGGGGTTCACATAACATCCTGCAGGCGCCCGGACGGTTATGGGGCGGAAGAAACCGGAGTTGGCATTGATATCAGGATCGGTCAGACACTTGATCACGGCATATACCGTCGACTTCGTGTAGGCAAGATTAGGGTTAATGGAACCCTTGGCTTGTGGTGAGGTGCCAGTGAAATCCACCAGAATTTCATCACCTTCAATCACCACCTTGACCTGGATGGCGATAGGATCGGGGGTGATACCATCGTCATCGATGTAATCGGTGAACTCCCACTCGCCGTCAGGAAGGCGCTCGATCTCGGCCCTCGTCAGCCTTTCTGTATGATCGATGATCTCCGTCATGTAGCGGCGAAGTTCCTGTAAGCCGTACTCCTCTACCAACCGAAGCAGGTCGCGTTCTCCCTGGCGCAGTGCCGACGTCTGGGCCAGGACGTCACCCTGGACCTTGAAGGGAACCCTGACGTTCTTCCCCAGTATTCGCCAGACAGCGCTATTCAGGACACCCTCCTCATACAGCTTGATAGGCGGAATGCGGAGACCCTCCTGATAGATCTCGGTATTGTCACAGGCATTCCCGCCTGCTACGCGGCCGCCGATGTCGGTCTGATGAGCAATCACGCAGGTCCAGCCCACCAGGGTTTTCTCCTGAAAGGCAGGCTTGAACAGGAAGATGTCGGGGAGATGGCTGGCTCCTTCGTAGGGATCGTTGTTGGCATAGATGTCCCCAGGTCGAATGTCGGCTTCGAAAGTATCTATCACAGCGTCCAGCGCCGGCTTCATGGCGCCCACATGGAAGGGCAGTGTCAGCCCCTGGGCAACTTGCTCTGCGGACTCATTGAAGATGGCCGTCGAAAAGTCCATCCCGTCCTTGACCACCGCCGAGCAGGCAGTACGAACCACGGTGAGTGCCATGGTATCAGCTGCACTATAGAGATAGTTCTTGATGATCTCTCGCGTCACCGGGTCAGTAGACTGGGATCCTGTCATCGGCACCTCTCCAATCGGTTAGACATGCTCCAGGGCGATGTTGTTGAATGAGTCCAGCGCGGCCTGCCAGCCGGGTGGGATGAGCGTAGTCGAGTCATATTCCTCGACGATCAGAGGGCCGTCTGTTGGCCTTCCCGCCAGACCCGACCGCTCTATGATCGGCGTCGGCACCCACTCATGGGGCGAGCCAAAAAACACCTGGCGATGGGTGGGACCCAGCTTGTTCCCCGGAGCGATGCTGTTGATGGATTCCGGGACGCGGGACTCCAACGAAATCCCCCTTGCGACGATCTTGAGTCCGCACAACTGAAAAGGCGCATCAAGACGATAGCCGTACGTCCGCTCATGCTCCTGCTGAAAACTTTCGCCCAACTGGGCCAGCGAGGTAGAATCAAACTCCTTCTGGATCAGGTTCACGGTGAGGTGGGAGGTCTGTCCTAGATACTTCATATCCACCTGGGATAGAGTTTCCTGCCGTTCCTGCGGGAATCCTTCGGCTAGCAACAGCTCTCGGCCCTGATCATCCAGATCCTTCAACATCTGATTGGCCCGTCCCAGATCGAGCTCCGAGAATTCCTTTAAATAGCTGCGGGAGAAGTGGTGTTCGACGTCCGCAAACAAGAGGCCAAAGGCGCTGAAAACACCGGGTGAAGGAGGGATGAGGATTCTCTCGATACCCAGGGTGCGTGCCAAGCCTGCGGCGTGAACGGGTCCCCCTCCACCAAAAGCAACCAGTGTAAAACGGCGTGGATCCCGGCCCCGCTCCTGGGAGACGGCGCTGACCGCACGTGCCATGTTGGAATTGACGAGTCGATGAATACCGTAAGCAGCCTCGGTGACATCCATTCCCAGAGGTTGCCCCACGTTGTCGAGCAGCGCGCGCGCTGCTCCCGATCGATTGAGCCGAAAAGCTCCACCCAGCAGGTAGTCCGGGTTGAGATATCCCAGAAGAGCGTTGGCGTCGGTGACCGTCGGGTCGGAACCGCCTTTGTCGTAGCAGACGGGTCCGGGTACCGCCCCCGCACTTCGGGGCCCGACTTGAAGCGCTCCTCCCTTATCTATCCAGGCGACACTGCCGCCTCCCGCACTCACCTCCGCTAAATCGATGGTGGGCACTCGAAGAATATATCCGCTGCCCTTGAGGAGACGATGTCCCACATTCATGCCCCCTCCAACCTCGTACTCCGGAGCCCGAAGTATCTCTCCATCTTCGATGATCGAGGCCTTGGCAGTGGTACCTCCCATGTCAAACGTGATCATGTCACCGAGACCAAGACGGCGACCCAGATGAAAGGCAGCCACGACACCCGCCGCCGGTCCCGATTCAACGCAGTACATCGGCTTCTCGGCAGCTAACTTCACTGGTGCCAGACCACCGCTGGACTGCATCACGGTCAGAGGCACACGGATTCCCATCTCCTCGACCTTCTGCTCAAGCTCGGTCAAATAGCTGGAGACAACCGGGCGCACGTAGGCGTTTATCACGGTCGTGCTGGTTCGCTCATATTCACCCATCTCTGGAAGAAGAGAGCTCGAGACGGAGAGACTCAAGTCTGGAATTCTGCGCTTCAAAAAGCTTGCGATCCGGTTTTCGTGATCAGGATTGGCGTAGGCATGAATCAAGGAGATCGCGACCGATTGGATCCCCTCCGTGGTGAGAAACTCAGAGGCCCGTTCCACGTCGGCCATTTCCAAAGCCGAAAGCACCTCACCCTGGAAGTTCATCCGCTCCTTGACTTCGAGCCGGAGGCGCCGTTCGACCAGGGGAACAGGCTTACGATAGTACAGATCGTAGAGCCGCGGCGTTCGGATGCGGGCCAGTTCAAGGACGTCCCGGAACCCCTCCGTCGTAATCAGCGCAACTCGTTCCCCTTTGCGCTCCAGGATGGCGTTACTGGCAATCGTGAAGCCGTGACTGACCTCAGTGACCTTTTCCGGCTTGATATCGAGCGCCCGCATCGCCTGAGAGAGAGCGTCCACTACACCCTGGCTATAGTTGTCCGGCGTGCTGGCAATTTTCGTCACGAGCACGGTACCGTCGTCACCAATCACGACGATGTCGGTGAATGTACCGCCGATATCCGCTGATACCCTGACCGATTTCACTTTAGTCCCATCCTTAGCTTAGCTGGCCCCGTTCGAGAAAGAAACTTTGGTTTTCTCGCACTACGAACACCGATAGCACCATGTCGGTTGTAGGATGGGCACTCCTGCCCGTCGGTGAAAGTGACGGTCAAGAGTGCCCATCCTACGACGGTCGACGCTCTGTCAAGTGGCGGCTCTTGCATGATCTTCTAGCCGATGAAGTTTCAGCCTAGATCCCGACGAAGTTCGGCTGGAGCTTGCGAAAACCCTGCTGCTGCGCCCAGATATCCAAGGGAAGGGCAGCCAACTCGTCGACGTCGGGAACGGCGGCAATCTCCCGGGACAGGTCAATGCTGTGAAGGTAGGTCCGACAAGCGTCACAGGTGACCACCTGGATGTGGTCAAAGCCGGATGCCGCATAGTAAGACATCCCTTTGTCTTCGTCCTCCCCACAGGCTGCACATTTTCCTCGCGAAAATCCCCACTCGTACAGGCAAAGAGAACAAACCAGCGTCAGGCCCTTCCCGTGGCCTTCAGGCCTCAAGACTGAAACTTGAGGTCGGTGTCCACACCGCGGACAGCGATCAGGACTGACAGCGCCAGGCTCCGGATCCCTCTTGATGGCATGGGGCTGTAGAAGCACTCTCGCGAAGAGGCTATCGGGCGAGCAGGTGTCCACTTGACTCCAGTAATCTTCGAGCGCCCTGCGAAGGCTGGACTCGCTCAGGATCGAAGCCCTCTCCCGCATCGGCTTGGGACCGATTCTCCTAATCAGGCCGACCAGTGGGGCATGAAAGGCGAGCAGCGCCGCTCGTTCTCGAACCTGCGGGAAGATACTTCGCTGAAACGTAGCCAGTTCGGCAAAAAACTCCAGCACCTCCCGGGAGGCCAAATAACGACCAGAAAGGAGTCTGGCACGAGCTATCCGCCTGGCACTCAGCGTTTCGAAGTCTCTCGATACCATTTGGGATGGTGAGAGGCCGCCCAACCAGGAGCGACCCACCCGTGAATCATACCCCGGAGGGCTCCGGGCACAGCCGCGGTACCCATGTAGATATGCAGGATGATGGCTAGCAGAGAGAGTACAGCCGCTACCGGATGAATCAGGATAGCAGCCAGGCTGAGCGATCGAGGCATGAGGGTCGGCCACCAGAGGACGGCTCCGCTGGCGAACAAGAGCAGGGTAACAACGCACTGAGTCCAGAAGAGCATTTTCTGACCGGCGTTGAATCGACCCGACTCCGGCAAAGCCGAAGTGTCGTGGACAGCGTAGCGATGGGCCTTACGCAGCCATTGCTTGTCTTCCCTATTCAACCGCATCTGGCGTGCCCAATTGCGGAACATGAAGCCCAGCATCAGGCTGAAAGCAATACCTCCCCAGGGATGCCAGACACGCACGGTCACGCCTCCTCCAAAGATAGAGGACAACCAATAGAGCTGATGCGACCAAAGCGCGAGACCCGTCAACCCCGCATAGAGAAAGCTCAGCGCCGTCATCCAATGAATGGCACGCTCGTGGAAGCTGAAGCGCTCAACTCTCTTCGAATCACTCTTGGGCATCGGTATATTCCTTGGGACCATAGCGCAGATAGTGAAAAAACGTTCCCAATACTCCCCCTATGAGGGCGGCGCTCCCCAACCATTTCAGTGGCCCTTTCCAGAGCGCGACCGTCCAGGGAATCTGAGGATCCCTGGGAAGGCCATAGGCCTCGACCCGATCCGCTTGAGCCAAAACATAAAGTACGTTGGTTCCTCCAACGCCTGCTGGATTGTAGACGCCGGCCTGTTCGATGCCGTCCTCTCGGAGAGTTTCGACGCGACTCTCTGCTTTGGCCAGAAGGTCTTCCCTACTCCCGAAGGTCAGGCAGTTGGTGGGACAAGCTTTAATACAAGCCGGCTCCAATCCGACCGAAGTGCGGTCAGAACAGAGTGTGCACTTGTAAACCTTCTCGGTCTTCGGACTCAGTCGTGGCACATCGAACGGACACCCCGTGATGCAGTAACCGCAGCCAATGCAAAGATCATGATCGAAGTCCACGATACCGTTGTCGCGGACAAAGATGGCACCCGGAGCAGGACAGGCGGCCAGGCAGCCGGGGTCCGCGCAGTGCATACATTGGTACTTGGACATGAACCACGATATTTGACCGTCTCGCTCTTCTTCATTGAACTTGATCAGGTTCCAGAATTCGTGGTCCAGATCGGGCTTGGTCTGATAGGTTCCGGGGAGATCGCTCAGGGTGAACTCGTGATCATTCCATTCCTGACAAGCTACTTCGCAAGCCTTGCAGCCAATGCAGGTGGTGGTGTCGATGAGCTTGGCAACGATCTGGGATGCGCTCAACCGCCTATACTTTCTCTAGATTCACCAGGAACCCTTTGTACTCAGGTGTTCCCGAGTTTGGATCCATGGCCGAAGGACTAAGGTTGTTCACCAAAGGACCAGTGACACGGCCCAGAAAACCCCAGTGGATGGGTAGTCCAACGTGATAGACGGTCCGCCCGTCCACCTTGAGTCCCCGCATTCTGCGGGTTACGAGAGCTCGTCCTTCTACCGCGCCTCGCGCTGAGGTCACGCGGACCAGATCTCCGTTAGCGATACTCTTGTCGTCGGCAAGCGCCTGCGGCAACTCGACGAAAAAGCTCGGCTGGAGTTCGGAACTGGCGTCGATGTTCTTGGTCCAGTAGTGAAAATGCTCGGTCAACCGGTAGGTAATAGCCACAAAGGGAAACTGCTCCCGGGATCCTAGTTTGTCCAAATCGCTCTTGAAAATGAGAGCTGCCGGATTTCGGCTGATCTTCGGATGCATCGGGTTATCAACCGGCGACTCGACGGGTTCGTAGTGTTCGGGAAAAGGGCCTTCTACAAAATCAGGAGCAAATAGCTTGGCTGCCCCCTCCCGCAGCATGATGAAGGATCCAAACGAATCGGGAGAGGCATCGCTCTTGTAGTCGGGAACATCCCCCTTCCAGCTCCTTCCATCCCATCTGATGCCAACCCGGGTTGGATCCCAGGGTTGCCCCTTCCCATCGGCCGAAGCGCGGTTGTACAGGATCCTGCGATTGGCGGGCCAGCTCCAGGCCCACTCATGATGGAATCCCAGCCCGCTGGGATCCTTACGGCTGCGTCTTGCCATCATGTTACCGGCCTCGGTGAAGGATCCCGAATAGAGCCAGTTGCCACAAAGGGTAGAGCCGTCGTTCTTCAGCTGTCCGAACCCATCGACCTGCTTGCCACCGTCGACATAGCCCCCACTGATCTCCTTGGCCACCTCCATCAGTGAAGGGGAAAGCTGATTGGAATAATCCCAGGTCATGTCGAGCAGCGGTTCGGGAGAGGTGCCTCCCTCGCTGCGATAAAGTTCCCTCAGCCGTAGGAAAACTCTGGCGATGATCTCCTGGTCCCTCTTGGCCTCGCCGGGTGGATCCAGAGCCGCCTCCTTCCACTGAAGCCAACGCGAGGAATTGACGAAGGTTCCATCCTTCTCGGCGAAACATCCTGCTGGAAGCAGAAATACCTCAGTCTTTATGTCTTCCGGATCCAGCTTGGACGAATAGTATTCTGAGGCCATCTGGCTGGCCTTCCAGAAGGACGAGGTCTCGGTTTCAAAGCACTCGGACACGATGAGCCATTTCAGCTTGCCCAGTGCTGAGATCATCTTTCCCGTGTTGGGGCCTCCCGCCACCGGGTTCATACCGAATGAGATGAGTCCTTCGATTTTACCCGCGTACATCTTGTCGAAGATATGGCCCCAGCTGTGATTGTCATCAGACCCAATCTTGGGAAGGTTGTGGTAGCCAAAGTCATTGGCCTCGGTGGCGGCGGCGCCGTAATAGGCCTTCAGCAGACTCACCATGAACTTAGAGGTATTGGACCAATAGTTCATCGCATCCGGGCGCAGCGGACGGGGCGAGTTCTCGTCGTTATACTTCCGCAGCGAGGACTGTGAGGCCCTCGGGACCTTGAGGTATCCAGGCAGCATG
>Ga0310342_100000977_pt1 | contig 17242 bp, 9 predicted proteins | sample S15DNA20500_MG_FD_206155 | JGI IMG/M metagenome (GOLD analysis project Ga0310342, IMG submission 206155) | Marine microbial communities from station ALOHA, North Pacific Subtropical Gyre - S1503-DNA-20-500_MG | ecosystem: Environmental > Aquatic > Marine > Oceanic | place: Pacific Ocean: North...
GCGGCGAGAGGTTGCCGGTGTCAACGGCAGGGGCCGCAGCGGCCGGTTCTGTCACTTCGGCCGGTGCGGGAGCGTCTTCGACGTCGGCTTCGGCGGTGGCGGCCGATTCGGTCGGCACCTCGACTTCGACCACCGTCAGGAACTGGGGGTGAATGTCGTACCAGCCGATGTCCTCGGATCCGGCGAATTCGACCAGCGCCTGGCCGCTCATGTTGATCGTCTTCACCTGCCCGGTCAGCCCCGCAAACCGCTTGAGTTCCGAAATCGAATCGTCGACCTGGACGAACCGGTCCGTCCATTCGCGTTGCAGCCCGGTGACCTGTTCAAGAAGCGACATCCACCTGTCCTGTTGTGCAGCGAGTTCTGCCGTGTGCCCAACCGTCGAGCGGCTATTCTGTGGCAAGACAGGGCGGGATTCAAGGGGATCCCGTGGTCCGGATTTGTCCGGGTGCCGAGACCCGCGTCGATCACCTCTGGTAGATCGGCAGGTACTGGTATTCGACGGCCAGCGCCAGAAGCGACATGCAGGTGGCGTAGTTGGCCCCGTGGGTGCGTTCGCTGCCGTGGCGTGCCTTCCAACTGCCGTCGGGATCCTGGGCGTCGAGCAGGATCGGGACCAGGTGGTCACGGGTCCGGGTCCAGTAACGTCCGCCGACCTTGAACATGCCGACGCTGCAGTAGTAAACGCCATAGTAGAAGTAGTGGTCGGTGGTCTTCAGCGGTCGTGCCACCAGGTACTCCGCCGCTCCCATCGTTTCGTCGCTGCGGTGCTTGCCGCAGACCTCCAGGGCCAGGATTCCGGTGCCGGCTCGTGTCGGGGTGGGGGCTCCACCGGGCTGGTAGGCGAAACCTCGCTTGTTCCGCACGCTGCAGCGGCGGACGTAATCGACCGCTCGATCGATGTTCTCGACCGGCACGTCGGATCCGACATTTCGAGCGGCCCTCAAGGCCAACAGTTGCCACCCACTGACGCTCAGGTCGCTGTCGGTACTCGTCGGCTGGTATCTCCAGCCCCCGGCGTGGTGTTCGGCCTTGGCGACGTTCTGCGCCTTGAGGATCAGTGAGATGGCCCGGGTCAGGGCCTTGCGGGTGTCGGTGGCCAGCGGGTCGTCAAGCATCCCGACCACCTCGGCCAGCATCAGCGTGCTGATTCCGTGGCTGTACATCGGTCCGTGGCTGCGGCGGTGCACGATCATGTCGTCGGGGCGTTGGTGATCGACCACCCAGCGGATGGCCCGTTCGAGTTGTCGGCCGTAGGGACCTTCACCGGGAACGTGCCCGGCGGCCAGGAATGACATCACCGCCAACGATGTGGTCGCCGTTGATTCTCCCAGTCGCCCGACCGACCAGGCCCCCGAAGGCTGCTGCCCCTTGGCGAGAAACTCGAGTCCCTGCACGATCGCCGCGTCGACCCGCCTCTGCCGTTCGGTTTCAACGCCCGTCTTGGCAGAACCGGTGGGGCGTTGCTGCTGCTGCTGTTGCTGCTGAGATCGTGCGGATCCCTGTAGCGGGATCGAAACGACCAGCAGGGTGATGAGAAGAGGTGCCGCTCGGGAGGCGATCACGGAGAACCCCCATTGTTGCGTTCGCTTCCAGATCGCGAGATCTCCGCGAAGTAGAACCGGATCAGTCGCGCGTAGTCGCCGTTGGGATCGCGGCGGGCGGCCTGGAGGATCTCGGTCTTGAGCGTTCCGGGCAGCCGTCCCCAGGCCCTGCCCGAGAGACGGGCGAGTTCGGCCTCGAGCCGCTTGAGTTCCATGGCCATCGACGATCCGGTGCCCGCCTTGCCGCTGGTGTCCTTCGAGTCGGGGTCGTTGGGTCCGGGCGGGGCGGCGATCTTGTTGGGATCGGCCTGCCCGGGCTGGAGATTCTTCGAAGCCTGCGACAGCGACCGGGCGGCCCGCCTGAGTTGGCTGGCGGCCTTGGCCAGCGGCCCGTCCCGTTTTCCCGGTTGGCCGGCTCCGGGCTTCTGTCCCGGTTTGCCACCCTTCCCCTTGGCCTGTCCGCCGGCGGATTTCCCCTTTCCACCCTTCTTGTTCCCGTTCTTCGAACCGGGTTTCTGTCCGGGTCGGCGCGGCCGGTTGCGGGGATCGTCGAAGCGGGATTCGGCGAGTCCCTTTCGGGACTGTTCGAGTTGTTCGACGGCCGAGGTGACCTGTTCTCCGACGCGTTCGGGGACCGGAGTGTCGGGTCGCTCGGAGGTGTCTGCGGCATCCAGTGCCAGCCGGGCGGTGTGTTCGAGTCGCTCGGCGGCCTGAGCTGCTGCTGCGGCAGCCGTCTTGAACTGCGATGCGGCGAGTCCCTGGTGGGTCTTGTCCATGGCCTGCCGGCCGGTGATGGCTGTGGAGTGGGCGTCGCGTGCCTGTTGGCCGCGTTCGGGAAGTTCCACCGGGGGTGCGGCCAGTCGGCTGGCGACTCGATCGAGCCCGTCGACAACCAGGTCGGTGGCGGTTGTGATCGCCTGTTGTCCGACTGTGCGGAGGGCCCGGCGTCCGAAGGCCGATCCGGCGGCGGCCGCCAGCATCCGGGTTTCGGTCTGTTGCCGGTTGGCGAGGTCACGGGAACGCCGGATCAGAACCGGGTCGGGTTGGGCTTCGGTGGCGTCTTCGAGTGACTTGGCGGCGGTGGCGGCCAAACGTGCGGCGGTCTTCGCCGCGGTTTCGGAGTCCTCGATGCGACCGCCAATCAGTTGGCGAGCGGTCTGGGCGGCCTGCCGTGCGAACCGAGCGGCGTCTCGGGCCGCATCGGCATCGGTCCCCAGTTGGGCGGCGATCTCGAGTGCCTGGCCGGCGGCCTGCCTGGCCAGGTCCTGCTGGCGTCCCAGCGGCGTCGAGGCGGGATCGACGGATGCCGCGTCGGACGTTTCTGGACGGGCTGGGGGTATTTCTGTTTCCTTGCTCAGTTCCCGGCCGAGGTCTTGCTGGGGAGCGGCCAGTTCGCGAGCCCGCAGTCCGAGGGCTCTGAGCCGGGACAACTGGGCCTGCCGCGCGGCTTCGAGCACCTCGGGGCGTCGGTCGAGCAGTCCGTCGAGTTTCCCTCGGAGGTCGTCGTGCTGCTTGGTGAGGTCCTGTTTCCGTCGGTCGAATTCCTGCTGCCGCTGTTGCTGCTCGATCTTGGTCTCGCCGGCGTTTCCGTCGCCGGCCAGCGCCGAGAGGGCATCGACATCGTCAGCAAGCCGACCGGTGCGTCGGGCGAGACGGTCGAGTTCCAGCAGGTCTCGTTCGAGCGCGGCCAACAAGTCGAAATCCACGAGCAGTTGATCGAAGGCGGAGATGACCTGGGCGAGATCGTCATCGGCCTGGCCGAGCCGGGTCGCCTTGTCGGCCAGTGCGGCTTCGAGTGCCGGTTCCAGTCGTGCGGCGGCGGCCGGTAGCAGTGTGCGGGCGATCCGGTCGGCGGCCGAGGCCAGCGGCTGCCAGAGGGGATGAGCGATCAGTTGGCGGGCGATTCCATCGACGCGGCCGGCGAGATCACGCAGGTCGGCACCGGTTCCCCGGATCGTGTTGTTTGCCGAGAAGGCCGACTGGTTCTTCAGCGCCGCCAGCGCCGCCTGCCGTGTCCCCGCCAGCGTGGTTCTGGCTGCCAGGCTCTCGGTCCGGGCCTTCTCGATGCGGTCTCGAGTGTCCTTTTGCCGGTCAATCACGTCGGCCAGGTCGGGTGGCTGGGCGTCGGGGTCGATCAACAGCACCCGCGGTGCCGACCAGGCCTCGTTGGGTGCCGGTCGCTCCCGGTTGTCGGTGACGTGGATGCGGTAGGTCAACCGGCTCCCGGTCGGCAGCTCGAAACGCGAGAGATCGATGGTGAAATGCTCGACGGCTTGGCGGCCGGTGAGCCGACCGGGGTCGATCCGCTGGTGATCCTGGGTGGTCGGGTCGACCTGGAGTTCGAGTTCGAATGTGCTCAGTCCGAAATCGTCGATTGCCTCGGCACGCACGACGATCGCGTCGGTGGGCCGCACGGCGGTCGGGCGGTCGTGTCCCGAAAGGGACAGGGTGGGAGGTTGGTCGTCCTGGATGATCAGTCGGCGGTAGGTCTGGTCCTCCCGTTGAAGACCGTCCCTGTCGATCAACTCGACTTGCAGCGGCCCACCGGTTTCGGCGACGACGTCGACGGTTGCCAGTCGCCCGTCTTCGGCCAGTGCCGCTTCCCAGGCGGTCGAAGACGCCGGTCCCGGCAGCTTGAGGCGGGCGTTGCGGATCGGTTTGTTGAACTGCATCCGCCACGTCAACCGGCTGCCGGCCAGGACGGTGACGTCGCCGACGACCGCGTCGGTCGTGCGGGGTGGGAGGCCGGTGTAGCCGGGCGGGACAATGTCGAGTCGCAGGCCGGTGACCGCCGGTGGTTCGACGACGCGGACGGTGTGGTTTCGAGAAAGGCTGCCGTCGGCGTCGACGTGGAACTCGAAACCCTCGAGCACTTCGGGCCAGGTCGTGGTGTAGGCCGCCGAATCGGTGTCGCGTTCCATCAGCCGGCGATCGCTGTTGCCGGAGCGTGTGGTCCAGCGGCACCAGACGTTGCGGGGGATCAATCCGGAGTGTGACTTCGGCGACGAGCCCCGGGGCGATGCGATCGTGACGGTGATCTGCACGTCGCTGCCGCGGGCCACCACCCGGTCACCGTCCTCGACACTCACCCGATAGAGCAGGGTGCGTTCGAGATTGTTCCAGGGAAGAAAGAACCGGGTCATCAGCAGCGCGTGGCCCGAGTCGGGGACGGCGAGTGGTCCGAACACCAGGCCGGCCGACAGCCCGGCCCAGACCAGCATGATCACCGCGGCACGCAAACCCAGTACGCTGTGGAAATCCACCGATCCCGCCGCGACGGCGGTCTCCTCCAGCAGCAGGTCACGAAGAGACCCGCCGGCGATCGAGTCGTCTTCCTCGATCAACTCGACGCTGCTTGTCAGACGCTCCTCCAGTTCGGGATGGTCCCGTTCGACCAACGCCGCCAGTTCGACTCGCGAGATCTCGGCGGTCGCTCGGGAGATGACCAGGCGATACCCGGCCCAAGAGATCCCGGTCACGACCAGTCCCAGGGCGACAATGCGGATCGACGTCGGCAGTGGAAAGACCAGGTCGAGCAGCAGTCCGGAGGACAGCAGTGCGGTCGTCGTCAGAACGAACAGACCGATTCCATGCAGCACCGTCAGCCATCGCCAGCGGCGGCCGAGTTGGCCGAGGGCGTTCTGCAGACGGGGGGGCAGGGATGGGCGAGATGTGTTGGTCATGACCTGTGAAAGAATCGCCAGTTTATCAGCTTGATCGGAGTGCGCGGTGGGGAATCCGGGCTAGGGCAATCCATGGACCTTGCGGACCACCCATTCGGCGGTCATCAGCACGAAGAAAGCGACGAGCACCGTCCAGTGATTCCAGATCAGCACGTCCTCGGTCAGTTTCCGGTGACTGCGGGTGCCGACCAGCAGTTCGGCGAGCGAGCCAAGTTGTTCCAGTCTCACGATTTGGCCTCCCGAGGCGGTGGCGAGTTCGGCCAGTCGGACGTGATCGGCGGCGAGGTTGTTGAGTTCTCCGGAGGTGGGGGGATGGACGAACACGTCGGCGGTGACACCGGAGGTGTCGATACTGGGATCGGAGACGGCCAGGCGGATCTGGTAGTCGCCCGGTGGCAGGCCGGTGGCTTGCCCCCGCCACAGCAGTGGACGGCCGTCGACGGCCTTCAGCCGCGCGACGGCCAGCGGCGAACCGGCGGTCGTTTCGCCTTCGGAACGGGCCGGGTGGAATTCGGCTTGTGCCGTGAGATCACCGATCCGTTCCAGTACGTCGGGACGCCAGTGGACGGTGACGGCCACCGCCTCGCCCGCGGTCACCTCGGCCGTCTCGACTCCCAGTCGGACCGAAGTGTTGCCGCTGACGGCCTTGTTGCGTGCTGCCCAGCGGGCCAGTTGACCCCAGAACCGGTGGTGATAGGCGTCACCGGTGCGATGTCTCCATCGCCAGGTGCTGTCGATGCCCAGCCAAAGAACCTGGCCCAATCCGTGGAAGTGGTGCACGAACAGCGCCTGGTGCTCTTCGTCGGGGATGCGGGTGGGACGGCCTCGGAAACTGGGTTGTGCCAGCACCGTGCTGCCCGGACGTGGCGTCCCGACCAGTCCCCAGGTGTGTCCGGGCAGAGCGTCCCAGATCCGGCGGTTCTCGGTCGCGTCGAGATGGAACTGCAGCATCGGTTCGCGTTGTCCTTCGGGGCTCAGCGCGATCCCGAATCCCCGGCGGGTCGGCGCCGCGCGGGCGCCGTCGTCGGTGAATTCGAGTGGAACCAGTCCGTCGACGGGGATCAGGCTCTCGAACGACTCGAACCGGTATGCCGCCGGCAGGTCGCGTTTGCCGGCGACCATCACCAGCGTTCCACCCGCTTCGGAGACGAACTTCTCCAGCAGTCTCCAGGCGGATTCGTCGAGTGATTCGGGGCTTGCGTCACCGACGACGACCAGGTCGGCGTCGGCCAGGGCCGATCGTCCCAGGGCATCGTCTCCGTCGGGGATCTCGAACCGGTTGGAGAAGAAGGGCTTGTCGCGGACTCCCAGGAACGGCTGGGCGAAGACGATCTGGTCGACCTGGACCCGTTCATCCCGCGTCAGTGCGTTGTCGATGAAGCGGAATTCCCACCGTGCCTCACCGTCGATCAGCAGGACACGGGCGACGTCGTCGACGACATTGACCAGCACGTCCTTCTGGTTGTTGTCATCCCGGATTTCGTCGGGATGCGGTTCGGCGCGGACCACCAGTCGCTGTCGCCCCAGTCGATTTGCCGTCCATTCAAATGTCACCTCGGTTGAATCGTCGGTGGGGGTGATCGTCTGCACGACCGCCTGCTGGGGTGTGTCGGCGGGGAACAGCGAGACGGCGACCGGGCGATTGAGAAATCCACCGGTCCGAACGACCGCGGTCAATCTCAGCGTGTCCTTTCCGAAGACGGTCCCCGGCGCATCGACGGTGGAAATCGACAGGTCCCGCGGCAATCTGGTCGATCCGATCGGGACGGTGTAGACGGGGATCGCCTGTTCTCCCAGCCGCGTGGCAGCCACCAGCGGATCGGTTGACTCGGTCTGCCGGCCGTCGCTGAGCACGACGATTGCGGTCACCGGCGAGTCCTGGTCACCCAGCCCGGATGCCAAGGGGGCCGACAGGTCGGTGCGGTCGATGTCGAGCGATTCGGGGGGCTTGCCGGCCAGTGCCTCACCGGAAACCGTCTCGGCACGGCCCCCGAAGATGCGGTACTCGACTTTGCCAACGGCTTCCAGCGACTGGACCAGAGGAGAGTTCCTGCCCAGCAGGCGGTCGATGATCTGTTGTCGGGACAGTCGAGCGACCGAAGCCAGGACCTCGTCGAGATTTGTTCGGCGGATCCCGGACAACTCCAGCCGTCGCACCGGGTCGTCGGTTTCCTGGGGGTCGACCCACCGCGGTTCCCGTTCGGCCTCGAGGTCGGCGACCCAGCGATCCAGTCGCGGGTTGATCCGCTCGTTGCCGATCAACCCCAGCCCCCTGGCCCACCGGAGTCTTTCCGCGGCCGTGGATTGCAAATCGGTCATTGTCATGCTCTCGGATCGATCGATCGCGATCACGATCCGTCCGCGGCGGGCCAGGTCGTGGGAGATGCTCATGGCCGGTTCGGCCAGGGCCGCACCCAGCAGGATCACCACCGCCAGCCGGAGTCCCAGCAGCCAGCGACTGGCTCGTGGCGGCACCAGTTGGCGTTCGAACTGGAGCAGCCTGGCAAGCAGGAAAGCGGCGGCGAGGATGGCCAGGCCGCCCAGCACCAGTCTCGCCGGTGAATCGAACACGTGGAATATCAGGCGGTGGTTCACGAGCCGGGGGCCTCCTGCCGATAACCGCCGCGGACCATCCGCCTGGTCATTACGACCTCGCCGAGCAACAGGCCCAGGAACAGCAGCAGCACGAGGTACCAGACCTCCGACCGCGGGGCCGATTCCCCGATCGCCTCCCGCAACTCATCCTGGTCAGCCACGAAGTCGATTCGGTCGCTACCGGCCAGCCGGCCACGCGTGACGTGGTCGAGCCGGTCGAGAGTCGATTCGCGGGGGTCGCCGGTGACGACAAAGTGCTCGGCCGGTCCCACTCCATCGGCGGTGACCTGCCGGGGCACCAGGGCGTAGTGACCGGGCAGCAGCGTGTCGGTGAGCCGCGCGAGTCGACCGGGTGCCCTGCCGACGGCTTCGATGTCGAAACGCAATCCGCCGGGTCCGACCATGACGAACTGGTCGTGGCCGAAGTCGTCGGCGACGGGCAACAGCAGCGGGACACCGGGAGCAACGGTTCGAGCCGATTGGCCGCCGGCGAGATGGAACAGCAGTTCGTGGAGGAACGAGACATAGTCGGGACGGGCCGGCAAGGTGTTCCAGTCGGCATCGAGCGTCGAGGCCCAGGTGGCGATGTGACCACGGCCCTTACGGCCGATGACCAGCAGCGGATCCCCGTTGGCCAGCCGGGCGGTGACCCGGGGCGGTTCGGGGCCGTCGACGGGGGCCAACGACCACCAGCCGGTGAAGCGGGCTTCGGTGAATCCACCCTGGCGGTCGGAACTGAACCGGGCCATCCACGAGGTCTCCAGGCTCTCCCCGTCGGCCTGAACCGCCGACACGCCCGTGGCGGGTTCGCCCCGGGCGCCGATCACCGCCGGCAGCAGGCCCGTGGTGGTGGCCCACGCGGACCACGCTGCGGGATCGATGCGATCCCCGAGAGTGAGCAGCAGCCCTCCGCCGGATGAGACGAATTCGGCCAGGGGTTGTTGCCACGCCGGGTCGGGCCGGGCGACATTGGCCAGCACGACCACGCCGGCGGTGGGAAAATCGTCGACGGTCAACCGGTCCCAGCCGACCACGTGGCCGGCGATCCACGGTTGCTGGTTCGAGGACGCCGAGAGTGCGGCGCGGGCGAAAAATGTCTCGCTGCGGGTCACGTCGGGATGCGGGGCGCCGTCGATCAGCAGCACCGGCAGGGCGTCGACGGCCGTCACCACCGCGTCGGCCCGGTCGTCCCCGGGAAGGGGATCCTCGTCGAGCACGACCGCCAGATGATGGGAACCGGCGGCGGGCAGCCGATAGGAGAACTCGACGGCGGCCTCGCCGTCGGGCGGCACGCTGATCGACAGCGTGCGGTCGGGCAGCCGCTGCCCGTCGACTTCCAGGCCCACTCGCCGTGTGGCCATTTCGGGGTTGCCGTGGCCGTGAACGGTGGTGCGAATCGAAACCGGCAGGCCCAGCGGGACCAGCTCGCGTGAAATGTCGAGCGGGTCGATGTGGAAGTGGGGCGAGGCGGTGTTGCGGGGTTCGCCGGGTGTGGCCACGCGGATCACCGGACGGGTGGCGTCGGGAAATCCGGCCAACTGGTCGTCGAGACGTTCCCAGAGAACCGTGTCTCGGGCCCGCCAACCCTCGGCCTGTCCGTCGGTCAGCACCAGCACCTCGCGACGGAGATTGCCGGTGTCGCGGAGCAGGGCGACGGCGTGGCGGATTGCCAACGGCAGATCGGCCGGGCCGGCCGGGGCCGGCAGCCGGCCGAGCGCGGCCCGGACGACATCGTGGTTGACCGTCGGCGGGTCGACGATCTCCCGCACCCCCGTTCGGGACTCGATCAACGCCACGTTGTCGCCGGGGCCGAGGTCTTCGAGGAAGCGGTGAGCGAACTGGATGGCCGCGGCGTGTGGCGTCTGGTGGCCGTCTCGCCAGCCCATGCTGCCCGAGCCGTCGATGATGATCACCACGTCCCGCCGTGATGTCTCGACCTCGCCGAGAAACTCCGAGAGCCATCCGTCGCTCCCGGCCGGACGGGACAGGGCCACCACCAACAGTCCGACCAGCAGCATTCGCAGCAGGATCAGCTGCAGTTCCTCGATTCTCACCCGCCGCCGGGCATCTCGCTCGAGTTCCAGGAACTGCATCGCGGCCCATGCAACCCGCTCGAATCGCTTTCGTGTCAGCAGGTGAGCCAATAGCGGCAACGTCAGGCCGGCCAGGCCCCACAGCATCGGCACGTTGAGCAGTTCCCAGCCCATGCTGGTTGATGATACGGCGCGGGTGGGGCCGGGCGTAGTGAACGAGGGGACGTTGAATGCATCCGGGGTGAGGCGTATCGTGGTTGACGGTCCGCTGTGGTTGCGATTGGTCTTCGTGAAACAAGGGGAGGACGTGATGCGAGGGACGATTTCCGGGTGTGGGAAACCGGTCCATCTCGAGGCCGGCGACGCATGAAGCTCTCTCTCTCGGTCCGCGTGGCCGAAGCCGCCTGCAAGACACGATTGAACGTCCCTTTCCCGGAACTGGTGGCGTTGGCACGGGTCCATGGCTATCACGCGGTCTGCCTGCGGGCCAGCGCCGGTGGTGTCCAGACCGATCGCGGGCGGTTGGAGGCGATGCGGGATGAGGCCCGTGAGGCGGGGCTGTTCGTGTCGATGGTCACCGCGGATTTCGACGTGCCGTTGAACAACGACCGGGGGCCCGATTCGCTGCAGGAGATCGGGCCGAGCCTCGACGTGGCCGAGGCCTTCGGGTGCGACCTGATCCGCGTCTGTCTCAAGACCGAAAGTGACATCGCCCGGGCCCGCGAGGCGGCCGACCGGGCGGCCGATCGGGGAATTCGGCTGGCTCACCAGTGTCACACCACGTCGCTGTTCGAACAGGTCGGGCCGATGGTCAAGGTGCTCGAGGCGATCGATCGGTCGAATTTCGGCCTGATCTACGAGCCGGCCAACCTGATGCTGTGTGGCGAGGACTACGGCCCGGCGACGCTCGAGACGATCGCTCCGTGGCTGGTCAACGTCTATGTCCAGAATCACGTCCTGGATGATCTCGGGCCGGTTTCACTGGAGACCTGGTGCCTGGGCGAACGACGTTTCCGACACATTCCCCTGTGGGAGACCGGCGGCGTCGATTTCGAGACGGTCTTCGAGGGGCTTGAACGGATCGGTTACGACGGGTGTGTGACGGTGCACCAGGCGTACGCCGAGTTGATGGGGCCGGAGGATGCGGCCGTCCAGAGTGCCCGTTACCTGCGGAGCGTGGGCGGGTTTGAGTCGGTGCCGGTCTCGTGAGCGTCGCGGTCGTGCTCTCGTTGGATCACTGGAACGCCGGATTGAGCGGTTTCTGTGGAGGCGAGCCGCTGCTGACGCCGACGGTGGATCGCCTGGCGGCCGAATCGGCGGTCTTCGATCGGCACTTCGCTGTCGAGCCGGCAGGCGACCGGTCGGTCAACGGCCGGGCGTGGGCCGGAGAGGGGTGGGGGCTGGGGCGGGGTGACACCCGTGCGGCCGACCGATTCGACAGCGCCGGTGTTGACGTCGAAATCCTGGCCGATGCCGCCTTCGAGTGGTTCGGCCTCGCCGGATGGGAGTCGGAACAGGCCGTCGATGACGATCTTCGGCGACGTGTCGCCTCGGCGATCGAACGCCTGGTGGCCGGGACCTCCGAGCATCGTCTGCTGTGGGTGGCTGTGTCGGCGCCGGCCGTGGGTGATGAGGGGCCGTGGCCCGATCATCTCGAGGAGATCGATTCGGCGATGGCTGCCTGGGATCGTGTGGTCGCCGCGGCCGTCGACGCCCTTGACGAGAGTGGGCTGGCTGACGGGACGCTCCTGGTCGTCACCGGCGGACGCGGTGCGTGGTTGGGAGATCGCGGATTCGAGGATGATCGCACGGCCGTGGCCTTGCACGAGGAGCGATTGAGGACACCGCTGTTGTTGCGAGGGCCGGGCATCGAACCCGGACAACGACAGTTGGAACTGGTCCAGGTGATCGACATGCTGCCGACCCTGCTGGAGTGGTTCGGGGCCCAGTCGGCGCGGGACCGTCTTGCAGGGAACAGCCTGTTGGACCTGCTGCAACAGGACGGGCGAGGGGGGCGGGAGGAGATCGTGGTGCGAGATGACGCGGGCGGTTGGGGGATTCGGTCACGCGAACTGTTCCTGGTTCGGCCCGGTGAGGGTCTCGACGCGACACAGTCGGGGGGCCCCGGGCGGCTCTACAGCAAGCCCGATGACGCGTGGGATCTGGTCGATGTCAGCGAACAGGGAATCGACGACGTCGAGCGGTTGGCCCGTCGGCTCGACGAGCTGATCGATGAGATCGACGGACCGCTCGCCTGAAGCCGTCCGGTTCCCATCCAGCACCACCGATGCAAACTCGAGTTGGGATCGGACGATTGTCGCAAACCAAGGGTCGACCTTGTAGGATGGGCACGCCGAGCGGGTGGAGAACATCCGCGAACGGGCCACGACAGACAGATTGAAGTCGTGTCTCGATCGCGCCGGCCATCTCCGGCCGGCTTGCGTGACGACCTGACAGACATTGCAGAAGCAAAGCGAGATGCCGATGAACGACGAGGCGACCGGGTTGCCCGAACCGGGTGACGAGACAATTTCCGATGTGACCCAGGCGGCTGCCGACGAGTCAGGCGGTGGCGGTGATGTGGGCAGCGAGTCGATCGAACGGCTCAATTCCGCCTACCAGAAGATCCGCGAGCAGATGAGTCGTGTGATCGTGGGTCAGGACGCGGTGATCGAGCAGTTGCTGATCGCTTTGTTCAGCCGCGGCCATTGCATGCTCGAAGGCGTGCCGGGATTGGCCAAGACGCTGATGATCAGCACGCTGTCGCGGAGCCTGTCGATGAGCTTCGCACGGATCCAGTTCACGCCCGACCTGATGCCCTCGGATATCACCGGGACCGAGGTGTTGCAGGAGAACCGCGAGACCGGTGAGCGAGCGTTTCGGTTCATCGAGGGTCCGTTGTTCCACGAAGTGATCCTCGCCGACGAAATCAACCGGACGCCGCCCAAGACCCAGGCTGCGTTGCTCGAAGCGATGCAGGAGCGACAGGTGACCGTGGGTCGCGAGCGTCACGAGCTCTCGGATCCGTTCTTCGTGCTCGCCACACAGAACCCGATCGAACAGGAGGGAACCTACCCGCTGCCCGAGGCGCAGCAGGACCGGTTCATGTTCAAGGTGGTTGTCGACTATCCGAGCTTCCTGGAGGAACGGCAAATCGCCAAGCAGACCACGTCGGTCGGCGAGGCGGATGTCGAGCCGGTTCTCACCGGCCAGGAGATTCTCGAACTGCAGCAGATCGTCCGCCAGGTACCGGTTACCGATCACGTCGTCGACTACGCCCTGGCGCTGGTTCGGCAGACGCGGGTCGAGCAGCCGGGGTGCCCGGAATTCATCAACAACTGGTTGAGCTGGGGTGCGGGTCCCCGGGCCGTGCAGTTTCTGTTGTTGGGTGGCAAGTCCCGGGCCCTGCTGTCGGGACGGACCCATGTCTCGACCGAGGACATCCAGGCGTTGGCTGCCCCGGTTCTCAGGCATCGCATCGTGACGAACTTCGCGGCCGAGAGTGACGGGGTGACACCCGATACGGTGATCGACAAGTTGATTGCCGAGACGCCCAGCAAGGAAGGTGAGCTGACCAGTGACCCGAGACTCCAGAAGATTTTTGCGGCCTGAGGAGATCTCGCGGATTGCCCGGCTCGAAGTCCGTGCCCGGCACATCGTCGAGGGCTTCCTCTCCGGTTTGCACCGCAGCCCTTATCTTGGCCAGTCGGTCGAGTTCGTTCAGCACCGGGAGTACGTTCCCGGTGATGACGTGCGGCGAATTGACTGGAAGGTCTGGTCCAAGACCGACCGCTACTTCATCAAGCAGTACGAGGAAGACACCAACCTGCGGACGACGTTGTTGGTCGACTGCAGCGAATCGATGCGGTTCGGCACCGGGGCGTTGAACAAGTACGAATACGCCTGCACGGTGGCCGCCGCGATGGCTTACCTGCTGCTGCGGCAGCAGGATTCGGTGGGGCTGACCGTATTCGATGATGCGATCCGTGGCCGGGTCGACTTCGGCAGTCGTCGCAGCCACCTGCTGGCTCTTCTCACGGCTCTCGATGCCCCCGACCCGGCCCAGAAGACCGACATCTACGAGATTCTCGAGGGAGTTGCCGCGACCCAGAACCGCCGCGGGATCGTGGTGATCGTCTCGGATCTGTTCGTCCCCCGCGAGGGTCTGTTCCGTGGCCTGCGGATGCTGAGGCGGCGGGGCCACGACGTGTTGATCTTCCACGTGATGGACGATGAAGAACTCGATTTCAGCTACACCGGGACCACGCGGTTCGAGGGTCTCGAGGAGACCGGTGAGTTGGTCTGCGACCCTCGCAGCCTGCGAGACGGATACCTGGAAGCGGTCGAGGCCTTTCGCTCCGAACTGCGGAAACGGTGCGCGGCCGAGATGGTGGATTTTCAGACCATCCGGACCAGCGAACATCTCGACGCCGCGCTGGCCCATTACCTCAACCACCGCATCGGCATGCGGCAATCGATCCGGAGCTGACACGGCATGGGTTCGTGGTTTCTCAACGCGACCTTCCTGGGCTGGGGCGCCGCCGCCATGGTCTCGGCGCCGGTGTTGATCCACCTGATCAACCGTTACCGGTTCCGGCGGGTCGAGTTCGCCGCGATGGAGTTCGTGCTCGCCAGCCAGCAACGCAACCGGCGACGGGTCCTGATCGAGCAGTTGCTGCTGCTGCTGCTGCGGATCCTGATGGTGATGGGCCTGATTGCGTTGATCGCCCGCATGGTGCTGGACCCCTCGACGCTGGCCCTGCTGCAGGGAGCCGACGTGCACCACGTCGTGCTGCTTGACGATACCGCGTCGATGCAGGACGAGTGGAACGAAACCACCGGGTTCGACGAGGGCAAGGCGGTCATCGACGGGCTGGTGGCTGCCAGCCTGGCTGAAGGCGGCGCCCAGAGGCTGACGGTGCTGAGACTGTCTCGGGTCACCCAGCCGGATTACCTCGAACAACGCATCGACCGGGCCTTCCAGGGCGAACTGACGGCTCGACTCGAGGCTCTGCCCTGCTCGTTCCGTGCCGTGGACCTCTCCGAAGGTCTCGATGCCGCTACCCAACTGCTCGCCAAACAACCCACTGGTGTCAAACACCTGCACGTCGTCTCGGATTTTCGCCTGCACGACTGGCAGGACAGCACTCGGCTGGTCGAGCAGATCGAGCAGCTTGACGACGATGGCGTGACGGTCAACCTGGTCCGTACGGTTCCCGATCGCCATGCCAACCTCGCGGTGACCGAACTCGAAGGCGAGCTGCAGGTGGCCAGTGCGGGGGTGCCGGTGAAACTGACCACGACGGTGGCCAACCACGGCGAGGCTCTGGTCGGGCGGGTCAATCTGGCCGTCAGCGTCGACGGGGAGCGGCTGCCGTTGGAGGTGACCGTCGAGCGGCTCGAGGCGGGAAAGACGGTCGAACAGTCCTTCGAGGTCACCTTTGTTGATCCCGGCAAGCACCGGGTCGAGGTGACCCTGCCCGGCGACTCCCTGAGGGCCGACAACGTCCGGCACCTGGCCGTCGAGGTGGCTCCGGCTAACCGCGTGCTGGTGATCGAAGGAAATCCGGCCGCCCAGGAAGGCATCTTTCCGACGCTGGCCCTGGCCGCCAATCCCCAGGCTTCCGGTTACCGAACAGTCGTGGCCACTCCCGACTACCTCTACCGCCAGAACATCGATGGCTTCCAGAGCATCCTGATGCTCAACGTCGCCGAGTTGACTCCCGATGCGGTCGAGTCTCTGGAGGCGTTCGTCCGTGACGGAGGGGGGTTGGTCTGGTACGCCGGTGACTCGATCAACCCCGCCTCGTACAACACCCTGTTGTACGCCGAGGGGAAGGGCCTGTTTCCGGTTCCATTGGCCGATGCGCCCCGCGAGTTGGCTCGAGATGATGTGGCCGCACCTGGTCCGGACCTGAAGCTGACCGAGCACCCGATGCTGGCCGGCCTGCAGGGGCAGGACAACCCCGAGATCGAAGCGACAAGGGTGTTCCGGTACTTCCCCGTCTCGGATGACTGGCAGAAGGACGACCGCCAGCGCAACGACACCGTGCGGACGATTGCCCGGTTGCGGACACGTGACCCGCTGCTGCTCGAACACCGGCTCGGACGCGGACGGGTGATCACCTGTTTGACCACCTGCGGAACCGGTTGGACCAACTTCCCGCAATACCGCAGCTTCGTGCCGTTCCACTTCGAACTCCAGAAGTACATCTCGCGGGCCGATCGCGTGATGCCTCGTCGCGAGTCGGGGGCCCCGATCCACCTGGAACTCGACCCCGCCCGCTTCGGCCCGGCGATCCGGATTGAACCCCCGAAGAACTCCGGGCAGGTGACCGCCGAACTGCAGGTGCAGCCGGAGGCCGTGCGGACGGCTCCGGCTGGTGGTAAGCCCGAGCCGGAGGACGGGAACTCCGATGACTCGGCGGACGACGCAAAAGCCGAAACCGGCACCAAGGCGGCGGCACCCGGCCAGAGTGACGCGACACCGACGCTGCGTCGTGTGATCGATTATGACCGGACCGATTTTCCCGGGGTCTACCGCGTGCGGTTGATTGATGCCGGCGAAGTGGTTGTCGAGCGGTGGTACGCCTACAACACCGGTCGCGATGAGGGCCGGATGGCGTTGGTCGAAACCGGGGCCATCCGCAAGGCGCTGGGACCGGAATTGACCGATGAGGTGAGAATCCAGGAGGCGGGGGCGACCGAGTGGTTGGCCGGGGAGGAGTCGGACCGGGACGTCCGCGAGTGGATCCTGGGCCTGCTGGTGCTGGTGATGCTGGCCGAGCAGATCATGGCCTACCGTTTGAGTTACCATCCCACGGCGGCTGCGGCCGGAGGCGGGGCATGATCGCTTCCCTGCTGGCCGTCGAGCAGACGATCCGTGAGATCGAGTGGGGGCTTCCCGAGTCGGGCCTGGGCTGGGTTGCGTTGGTGCTGAGCACCGTGCTGCTGCTGATCTTCGTCGTCGCCTGTTATCTCCGCGACACCCGTGACATGTCCCGTCTGTGGACCGGCTGGCTGTTGCTGCTCCGACTGGCGGTCATCGTGGGATTGCTGCTGGTGTTCTTGAACCCCCGCGAACGGGAGAGCGAGAAGACGTTTCGCCCGTCTCGAGTGATCCTGTTGGTCGACACGTCGTTGTCGATGAGTTTTCCGGAGAACAAGCCGGGGGGCGCAGCGGCGGCCGACGGCGAGGGGGAACGGACCCGGGCGCTGGCGCTGCGTGAACTGCTTTCCGATACACCGCTGGTCAAGACATTGATCCGGGATCACCAGGTCCGGATCTACACCTTCGATGCCGGTCTGGACGACGAGCCGGTCTTCGAATTCGCCAGCCGCGACCCACGTGGACGCCCGGCTGATGACTCGTCGTCAACCGGTGACG
>Ga0310342_100000980_pt1 | contig 17234 bp, 9 predicted proteins | sample S15DNA20500_MG_FD_206155 | JGI IMG/M metagenome (GOLD analysis project Ga0310342, IMG submission 206155) | Marine microbial communities from station ALOHA, North Pacific Subtropical Gyre - S1503-DNA-20-500_MG | ecosystem: Environmental > Aquatic > Marine > Oceanic | place: Pacific Ocean: North...
GGCCTGAGCCGGTGGCCATTGAACCATGGTCGCAGATGGACTATGGACACTTTCTTACTCACACCTATGAAGTTCCGGGAGGACCATTCAATATCGCCTACAAAGGCATTGCCGTACGTTTGGATGTTGGAGCCGGAGGTGTTTCGCAGGGCAGCCGGTGGATGATCTTTGATCATGATACGATGCGAATGGCGGCTGGCTGGAGCGGTCAAGGATTCACGGATTGGAATGGAATCATGTTCAACGGTCGTCATACCATTCATCCTACGGTTGTAGGTCGAATCGCGTTTGGCAATGGGAATGGTCCAGGGTGGGCCAATCCGGCAGATCAGACGTTTGACGATCCCCGACTGAAAGGTCGTGATGGGCGGCATTATGGCCCGTTGCCTCGTCGGTGGGCACACTACCGGGGGATGTATTCGCATGGTAACAACGTCATTTTCTCCTATGCTGTTGGGGAAGCTTCGGTTTTAGAGATGCCGAGTGTGATTGAGATCCGGCATGGTCCCGTGTTTACTCGCACGTTCCATATCGGTCCTCGGGAAAACGAGCTCGTCCTGCAAATTGCACACCGCAAGGATGGGCACGTTGTCCTACAGGATCTTGGAGATGTTCAAAGCGCTATTGCTTCAAAGGTTGTGATTTTCGATAGCCAACTACCTCGGGGTACCAAGTCCACCACCGATTCGCCAGCTACCAAACTTGTAGCAGGACTGTTGGGAGATTTTCCCGGCGTCCGTTGGGCGACTGGCAAATCGGAGAATTTGCGTTTGAGAATTCCTGCTGGGGGTGGAACCCTCAAATTTATTTTGTGGTTTGGAGAAATTGGAAACCGACAGGATGTGTCTAGGGTGGTCAATGCAATCGATGTTTCGTCACCGAAAGTGGCCGATTTACAGGCGTTGACTCGTGGCGGGGCCCGTCGCTGGACCGAATCTATTGAAACTCAATGGTTGCCTGGCAGCGACGATCTTCCTTTAACAACGGATGTTTTACAAAGGCCAACGGACAATCCATGGTTTTGTCAAATGCGATTCAGCGGTTTGGACTTCATGCCGGATGGTCGGCGGATGGTTATTTGTGACTGGGATGGCGACGTCTGGCTTGTCAGCGGTATCGATCATGCTGATCAGCCACTCCACTGGCAACGAATTGCGTCAGGCCTTTTTCAACCATTAGGCCTTCGGATTGTCAATGGTAAAATTCATGTCAGTTGTCGGGATCAGATTTGCATTCTCCACGATTTGAATGCTGATGGTGAAACAGATTTCTACGAAAATTTTAACAACGATCACCAGGTAACCGAACATTTTCATGAGTTTGCCATGGGGCTGCAAATTGATGCCCAGGGTAATTTCTATTACGCAAAATCAGCACGCCATGCCAAGCCTGCATTGGTTCCCCACCATGGTACCCTGTTGCGCGTCAGTCCCGATGGGGCACGTACTGATATCGTGGCCAAAGGTTTTCGAGCTGCCAACGGCGTTTGTGTCAATTCCGATGGCACTTTCTTCGTAACGGATCAGGAAGGACATTGGACTCCGAAGAATCGAATCAACCGGGTAAAGGCAGGCGCCTTCTACGGCAACATGTTGGGATATCACGAGGTGATTGATTCGTCCGATCATGCTATGCAGCAGCCCCTGTGCTGGATAGCGAAAGAGTTCGACCGGTCTCCCGCCGAGCTGTTGTGGGTTGACAAGAATGCCAATTGGGGTCCGTTAAATGGTTCGTTGCTGAACTTTTCCTACGGTTATGGGAAGGTTTACATCGTTCCGTTTGAAGAGCTTGATGGTCAGGTGCAGGGTGGGATGTGTGAGTTGCCGGTCGGACAGTTTCCGACGGGTGTAATGCGAGGGCGATTTCATCCGGGCAACGGCCAGCTCTACTGTTGTGGAATGTTTGCCTGGTCGGGAACACGACAGGAAACGGGTGGAGTTTATCGCCTGCGCTACACGGGTCAGCCGATTCACGTTCCGGTAGCCTTGAAGGCCCGCAAAAATAGTATGCAAATTACGTTCTCTGGAAAACTTGATCGAAAAACGACCACAGACATTGAAAATTGGGCTGTGGAGACATGGTCCCTCAAGCGGACGGCAGAATATGGGTCGGACCATTACGATGAACGAGATTTAGATTTGGCAGGTGTGGATCTTTCCGAGGATGGTCGTACCGTAGTCCTCCGAATTCACAAGTTGAAAACGACTTGGTGCATGAAGATTGGCTATTCGGTTCGCTCTGCCAAGGGACAAGCAGTTCAAGGAGCTATTCACAATTCGGTGTTCCGAATTTCACAGAACTAAAAGTTTCTGAAACTAGTTTTAGGAGGCGGGGCAAGGTCCTGAAATTGTCATGCTGGTCATGGTCTTCGCTGATAAACTACGACCAGCATGGGGTTGACTAGCCAATCGGTCCCATGAGTTCGTCCACCGCTGTGCCGATGTCTTTGCTGGCCATCAGAGTTTCGCCGACCAGGATTGCATTCACGCCTCCTGCTGCCAGATGTTGGACATCGTTTCGAGTGCGGATACCACTTTCTCCAACCAACAGGCGATCCGCCGGAATCTTGTCACGCATCCGCAGTGTGTGGTTCAAATCAGTCTGGAAAGTGCGCAAATCCCGATTGTTGACGCCAATCAGTGATGCGCCTGCATCCAGCACACGAGAGGCATTTTCTGGCTCGTAAAATTCAACCAACGGTGTCATTCCGAGTTCTACGGCTTCATTATGAAGTTTGCGCAACTGACAATCATCCAGGCATTCTGCAATCAATAATACGGCGTCGGCGCCTGCGGCGCGGGCTTCAAGAAGCTGGTAGGAATCGAGAATAAAATCTTTGCGTAATACTGGAATTTGTACGGTCCGACGAACGTCACAGAGGAAATTGAGGCTGCCCTGGAAATAGGTTTCATCGGTCAACACGCTGATACAGGTTGCGCCATGTTTTTCATAAGTCTGTGCAATTTGTACGGCGTCGAAATCATCACGAATGACACCAGCAGATGGACTGGCTTTCTTGACTTCGGCGATTAGTTTGATTGGACCATTGCTGGCCAATGCGGCGAAAAAGTCTCGCACAGGCGGTGCTTCTTCAATGGCCAAATGCAGTTGGGATGGTGGAACGTTGATTTGCGCGGTTGCAATTTCGATGCGTTTGGTGGCGACAATTTTGTCGAGAATAGTTGGCATGAAGGGATTAATACAAAAGGGTTTTAATAGGTTCGCGATAACTTCTGGAAACTTTACCGAGTTCAATTCAAGATGACCGATAGCAGTAATGTGTTTAGCAGAAAACCATCTCAGCATTCCGAAGTCCTGAGAGGACCTGATTCGGTTTGCATTTTGGATCGTTTCTTAATGTCGAAAATGCCTTCGTCCTGTAAATATCATTGGAATTCCTTGCTCGTTGCAAGCGGCAATCACTTCGTCATCCCGGCGAGATCCACCGGGTTGAATGATTGCAGTCACGCCAGCTTCGGCAGCGTGATGAATTGAATCGGCAAATGGAAAGAAAGCATCTGAAGCGAGTACGGATCCAGAAGCTCGAGATCCCGCCTTGGTAATTGCAATTCGTACCGAATCTACTCGGCTCATCTGACCTGCACCTACTCCACAGAGTGTTTGATTTTTTGACAGCAGGATAGCATTCGATTTGACGTACCGTACCACTGCCCAGGCAAAACGAAGCTCATCCATTTGCCGGTCGTTGGCGATTGTATCAGTGACACATTGCCATTGAGATGTTTCATCTGGCAGATCGTCCTGATCTTGAACAAGTATGCCACCGTCGATATGGCGAAAATGTTGATTTACCGGACTTTGTAATGAACTGCCTGCTTTCATCAGTCGCACATTGTTTTTCCATTTGGGCCGGGTGGTTAGAATCGTAAGAGCGTCTGGATGAAAATCGGTTGCTATAATGGCTTCAATGAAAAGCCCGGGAGCTGTCAGAACGTCAGCGGTGGCCACATCAATGGTTCCATTGATCCCAATGATGGATCCGAACGCACTTTCTGGATCACCTTCGAGTGCGCCCTTGGCAGCCTTTTCCATTTTGTCGGCTGATGCTGCTCCACACGGATTGTTGTGTTTGATGACAGCTGCTCCGATTTGGGGTAACGCACGGGCAATCCGGAGTGCGCCGTCTAAATCGAGCCAATTATTGTAAGAGAGTTCTTTTCCATTCAGCTGTTGTGCATCGACAAGTGTACCGGTGGATTCAGACAATCGGTACAGAGCGGCCTGCTGGTGAGGATTTTCACCATACCGAAGCGTTGCTTGATGATGAAGATCGATAGTCCGGGAAGCGGCAAAAGAAGATTGTTTTTGTTGAGCCTCTGTAGACTTGAGGTTCGCTGGCAGGTGACGGAAATAGTTAGAGATTGCTCGATCGTACCTGGCCGTGTGTTCGAATGCTTCGCCGGCCAGACGACGGCGAAATTCCAGCGTAGTGCCTCCTTGGTCCAGGGTTTGCTCGATGATCATCGTGTACTGATCAGGATGGGTTGCAATCGTTGTGAAGGCAAAGTTTTTGGCCGCTGCGCGGACGAGACTAGGTCCTCCAATATCGATCTTTTCGATTGCATCGCTGAGTGAAACGCCTTCCTGTGACACCGTTTGTTGAAAAGGGTAGAGGTTGACGACCACCAGATCGAAGGGAAGAATTCCGTGCTCATTGAGGGCTGCCTGATCATCGTCCCGATCTCGTCGGAACAGGATGCCGCCGAAGATTTTAGGGTGAAGGGTTTTCAGACGGCCATCCATCATCTCTGGAAAACCGGTGTAGGCTGAGACGTCTTGTACGGCAATTCCCGCTTCGGCCAGATGTTTTCCCGTACCGCCGGTACTGTAGACCTCGACGCCCGCTGTGGCCAGTTTCTCAGCTAACTCGGCCACGCCTTGCTTGTCACTGACTGTGATTAAAGCCCGTTTGATTTTTAATGTATCCATACATAGGATTTAAATGCCGAGCGGGCTTGGGGTCAAGCCTCAAATGGATTGCTTTCGTTTTCTTCATCCTCTGCGAACGGATTCTCGCTTTCGTCTTCCGTTTCGTCTTCCGTTTCGTCCGCGGGGGGTGACATTTCTTCGTTGGCATTGGTCGGAGTGTCGGATTCGTCAAAGGCAAAAGGGTTGTCATCGTCGTTATCAAAGGGGTTTTCCGTTTCTTCAGCTGGCTCATTTCCCGGTTCGCTGACAGGGACGTCCACCTTGGTTTCCTCTTCAGACGGGTCTTCCACTGGTTTTTGAGATTTTTTCTTTGCGATCACGAGATGGACCATAGGCAATTCCGTTTCGGAGGGATGCAGGCATTGGAGCATTCCTGTACGTGTTCCCAAAAAAATCCGATCGGTATAGAGATTAGTCAGAAAATAATCGACACCAGGGACATCAAATGAGCCGATCCGGAGACCGGTTTCAGTGTCAAGAAGAACAACGTTGTCCAGAGTGTCACGACAATACAATCGGTCTTTTCCGGCAGCCAGAAATTGTTTGATTCGTCCTGATCGCCATTGTGGTTGACCATCCTTCACGTCGAGTCGATACAGATGGTTGTTTTCCGAAATGACATAAATCCCATCTCCAATAGGGACCGGTGAAAGACTGACCTCATCACCCACGGAAAATCGCCAGGCGATTTCGCCAGAAGGCTGATCCAAAGCAAAAACATCTCCGTCCAATGAAGCAAAATACAGTCGGTCGGTTCCAATATGTGTCGACGGAGCGGCGATGATGGAATCAGCTTCGAAGCGATAACGAATCTGACCTTCGAAAGACGATCCTACGTACAGATGACCGTGACTTGTTGGCCAACTAACGGTGGTATCGGTAATGGTTGGAGGAATCAGCGATCGCCCAGCGGACTTGAAGATCCACGTCGGGAGTCCAGAATCGGCTACTTGATAACCTTCGATTGTACCATTCGCCATGGGGACGAAAACCATCTCATTGCTAATAGCGGCACCCGCGCCAGGGGCTCCCACCAGTGATCGACTCCATTTGATCGTTCCGCTGCCACGATCGAGAATGTAAAGAGTTGAGCCGTTAAGTGTTGCTACGTATGTGTCACTTGCAGCAGGTGCCATCGTTAAATAGTTGCGTTTTCCAACATCTGAAATCCAAAGCGTCCGTCCGGTTTGAGCATCGATGGCTTGAACAACACCCTGATTGGTCTGTACGAACAGGGTTGTTTCTGGAAGTTTTTGCACATCATGGGTGGGTGGGCGACGTAATCGTTTAAGTTGACGGACTCGCTCGTCAGCCATATCAGCGGCCGTTTTCGCGCCGATTGGAATTCCGTTGTTGTCAAGGTCGCGGTCACTTACCACATAGGTTTCCCGCTTATAGGTGATAGTGTGTATGTGGAAGAACCGTTTAGCACTCACATGATGCGTGACGTGAGCAACTCGACCACGCCGGTTGTCAACTGAGACTTGGGTGTGCCAGCGTCGCGTGAGACCATGTTGGATTGCGATCGAGTGGGGAACCAGGCCAGCATTGGCAGCCGTTGGTAAAGTATTGGCGAGGGGAGCAACGACTGAAAACAGGAGCACGCTCGAGAAAATTCGCATCGCTTGATTTCGTTCGTAAAAAAGTGTGAGTGGCTACCGTTGATCATAATTCAAGCAGAGTGTCCCATAAACTCATAAACTGGGTATCTCACCCAACAATTTTCCAAATCGGCATTTCTTTGGTTGGCAAGGGCCGTTTTTAGCCCGGCTAGACCCCTTGGCGGTGACCACCTAACATAGGTTCAGGTTTTGGAAAACGGTTTTTGCACCGTTTGTCGCAGGTGGAGATCCACTTAATGGAAACAAAAGATCAGCTTCCCGAGGATGCCGGGGTTGCTGAAAATATCCTGGGATATCTCAATTTTTCCTCCGGCGGTCGTGATCCGCAGTTTCTTTCCCAGCTTGATTATCTCTTTACCTTGTACCAAGACAGGAAATGTAGTCGCGCCCACTCGATGGCTACTTGGCAGGCCGTTGTGGAACATTTGACCGTTGAATTGGCGCGTCTTCGCCCAAATGTTGCTGCGCTGCGTGATTCTGTACAGGCACGTTCGGTTTTAGGGCTGATGGCTGATAGAGTTGTTGATGACTACATGGAGTTTCACCGTGACTTGTTGTTCCACCAAACGCAAGATGAGTTAATGGGATCCTTCATGCTGGGCCAGATGTTTGAAGCATTACTTGCCCAGGATGCGGCGTGGGATGAGCCAGATCTTATCGTGACAGGTACCTTATCCCAACTCAATGATTTCATTGGGCATCGCCCGGTTGCGACACTCGAACGACGTAAGGCGGAACCCTATTCTCATGAATGGGTGCATCCGGTTCCGCTCTATATCCAAACAGCTGGGACCGCAAATTCGCGCTACAAGCATGTCGTCGGAACGGCACTTGAGATTCTGCGGCAGGCACCCGTGGAATTGTTACGTGAGGCTTATTTCGATCTTGATCGAATGCAAGAATTGGCCTACGACCCACGTGCCTGTGATTTTGATCATCCAGTATCCAAACGTCCCAATTATCAATTTGGACAGTGGGATCCGCATCAAATAAACAACCAAGGTTATTACGATCGCTTTGTCATACAGCAGGTGACGCTGGATGCTCTCATGGAGCGTACCGAAGAGGGAAATGAACTTGACCCACAGGAATTAAATTGGGAGGCTGCAGCTGTTCTGGCAGGAGTTATTCTGATGGCGTCAGGCGTAAGCGGTAGTGGGCCGGACACGCATGATTCATCGGTTACTTTGGCGAATCTTTTACCTGGGATTGCTTCTTATCGCGACCGATTTTACCAAGATTTGCTTGAGCAATGTTCTGGAGATCATGGCAAGCGGTTACGAGCCGAATCGAAGACGATGCGACAACCGTTTGGCGGGGCTCGGCAACATCTGAATGCACAACTGGCCAGGCGCCGCGCAGCGCAATTGGAGCACGTTCATCTTGCCAAGATCTTTGCACGCATGGGTTATGCTGAAGCGGCTGCTCGACAAACGGATGTGGTTCCCGTCGCATCAGCACGGATGCTTTGTCAGATCGACTGTCGTTTGACCACGGTTTGGCATGCAGTGTCCGATGGTAGTCTGGAAGAAGCGGGGCAATTGTTAGGAGAAATCAAGGACTTGTTGCAGCGTGCTATCGAATGTGGCGCAGTGATTGATCCGTGGAATATTTTGGGATTTGATGCTCACTTCAGTCTATTTCCTGCCTTGGAGAACAGTATTCGAGATCACCGAGCCGATGAGCTTGTTGCTTTAATGGAACAGATATTTGGGCTTTATTCGAAAGTTTGGAGTGCAGCGGCGGTTGCAGATGAAACTCTTTTGTGTAGCCGTTTGTCTGCCCAATTTTACGAACTTGCTGAGTGGTGGCATCGATTTGCCGTACACCAGCTCGGTAGCTTGCAAGTTGTCAACGCGATGGATGCTTATACCGCAGCGGAGCGTGTTGCCACTGCATTGGGTCTTTGGCACAAAGGAGGGGCAGCGGCAGGTGATATCGCTTTTTGGGCTCCCCATGCTGAAGTGTTTAATTCAGTCGAGGCGTATGCGATGGCCGCCGATGCACTCTTGGAGCATGGTGATTTTGTCGCTTCCATGGGCCTTTTGGTGCATTGGTTAAGTCAGGGAGGGCGAGTGCCGTTGGAGCAGGGAAATTCGTCCTTTTATCGAATCGCCGAACAATGGGTAGAACGCGTGCGTCGATTTGCCGTTGGAGATGATGCACAGCAAGATGTGAATCATGCGGTTCCCGATGGCCCAACGGTCGAGAAATTTCTGGATTACATTGAAGCCAATGCTGATGATCTGTTGAGCGTTCCGACATTTGATTTGGGAGTGGCTTCCTCGTCGGAAGAGCCCGGCGAATTCACCATCGAAGAAGATGATGAGAATAGCTCTGATAGTCGGTATGACGCGGCTTACGAGAGCGTCGTGTTTCGTGATAGCACTGATGATGGAGTTGAAGACAGTATTTTTGACCAAGATGAAACAACATTCAATGAGTTGGAAGACGAATCACGAAGGATTTTAACTTGTCTAGCTTTTTTGAAATGTCGGGCAAGATTATGGAAACTGGCGTCAAGTCCACTTGAGAGTACAGGGTCTGGTGACACGATTGCCTCGGAAACATTACAGCAGTGGTATTGTCAGGCAACAGAGAATCGCAGGGCGCTTTCTGAACTGCTTCAGTCGGTTCAGGTTTATCGAATATCTTCAAATGCTAGCGATTTTGATTCGGTCATCGAATACGACCGACAACGTTTTTCGAAAGAATCGCTTCTGGAACAGATCATCGCAACGACCGTTGAAACGATTGACGCAGCGAGGTATTTGTGCGCTGCAAGTGCGGTACAAGGTCCGGTTGATGTGTTGGAGTCAGTTCAGGCTCCAAAATCTTCCGAAACGCGCCAACTCTTTCTTTTGACCGGTGCTGTGTTTGCGGATGATATTGATCGAGCGCGGAACCAGTTGTGGCCTGATTTAGTAGAGGCTTTAGGCAATTCGTCCCTGTTGTACATTCCGTTGGCAAAGGGAGGAGATCCAGGTGACATTGTTGAGGTTCGAGCTCGACAACGAGCGATGCGGGATCTGCTGGTTTGGATGCCACGCAAGGGAATGCTACTGGAAACCTGTGAGTTGATCGAATTGGCTCGCAACATGGAACGAGTGCAGACAGCTGGAGCGGCTGCTGTGACAGAGTTTGACAATTTATTCGAGTCGGGTTATCGAGCGATTGTCGAAGCGATTATTGCTGCGTCCAATACGGAACAGGATGATTTATTGAAATCTAAAATCAATGATGGTGATAGCAATGAGGAACTGCTTGCATGCCTTGAGCAACTTACGCAAATGCTATTGGCCAGCTGGTTGTCCCATAGTCATACCTTGCGTCTTTCAGTTCTTGAAAAACTGACGACGGATCAGGCCTGGCAAGATCTCGTGAGATTCATACAGCGTTATGGTGAAGATCTGTTTACGCAGCAGTTTTTCAATCTGGGAAATCTGCGTGGCATTTTGCACCAGGGTGTCAATCATTGGATTTATCAATTGTCGGAAAATACAGAAGCTGAGGAACTACCACGCTTGTTCGGAGATCTCGATGGTGACCTTTCACGAAAGGAAGCTGCCGAGCACCTCACCTTGGTACTAGAGGCGATCGTTGAGAATTATTCGGAATACAGAGATTACAACACAACGACAACGTTGTCGGACAATGGAAAGATGCTCTACACTCTTTTGGATTTTATCAGGTTGCGCTCCGAATACGATCGTGTTGCCTGGCATCTAAAGCCTGTCATTTTAGCGCATGAAATACTTGTTCGACATGGTTTTACCGAAGCGGCAGAAATGTGGCGACGTGCTTTAGTTGATCGTATCGATGATAAAGCCCGCTGGTATCTGGAGCGTGTAAAAACGTTGCAGCGGGATCACGCGATGCAGCTACGCACGGTTGCCGATCGAATTGGCGAACGGTTCGTGCGTCCAATGGCTATCGATCGAATTCGGGCTTTGGTCAAGCCTGCATTGGAAGAAGCGATAGAGGACGGCCCTCAAACTGCGTTCGACCTGCTAGAACAAGAAGCATTGGCACTAGCTCATGAGCCGCTTGGTTCGGGTGTCGATATTCCGGCTTGGCTGATTGCCTTGGAGGAAGAAGTGGAACATTGTCGGTATGGATTGGCAAACCATGACAGTGGCCGTCCCCTCAAAGAGAAAATCCCTCGCTTGTCCCTGCGAATGGAAGAGGTACAGCGGCAACTGGATCAGTGGGATCGTGATCGAAAGTGACAGGTAATTTACAATAAATCAGGCCACATCGAATCACTCATCATCAGGCCCTCGCGAGTGACACGTAATTGTGTTGGATCACGAGTTAAGAGCCCTTTTGAGATGAAGCGTTCGATTGCTCTACCAGCCAGTTCTTCGAGGGTAAATCCGGTCTGTTTGACAAACTCTTTGCAGTTGATTCCCTCTAGCATTCGCAGCCCGAATATCAAGCGATCGCGGGCCATTTGTTCGTTACTGAGCTGTTCGCGTTCGGCGACCGGAGATTGACCAGCCAGGACCCGTTTTAAATAGGTCGTTGTGCTGCGATGGTTGATCTCACGACAGCCGGCTATAAATCGCGCGGCCCCAGCACCGGCGGCCAAGTATTCGCCGCCTTGCCAATAAACGATATTGTGTCGACAACGGTGGTTGGGGCGGGCAAAACTTGACACTTCATAATGTTGGAATCCCGCGGTTGTCAGTTGGTCTAAAGCAGATTCGTACATGTCACGTTCAAGTTGTTCATCAAGCGATACCAGATCTCCCCGATTTTTTCGATTCCAAAAAGTAGTTCCTTTTTCATATGTCAGACCATAGGTCGAAAGATGATCGGGTTCCAATTCAACGGCTAATTGCAGATCTTTTTGCCAGTCGGCCAGCGTTTCTTTTCCAACGGCAAACATCAGATCCAAAGATATTGATTGAAAACGACTACGGCATAAGTCAACTGCGTAGCGAATTGTTTTGGCATCGTGATCACGTTCCAGAAACTTGAGTTTTCCATTATGGAAGGATTGTGCGCCGAGACTAATACGTGTGACACCGTGATCAGCCAATAAGTCTACCAATTCCGGCTGGATATCGATCGGGTTCGCTTCGATGGTCCATTCATAGTCAGCTTGGAGCACGTACCAGTGCAAAACGTCTTTCAACAAATGTTTCCATGATTGGGATGAGAGATGGGTTGGAGTTCCTCCACCTATGTAGAGTGTGTCAAGTGGATGAGGAAAACCAAGCTGGCTAAATTCTCGTTCCAATGCCTCAAGGTAACTTGCCACGAGGTCGTCACGGCCGGCAATCACGGTAAAATTGCAATATCCACAACGGTGGCGACAGAAGGGAAGGTGCACATACGCCGACCTTGGTTGGGAGATGGCGGTCATTAAACCCAAAGTTGCAATCGGCCATCCAGCATGTCCGGCAATGTGCGATCGACCAACACACGTATTTGGCGAACGTTGTAGCGGGTGCTGAAGTGTGAGGCAATAACGACTTCGTTGTGGAAACGATCTTTCCGTTCGACTAGATCGTCGATATGAATATGGCCCATCTTGCGGATTTTCTCTCTCCGGTGTCCTGGCGCAATGAAGGTCAGTTCCAGGATCAGAATTTGAGCTTCATACATTTCAGGACAATTGTCTAGGCCTTCTGGCGCGCTATCTCCAAGGTAGGCTACCAGTGGCATTCGTTTCTCTTCCGTGACATTTGTACCGCTGAGACGGAGATCACGAATCTGATCACTGCTGAGATCTGTGAATTGTGATTTCAGCTTTTGACGGCGTTCCCAGACGATATATCCCAGGGAAGGAACGGTGTGCTTGGTCTCCAGCGTTGTTACTATGAGCTCTCGTGAAAGTTCAATTTCCTGACCAGGGCAGACGCCGATCAGGTCGCATGGTAGCCGCCCTCGATCAAGCCGGCTAAAGGCTCGCAGCATTTGCTGCACGCCTTCCAGCGTTGATTCTGGAAGATAGATTGTCGGTGGATCCATCTTCATCATTCTGCGGCGGGCAATATATACCGGTAGTGCTGCCACGTGGTCCAGATGAGTATGAGACACAAACCAATTAGGTGTTCCCATGAACGACCAGGGTTGTCCGCCGAGGTCGAATCCCAGCTTGAGCTCAGGAATTCGCCAGTAGGTTTGAACTGCGGCTCGCGAATAACCCTCTAGCGTCAGACCCTTGTGAACCAGCGTCTTAACGGGAAGGTTTTGCAGCATGGTAGCAATGATAAGAGGAAAAATCCAATAGACCGACTAGTGTAAGAATCAGGTGGCCGCATGGAAAGGGGGGATTTCACGGTTGAGTTTCCGAATTTTCGGACTCGCTTTTACTGGAGTCGTAGTTATCCACACCTTTTAGCTCCAATGAATGATTGAAAGCTTCACGGGGTTTGATTTTAATTTCACCATGGAGTTCACCCTGTTCGGCACAGACCTGATGATGACGAACAAGTTCTAAAATAGCAAGAAAAATACCAATCAGCGTTGATTTGTGCATTCCGGCTTGCAATAAGTCTGATAGTACAACTTCCCTGTTGGCCAGCAGACGTTCATGGATATGTTGCATGTGAATTTCAATTGGCGTGTCGTCATAAACAATACTAGTCGGTTGTGTTCGATTTTGATCTCGCAACACGCGTCCAAATGCACTGACAAGGTCCCAAAGTTCAACTTCTGCAATTGATTCTTGAGCCAGATTTCGCTGCCGTGGTGGTAAGTCATTTGATTGCCGGGAAAAGCGCTGTTGCCATTGGCGGCTGCGTTCGTCAAGCAGACTGGCAGCATCCTTGTATTTTTTGTACTCCAAAAGTTTTTCTACAAGATTTTCACGCGGATCTTCGATCTCTCCTTCTTCTTCGTCAGCTTGGGGAAGAACCATCCTGGATTTAATTTCGATTAGCGTACTTGCCATCTCAAGAAAATCACCAACCATATCAACATCGAGTTGCTCTAAGATTGTCAAATAACCTAGAAATTGCTCGTTGATTGTCGAGATTGGAATATCAAGAATGTCCAACTCGTGTTTGCGCACCAGATACAGCAAGAGATCGAGCGGACCACGAAAAACATCAAGTGTGATTTGAAAAGACATAGGGGGACATCACCTGGATGGTTTTTTGACAGTACCCATCGTACCATGGATCGACCATGGTTTAGAATGGGTGTTTCAGGGCCCTGTGACGAGTCTTCCAAATCAGCCACTTTGCCAGGTCTACTTTCATTTTCTGATATCAACGTTCCTGGGTTACGGTTTTTGATCTTTTATCCTGGTTCTGTGATGGCAGAAAATGGATAGCGACAACATGAAACTGAAAACCCAACGCTGAATCCGTTATGACATGGAGATCTTAACCAATGAATGACCATCAGACCGCGATCGCCGAGTTGAAAGACCTCGTCAAGGAATTTGTAGACGCGCGGCAATGGAATGCGTTTCATTCACCAAAAAACTTGTCGATGTCTTTGGCGATAGAAGCTGCCGAGCTAATGGAGCACTTCCAATGGATTAGCACCGATGCATCACGAGAGATTTGCCAAGATGATAACAAACAATTAGCAATTGCCGAGGAGCTAGCGGATGTGTTTTGCTATGGATTGGCACTTGCTAACGTACTTGACATCGACGTCAGTTCAACGATTCGAGAAAAAATGATTAAGAATCAGCAGAAGTACCCGGCAGATCAATTCCGGGGTCGCTTTGAGTAGGTCGTTCCGTGCCAGTGGAGGGATCAGATGGCTCGAGATTCATTGTGTACAGGGGAGAGGTTTTGCCCCATGCAAATCCTATCCAACCGTTTTTGACGACGAATTGGGTAACTTGAAGATCCTGGAATTGTGGATTCTGTGCGAAGGATTCAGGAATTAAATAAAAGGCCCGATTTCGAGACATCACTTTGCTGAAGATCACGCGCAGCGCCAAACGGTATTGCAATCGATGGCCTTCAAGCTGAATGCCCTGCTCTCGATAAAATCGGCCGCGCAGGTCGTTCGGGTCTTTTTCGTAAATCCCACGAACTGTGAAATTCCTCCATCTTCGGCTATTTGCTTTTACCAGTTTGGCGATCTTCAAGACGACTTCAAAACATCCATTTTGGTAGTGAATTCGAATAGGTTCGGACTTCGCAAACCGGATGGAAATGCCACCGGGAAGATTTTCAACGAGATGGCCACTGTTGATTGCCAGTTGTTGTGTGAATTTGGTGTGTAACTCGTGCAGCGATAATTCACGTCCCGCCAGATCCAACTGATCGATTGTGTTGTTCAATGCAGACTGATGAATTTGAATGTTCATCAAGCTGTCTTGGGGTGCCCGAGGACGAGGTGTATAAGCTGCCAGTTGTTCCGTAGCAGCGACTCGATACCTGGCCCTTACATATTCATTCGTGGTTCGCAGATCGATGACGGTTGGCTGGAGTTTTAGAGCACGTAAGGGTAGGAGAACATCGGCGGTGAATTTTGACTCGACTTCGTGAATCTTTTGCTGTACTTTTTTATCCAGTCGTTCGCTTGCCTGTTGTGATACTTTACGTTCGACCTTGCGATTGGCCATGCCTTGTCGATGACCAACTTGAGAACGAGCGATCGAACGAGCAACAGAACCAATCAACGGAATGGAATCAAACTGAGTTTCCAAGCCGACCAAGTCCGACGACAGCTGAGCCGTAGCTGTTGCACGTTGTTGTTGAATTCCATCGTGGGATACCACAATCAGCTTTTTCACTTCGTACTGCGTCAATCCTTTATTACGGACATGAACGGGGCCTTTGTGCGATACGGTATTCGACGACACTCGTCCGTGAGCTTCTAAAGACATGCGAATTTTGCGATCATCTGGTAGCAGGTGTAAAAACAAGTTGGTCGATGTATCGGTGCGCCCAACGACTTGGACGCCATCGATCGCATCACGAATACGATCCTGTTGTGACTGCACCGTTGGTAAAAGTCGGTTTAACAGGTCGCTGTTAGCAGTGGCGCAAATATTGGCATTTCGCCAATGAACGTCGAGAGTCCGTTTCAAATTTTGTGCTGATTGTATTTCCGACCATCTTAGAACTTCTAAGTGGGTTGCCACACGTTCGACGTTCTTGTTCGATGGATGTTGTTCAAATGTCTCGATATCGACCAGTAGGGATTCCAGTTGAAGGGGTACCGCAGCCCATTGCCTCAATTGCGTTGATAATTCCTGCCACAATGGGCGTTGAAGATACTTGCGTTGTTCACTGGTCAATTGGGATGAATGCAAACGGCCAAGTACGTCGCGAGCAAGCTTGCTACGGTCTGGAATGTTTTGTCGGGAGGCAACGGAAGCCATTTTTTGCAGTTCATTCAAGCGTAAGAACGTTTGCCACTCATCATTCGGTTGGTCTCCCAGCTTTGCTGCTACAGCCTCGAGTTGCTGAATCATTGTCGTGGTTTTATTTATGGAGGAGGTACTGGCTTGTTGTTCCTGTGCGGTGAGATGTACGGTTTGCCAAAGTTTCGTACGGCGATCGATGCCATACGCGACATGCAGAAAATGAACTTGTAACTTGCGGTCATCGCCACACTGTGTTGCAATTTCCCGTGTCTGTTGGTTAAGTTTTTCAAGAATGCCAATTGCAATGCCCGCATCTTTTGCTGTTAGCGAGTCAGCTTTTGTGATCACATTCAGTTGGGTTAACGTCGCTTCCGCCCAATTGCGACAGACAGCAGTTTGTGTCATTTCCTGTAACTGGTTAATCACTTTGTCGCCAACTGTCCATGCCTGGTGCGACTTGGAAGGTAGATTTTTTCCTGGCGGGTTGTTGCTGGAAAGTTGTCGATCTTCAACGGGCGGAAATGGTGCAGGATCCGAGTAGTCGGAATTTGAAGGCGTGTTTAGTCTTAGAGCAGGTTCGAGTTTTGGACCCTGCTGAGATTTAGAATTGGCAACGGACCGGTCTTCTGTAGGCGTGATGTCGTTACTGGCTGGAACGTGGGAAATCACGTTTGGACTTTGTTGGCCAGACTCAACTGTCGGCACCACTTGCTCGGTCCCAACCAATGTCCGTTCGACGTTGGATTGTCGGAGCGTGGGGAAATTTGATTCCGCTAGCCCAGCCGTCAAAATGATCGTTGGCTCTTTGGTTTTTTCCAACCATGGGACGGTGGCCCTGCGTTCTGGAAACTCAGCTTCGCCTGGACCGGGTATAAAAAATGCCAATTTGAGATTGTTGAACGATTTCGTTTTAGGATTACCCCGACGCGATGTGCTGTTTTCGGAATTCTCTATTCGTGTTTGCGCTTGGTAAGTGAATAAATTAGGTTGATTGAATTTGTGACGATCGTTGCGTCGCACAGCATCGACTCGATGCGTGCCAGGGCACGCCAAAGAGGGTTGGGGCCATTGCGGAAGGACTTGCAATCTCACGAGCTGATTGGCAGAATCGACAGCATTCTGGTGGGGTTGCCAGAAGAAAGAGGCCGTCACACTTATCAGAAACAAGCAGCCGACGATTACGGCAGAACAAGTCGTCTTAGATAAATGCAATTTCATTCCCTTCCGCACTCAGGTCAAATCTATTGACGCTAGCGGGATCGATAGCGCACTCCTTGCGCTTCTGCTTCTCACATGTAAGGATCGGTCACATGGGTGAAGAGCGTAAAAATTGTTTGAATTGGCCGCAAACTAAGGAAGAAGCCATAAAGTTT
>Ga0310342_100000981_pt1 | contig 17231 bp, 18 predicted proteins | sample S15DNA20500_MG_FD_206155 | JGI IMG/M metagenome (GOLD analysis project Ga0310342, IMG submission 206155) | Marine microbial communities from station ALOHA, North Pacific Subtropical Gyre - S1503-DNA-20-500_MG | ecosystem: Environmental > Aquatic > Marine > Oceanic | place: Pacific Ocean: North...
TCCTTCCAAGTTAGGATTATTAAACATTTTTTCATAATCCCATACATCTCCCCTTTCAGAATATTCATGATTACCTCTAATATAGGTATGTCCCGCATGCATTCCTGTAAGTAGTATACTTCTGGATGGAGCACAAACAGGAGATCCAGAATAAAATTGAGTGAACTTTATTCCATTTTCAGCCAAATGATTGATATTCCTTGTTTGAATAAATCTTTGACCATAAGTGCCTAACTCTCCATAACCAAGATCATCAACAAAAAAAAGAATAACATTTGGTCTTGATTTATTATAATCAAAAGGGTCACATGAATAAAGAATAGCAATAAGAAAAGAATAAAAAAATAATCTCGATATCATTTAATGAATATAATCAAAATATAAGATGAATATTTAATTACTTAATGTTTTTAATTCACTAGAAAGTCTTTGAAGGCTCTCCTTCGCATCACCAAAATACATTTTAGAATTATCTTTGTAAAATAATGGATTTTGAACCCCAGCATAACCAGGATTCATACTTCTCTTTAAAATCACAACGTTACTAGATTCCCACACTTTTAGTATTGGCATTCCATATAACGGACTTCCAGTATCATCAATAGCATCAGGATTTACGACGTCATTAGCACCAACAACAACAGCAATATCAGTTGAGTTGAAGTTTTGATTTGCTTCATCCAATTCAATAAGTTTAGAATAATCTACATCTGCCTCTGCAAGAAGAACATTCATATGCCCTGGCATTCTACCAGCTACAGGATGAATAGCATATTTTACCTCTACATCATTTGTCTCTAGTATTTCCTGTATTTCCTTACAAAGTTTTTGAGCCTGAGCAACTGCCAGGCCATAACCAGGAACGACAATTACATTTGAAGAATAAAATAGTTGAATAGCAAAATCTGAATCTGATATTTCTTTAACATCACCACTTTGCTCTTTATCAGAAGATTTACCTGAAGAGGAAAAGCCACCAATAATTACATTCAATAAAGATCTATTCATTGCTTTACACATTAAAACTGTTAAGATTGTCCCTGCAGCTCCTACAAGAATACCACCCAATAACATCACGTTATTGCTAAATATTATACCTGTTAATGCTGCTGTGATACCTGTAAATGAATTCAAGAGAGATATTACTACCGGCATATCTGCTCCCCCTATTGGTGCAACAAAAAAGATTCCGTAAATGAGAGAAACACCTAGTATCAAGAAAATAAAATTAAAATCATTAGATGTAGTAAAATACTGATAGGATAATGCTATAACTACAAGAAATAAAACAATATTGATGATATGTTGATAAGGAAGTGTAAGCTTTTCTGACCATCTGTAACCATCAAGTTTAGCAAATGCCAAAAAACTTCCAGTGAAGGCAATAGAACCAATAAAAAGACTTAAAAGAAGTATTATCTGATAGGAAATTGAATTTTCCCCACTTAAAAAAGATATTTTGTAGAGCTCAATAAAAGATAGAAATACAGCACTCAAACCTCCAAGGCCATTAAATATAGAAACCATTTGTGGCATAGATGTCATTTGAATATTTTTTGCAACGTAAGTTCCTATTGTAAAAGAAAGAATTATTGGAATGACGATCCAAAATAGGTTGTTGTATGTCTCTGTATCTCTAATTTCAAAAAAAAGTGTTGCAATAATTGCTAGTCCCATACCTAGAGAAGCCAACATGTTTCCCTTTTTAGCTGATTCTGGACTACTCTGCAATCTTAAACCCCAGACTAAAGAAAATGCAGCAACTAAAAAAATTAGATTAAACATTTTATCTCTTTTTTTTCTTTTTGAACATACCTAACATCCTATCTGTAACAAAAAAACCACCAAATACATTAATTGAACCTACTAATAATGCCATAGAAGCAGGAATAAGTACTGTCAGGTTGCTGGGTTCTGTCTGTCTTATTAAAATAATTGCTCCTAAAACCACAATACCACTTATTGCATTAGCTCCAGACATCAATGGAGTATGTAAGATGGTAGGAACTTTAGAAATTACTTCAAATCCTAAGATTATAGTAAATAACAGCAAATAAATAAATATTTCGTTTTCTATAATATAGTCAAATAGTATTTCCATTATTTAAATTTTATATTTTTAGTGATATTACATTGTTTAAATATTTCATCTTCCATATTATTTAAAATTTTATTGTCCTTAATAATATAATTTAAAAAGTTAAATACATTATTTGAAAATAAGTTACTTGCATCTTGTGCAAGATCGGCTGACAAACATGAATTACCTACCACAGTTATATTATTATAGGTAACAATTTTTCCGTCTTCAGTCATTTCACAGTTTCCCCCTGAAGCTGAAGCAATATCAATTATAACAGAACCTGGCTTCATCTTATCAAGAATTGATTTAGGAATTAGTATGGGTGATTTTCCACCTAAAACTTGAGCTGTTGTAATTACAACATCAGCAGACTGTAATCTTTTCGCAACTTCTTCTTTTTGTTTTTCTAAAAATTCCTTTGTTTGCTTAACAGCATATCCTCCTGCCGAAGTATCTTCTGTTGCACCTTCTACTTCAATGAATTTTGCTCCTAAACTTAAAACTTCTTCCCTTGCAGCAGACCTTGGATCAGATGCTTCCACCCTAGCACCCAATCTTTTAGCGGTAGCAATAGCCTGAAGTCCAGCAACACCTGCTCCTAAGACTACTACTTTAGCAGGTTTCACACTTCCGGCAGCGGTTATAATCATTGGGAACATTCTTGGAAGAAGTTCTGCCGCTTTAATTACCGCTTTATAACCAGATAGATTTGCTTGAGAAGACAAAATATCCATACCTTGAGCTATTGATGTTCTTGGGATTATTCCAAGATGAAAAGCATGTGTTTTGTTATTTTCAAAGGCATTTATATACTTATTATCATCTACAGCATTAAAATTAGAAACGTATATTTTTCCAGAAAAATTATTATCGATTTCAGTCATTTCAATTGGATTTATTGAAACAATTACATCAGATTTTTTTACGACTTCATCACGACTAATTATCTTAACAAATTCTTTATAAGATACATCGTAGAAATTAGATAAGTCACCAGCGCCAGTTTCAAGAAAAATTTCATGGCCAGCGTCATTATATTTATTTGAAATTTCTGGGGTCAAAGATACTCTTGTATCACTACCCTCTTTTAAAAAACCAATCTTCAATTTAGTGTTTTAAAAATTTTTACTGCAATTTATAATTTAGTTTTTAAAAATTCTAGAATTGAATATTAAATAAGTAAAATATAAAAGTAAAATAACAAAAAATTCCCATTTTATAATGTAATATGGCCAGTTTCCAGAAACTAAAGGGTGATTTATAGCCGGTGGTTGTGATAGATACATATAGTTAGAATCTATTAAAAAGTTGAGTGGCATTATGAAAATCATTAAAATGTTTAGAAAGATAAAAGCTTTTAACCATGAAAATTTACTAAGCTTCATCTTTAATACATAAAATAGATACAGTGGAAAAGCTATTATTGAGGAATGGCTAATATAATATTCGAAATAAAAAAATTTGACTCCAATGTAATCATCTATTAATGGGGTAAGAATGGCTTGTAATCCACCAACTACCCCACAATAAAATAACACATCAAAAAGATATTGTTTTTTGGGAGAAAATAAAATTACACAAGAAATCACATGAGAGATGGCACAAAGATGAAGAGGAAGTCTCTTATTGATTACCCATGTATTATAATATAAATGACCCACATGATAAAGAATCAAAAAAGTTATCAGAAAACATGCAAAACTTCTAGCAAATAACAATTTATTGGTCTTACTCAGCTTTGAGCCTATAATTAAGACAGATGAAATATAAATTACAGATAATGATGTATTTATAAACCATTCAGAAGATGGATAGGATATAACATAATCTTCTCCCATACTCAATTATTGTTAATAAAATTTTTATTATAAAAATATGAAATTATAACAAATTAATGATTAGATGTCTTCTTTAAATTATAAAATAACATAGAAGAAGAAATAAGTACAATAAGTAGTAAAATAGAAGAAGCAATAATGTTAGAATATAAAATAAAACCTATACAAAATAGACTACAATAAATTATAATAATCCCCAAAAGCATAGAAGTAAAATCTAAAATAAAAGAATCTCTTCCGCTTTTTATATTAAGATTTTCATTATTAGCTAAAACAAAAAATCCTCTCCAACCTATACCATAAGGCCTTACTTTATTATAGAATTCTGAAAGTATTTTTAAATCAGTAGGTTTAGTTAATAATGTAACTGATATCCAGGAAAAGGTAGTGATTAATACTCCAATAACGAGTTGCTCATCTGTATTAAGTAATACAGAAGATATTTGATGGTGAAAAAACTCAAAATATAATGCAATAACAAAAGAGACAATCATTCCAGTAATTTCACTAAAGGCATTCACTCTCCACCAAAACCACCTTAAAATAAAAATTAATCCAGTTCCTGCACCAACTTGAAGTAATATCTTAAATCCACTGAGCGCAGATTCTAGGTATAAAGCTAGAACACCTGCTAATACCATCAATACTACTGTTGAAATTTTTCCTACATATACAACTTGTTCCTCAGTAGCCTGAAAATTAACAAATCTCTTGTAAAAATCTAAAGATATATAAGAGGAACCCCAATTCAAATGTGAGGACAATGTACTCATAAGAGCAGCTATTAGAGATGCCAACAACAAACCTAATAGGCCATTAGGAAGTTTGGAAATCATGGCAGAATATGCTAAATCATGTCCTATAAGAGATGCATCTATGTAGGGAAAACTTTTTGAAATATCGTCCAACTCAGGAAATATAACAAGAGAGGCGAGTGCAATTAAAATCCATGGCCATGGTCTAAGAGCATAATGAAAAACATTAAATAAAAGGGTTGCTTTCATAGCATTACTTTCATTCTTAGATGACAACATTCTTTGTGCAATATATCCACCACCACCTGGTTCGGCTCCAGGATACCATACACTCCACCATTGAACAGCTAAGGGTATAATTAGAATAGTCAATAAAGTCTCAGAATCATTAAAATCAGGAAAAAAGTCTAATTTACCCTGTACATTCTGATGAGCTAATAACGAAGACAATCCTCCTATTTCATCCAAAGAAATGATGTAGCTACATGCCCATACTGATCCAACCATAGCCAAAATAAATTGTACTAGATCAGTAATAATAACGCTTCTCAAACCTCCTAAGGCGGAATAAATTACCGTGAGCAATGATGTATAAAAAACGGACTGAAATGGAGTGAGACCAAGTAACAAGCCACCTATCTTTATACCAGCCAGGCAGACAGTAGCCATAATAATTACATTAAAAAAGACACCTAAATAAATTGATCTAAAGGCTCTTAGAAATGCAGCTTCCTTTCCACTGTATCTTTTTTCATAAAACTCTAAATCTGTCAATACATCAGATCTTCTCCATAATTTAGCATAAAAAAAGACTGTCATAATTCCAGTAATTGAGAATACCCACCAAACCCAATTTCCAGAAACCCCATTTTTTCTCACAATTTCAGTAACTAAATTAGGAGTATCAGCTGAAAAGGTTGTGGCAACCATTGATATACCTAAAAGCCACCATGGCATATTCCTTCCAGATAAAAAATATTGCTTAGAATTTTGACCAGAATGTTTTGAAACTATTAGTCCTAATAATAAAATAGAAAGCGATAAAAAACAAATAATAAACCAATCTAAGGGAGATATCATTAATTTTTTTTTTACAAAAAATAATATAAGCTTTTTAAACTTATATACAGATATTTATAAATCTTTATTACTTTTGAATATATATAAATAGATATGAAACTCATACATTTATTTCTTTTAATTTTTCTTTGGAATACCACATACAGATGTAAAAAGAAAGAAATAACGATTGATTGTGAAGGTGCTGCTAAAAAGATGATAGGGAGATGGGAAGGCATCCAATTTAATTATGCTAAAACATTCAGTGATACATTTATTTTAACAGTAACGTCTTCTGATGGGTGTCATTTTCTTGGAGAAACTTCTTATACACAATCAACTACAACATTTAATGTTTCAGGAAATATTGATGAGTATGGATGGATGCAATTTAATGAAACTAATTTCATTGTAGATGGAGGAGAATATACAAGCTGCACCGGATCATATTGGAATGCTTGCAGAAATATAAGGTGGCAACCAGGAGCAAAGTTTAATGAATTCAGATTTGATGAGAAAAGCTTAGCAGGTGAATGGGAAATTGCATGCTGGAGATGTGATTTAGATGGAGGGTTCACTCTAATTAAAGAATAATTCCATAATAAAAAAATGTCTTTTTTCAATAAAAAATATTAATTTCGCCCTATAATATTATAGATGAAATTAATAAATATTCTACTTCTAATTTTTCTTTGGAACACTACTTATAGATGTAAAAAAGATGATTTATTGATTGACTGTGATGATGCAACCAAAAATATGATGGGTACATGGAAAGGAACTCAGTACAATAACGCTAAAACATTTAATGATTCATTTGTTTTGAAGGTGACATCTTATGATGGATGCCATTTTTTTGGAGAAACCTCTTATTCACAATCACCAACAACATTTAGCGTCTCAGGAAACATAGATATGTATGGTTGGGTAAAATTTACTGAAACAAAGTATGTTGTCAATGGAGGTGAATATGATAATTGTTCAGGTTCATCTTGGTCGTCTTGCAGGTATATAAGATGGAGACCTGGGGCGGAATTTGAAGATGCAAGATTTAATGAAAAAACTTTTTCAGGAAGATGGAGTCTTTCATGGAGCAATTCAGGAGGATTTAATCTAGATAAAGAATAAAATAATGGAACCATCAATTTTAATTCTTGCAGGAGGATTAGGAAGTAGATATGGGGGATTAAAACAGGTAGATGGATTTGGACCTAACAAAGAAGCAATTTTAGATTATTCATTATTTGATGCTCGAAAAGCAGGATTTAAAAAATTTATTATTCTTACAACTGAAGAACTAATTAATTATTTCAGAGAGAAGTATGTTCCAATTTTCGAACCATTAGAAGATATAGAATATAGCATTGTTCCTCAACCTCAAGAATATGGACTAGGAAATTATAAATTACCTAATGACAGAATAAAACCATGGGGTACTGGACATGCTGTAATTTGCTGTGAAAATGTAATAAATGAGCCCTTCGCAACAGTAAATGCTGATGATTTTTATGGTTTTGGAGGATTTAAAGCTATATATGATATCTTAAAAAATATTGAAACTTCTGAATACAATTCATGTGTTGTTTCTTATTTATTACATAATACTCTTTCTAAAAATGGAGGAGTTTCAAGAGGAGTATGTACATATAAAAATGAACTATTAGAAAAAATAAATGAAACACATAATATTCAATTCAATAATAATGAGAATAAGATTTATGGTACTAGAAAAGGTGAAACTAGCATTTTACTTTCGGGTAATGAACAAGTATCTATGAATTTATTTGGTTTCAGAAAATCTTTTGTAAATCATTTAAAAAAAGAATTTGTAAAGTTCCTAGACTCAAATATCAATCACCTAACAAAAGAATTTTTACTCCCAGAAATTCTAAATTCATTAATTGATAATAATAAAAAAGTTTACATAAATAAAACCGATGAAAAATGGTTTGGAATAACTTATATAGAAGATAAAAAAGAAGCAATAAAAAAATTAAAAGTCCTCATAAATAAAGGAGTATACCCAACCCCATTATGGAGAGCTCTTTAAATAAAATGAAAAAAAAAACAATTCTTGTTACTGGAGGTTTAGGATATATAGGATCTCACACTTCGATTAATCTTATAGAAGAAGGATATAAATTAATTATAGTAGACAATCTATGTAATTCTTCTCTAACTGTTCTTGACAATATATATAAATTAACATCCATAAAACCTGTTTTTTATAAATGTAACATCACTAATCTAAAAGAATTAAACAATATATTCTCAAATCACAAAATTGATGGTATCATGCACTTTGCAGCATTAAAATCTGTTTCTGAATCACTAAAATTTCCAAATAAATACTTTAGAAATAATGTTGAAGGACTAAAAATATTATTAAAATGTTGTAAAAGACATAATGTAAATAAATTTATATTTTCTTCTTCATGCACAGTATATGGTATTCCTAAAAAGTTGCCAGTTACTGAATCTTTTCCATTTAAAAAACCCTTATCACCCTATGGGGAAACTAAAATAATATCTGAAGAAATATTAATTGATTTTACCAAATCTCATCACTCTTTTAAAAATATTTCAATTAGATATTTTAATCCTGTCGGAGCTCACAATAGTATAACAATAGGAGAAATACCAATAGGAATACCAAATAATTTAGTACCTGCAATTACTCAAACATGTATTGGAAAAATTAAAGAATTGAAAGTTTTTGGAAAGGATTATAATACCAAAGATGGAACTGCATTAAGAGATTATATTCATATTGAAGACTTAGCTAGAGCTCATCTAAAAGCTTATAAATATCTAGATAAATTATCAAAAAAAAATTACGAATTTTTTAACATTGGAACGGGAAAAGGTCACACTGTTTTAGAAGTTATTAATACATTCGAAAAAATAATCAAAAAAAAATTAAAATATAGATTTGTTGGAAAAAGAAGAGGTGACGTTGAAAAAATTTATGCTGACGTAAGAAAAGCAAACAAATTATTAAGATGGAAAGCTAATTATAATCTTGAAGAAATGCTCAAATCAGCGTGGCTTTGGGAAAAAAAACTAAATGATAGTAAAAGAAATTTTGGAAATGTTTAAAAATAAATTAATATTGATTATAAAAATAAACCCAAAAACGATGAAAAAAATTTCACTAATTACATTATTTACCATTTTTTATTTTAGTCTTTTTGCTCAAATGCAAACCAACTATTTAGATCCTGTTGCAAGCCCACAAGCATTAGTATCTCAAAATGTAGGAATGACGAAAATTACTATAAACTATTCATCTCCTGGAGTTAAAGGAAGAAATGTCTTTGGAGATCTTGTCCCTTATGATCAAATATGGAGAGCTGGCGCAAACGGACCTACAACAATTGAATTTAGTACTTCGGTTAAAATAGGTGATAAAACAATAAATGCAGGAAAATATTCTATTGCTATGACGCCTAGTGAAAACGGAAAATGGAAAATAGATTTTAATAAATCTGGAAGATATCCTTTTGCATATATGCAAGATGGAAAAATAGATATGGAAGCTTACAATGAAGATCTTGCTTTAAGCATTGAATCTGAAGCAAGAACAGGGGATGATAGCACTGAAAGATTGGTCTATATAATTTCTGCTAATGATAATAAGATAGCAAATGTGACGATGCTCTGGGATAATATTATCGTAGGATTTGATGTAAACACAATGCCTAAAGAACACATAGAGAGATTTATAAAAAGACTTAAATAAATAAAATTTTATAACTATTTATTTGAAAACAGTTTTAAAAAAAGATTGCATTTTGTCCCAGGATTGAAGATCTGAATCTCTATTATATGCTAATCCGATACCAAATTTTTCTCCATTTAGAGTTGCTTCAGGATTAGTAAAGCCATGCAAACTGTTAGGGTAATTTACAAATTCATAATCTGCTTTAATAGAATCCATTTCTTCTTTGAACCTCATAATTGCATCACCCCCAACCATTCTGTCATCAGCACCATTACAAACCAAAATTTTGGTTGAAGTAGGACCGGTATAATCCACTACTTTTCCTAAAGAACCATGAAAACTAGCTACACCAGATAAACCTATATTCAATCTAGCCATATTTAAAACTACCCCACCCCCAAAACAATAACCTATTGCACCAATTTTTGAATTATCAACAAATTCAAATTCTTTGAGAATTTCCATTGCTTTTAAAAAGCGTTCTTTGCTGTTTTTAAAATCTCTCATTACAGAAGAACTAAAGGCACCAGCATCCTTAGGATGCCCAGCAACTTTTCCATCTCCATACATGTCGACAGCAAAAGCAACATATCCCAATTCAGCAAGCATTTCTGCTCTTTTTCTAGGATATTCATTCTGTCCCCACCATTCATGAACAACTAATATAGCTGGTCTTTTATCTTTGATTGATTCATCATAAACCAAATAACCATTCATTTGTAACGAATCCTGTTGATATTTAATCTCTTTTTTAACCATTGATTTATTATATTGTTGAGTACAAGCTAAAGATATTGAAAAAAAGATCATTAAAATAATTCTCATGATTCATAGATTTTGTTAAAACAAAAATATTGATTATTTAATTGAAATGAAGAATTCTGGAAAAATTTTAAATTTTATAAAGACTTTAATACCATTAAAAGTGCCAAGTAATATTTCTGTGATGTATCCATACCGAAATCATTATATCTGGTCACTTGTGGAAAAGTATTATAATAAGTATTATGATGACAATAATAAAAGAATATTAATTATAGGAATAAATCCTGGAAGATTAGGAGGTGGTATTACAGGAATCCCGTTTACAGATCCTGTGAATTTAGAAAAATACTGCTTTATTAATAATACGATTGAGAGAAAACGGGAAATAAGTTCACAATTTATTTATGAAGTAATAAATAAATACGGTGGAATTGAAAAGTTCAATAATAAATACTTTATAACATCTACGTCACCTTTTGGTTTCGTTAAAAATGGAAAAAATTATAATTATTATGATGAAAAAATGATTGTTAAAACATGGGAAAATCAAATAATAAAATGGTTAAAAATTCAGATAAATATTTTTCGAATATCAAAGAAAGTAATAATTCTAGGAAAAGGAAAAAATCAGAATTTTATTGAAAAAATAAATAATAAATATAAATTATTTGACCGTTTAATAACCCTACCACATCCAAGATGGATAATGCAATATAAATTAAAAGAAAAAAATTATTACCTTGACCAATATTTAAAATCTTTAAACAATTTTTAGAATGAATAATAGAAGAAAATTTTTAAAAAACATATCAGCTCTTGGTGCATCTCTTCCATTAGCTACTGAAGCTATTTCAAAAAATAATGGTAACAATATAGATAACCCACTGATTTTATGTAGTAGAGGACAATACTGGGGAAGAAAAGTATTAATACCAGGATGGAATATTTTGAACAGAAAAGGATCATTATTAGATGCAATAGAAAAATCAGCCAACATCACTGAGCTTGATCCTGAAGATACTTCAGTAGGATATGGTGGCCTTCCCAATGAAAATGGTGTGGTTCAATTAGATGCATCCATCATGTATGGACCAAATCATAATTGTGGTTCTGTTGCTGCTCTCGAGGGTATTAAAACTCCTTCATCTATTGCTAGACTAGTTATGGAAAGAACTGACCACATTCATATTGTTGGGAAAGGCGCACAAAATTTTGCACGAGCTCACGGATTTAAAGTAGAAGAATTGCTAACTGAGAAAGCGAGAAAAATATGGTTGAAATGGAAAGAAAATCTTTCTGATCAAGATGATTGGTTTCCTCCAGCTAATAATAATTATGATGAAAAAAGGACAACTGGAACAATAAATGTGCTAGCTGTTGATCATAAAGGAGATGTTGCTGGAATAACTACTACCAGTGGTTTAGCATACAAAATACCAGGAAGAATAGGTGATTCTCCAATTATTGGTGCTGGTCTTTATGTAGATAATGAAGTAGGAGCTGCAGGTGCAACAGGAAGAGGAGAAGAAATATTACGATCGTGTGGATCATTTTATGTTATCGAACAAATGAAAAATGGGAAAACAGCACAAGAAGCATGTGAAGCATTGTGTAAAAGAATAATTGATATCAATGGGGGTAGTAATAATATTAATTTTAATGACAAAATAGTTGCAATTGGAAAAGATGGAAGTGTAGGATGTTCATCTATTATTGGAAGTGAAGGAAATCAACCAGAAGCAGCTTATTGGTCGAAAAAAGGATTTAAAGTGATTAAAGGCACATATCTAATTGATGGGAAAAAATCAGCAAATTGAAAGCATATCAAAAAATTATAAGCAAGCTTTTTATTGTATTGATATGTTTTTATGGATGCGATACTAGTAATTTCAAAAATAAAGAAAATATAAACACATTAACATACAAGTCCATATTAGAAGATTTAAACGGAAATGAATTTACATTAAATAATTACAAAGGAAATGTGATTTTTATGAACTTATGGGCTACTTGGTGTAAGCCATGTATTGCAGAATTTAAAAATATTGTAGAAGCTAAAAACATACTAGAAAAAGACAGTATTAAATTCATTGCAGTCTCAAATGAAAATCTAGAAAAAATAAAATTATTCATTGAAAAAAATAATTATAATATTGAATTCATTAAACTTAATGGTGATTATTCTCTATACGAAGCTTATAGCCTTCCTACTTCAATTATTTATGATAGATCTGGAATAGAAGCATTTAGGGTTACTGGAAGAACAAATTTTACATCAGATAATTTTATTGCAAAAATAAAATCAGTGGAATGAATGAAATTAAATATGATTATAAAGTTCATTGGAATAACGCTTATCAGAAAAATCCAATAGAAAAACTAGGATGGTTTGAAGAAAACCCTATTCCCTCTTTGGATTTAATTGAAAAATGTTGTTTATCAAAAGAAGCATTAATTTTCCATGCTGGAGCAGGTGCTACAAAATTAATTGATTTATTATTGACTAAAGGATACAATAATATTGTTGTAAATGATATTTCAAATTCTAGTTTAAAAAAATTAAAAAATAGTTTGAAGAAAAATTCTTCAGTAAAATATATTGTCGATGATCTAACAAATCCATCTAAATTATTAAACTTAAAAAGTGTGGATTTATGGCATGATAGAGCGGTTTTGCACTTTTTTACAGAAGAAAAACAAAGGAAAATATACTTTAATTTATTAAAAAAAATAGTTAAACCTGGTGGGTATGTTATTCTATCTGAATTTAATTTAGATGGAGCTAAGAAATGTTGTGATCTAGATATTTTTAATTATAATCAAGACATGTTACAAAAAAGACTGGGCAATAGTTTTTTATTATTAAAAGCTTTCGATTATCTATACAAACACCCGTCTAATGGAAATACTAGAAAATATATTTATACTTTATTTCAAAGAAAAATTTGAATCAATCACAAGCACATCTAAAACCTGTATGTGACATTCCTGTATCAGGACTAGATTTCATTCTTGCAGATACCCTGTAACCTGAACAATAACTTGAATTACATAAAAAAGATCCACCTCTTAATACTTTTTTTTGAGTAAATGGTTCTTGAGGATCAAAACTTTTTAGAGGACCTTCTGGATTTATAGATAGAAATTCCATTTTTTTATAATAATTATAATCATACCAGTCACTACACCACTCCCATACATTACCTGCCATATCGTAAAGACCATATCCATTTGCAGAATATGACTTAACAGGAGATGTATAATAGTAACCATCATCCTCTGTATTTAAATAAGGAAAACTTCCTTCCCAGTAATTTAAATATTTAGAAGATATTGATTGATTTCCCCATGTAAAGATTTTATTAAACTTTCCACCTCTAGCTGCAAACTCCCATTCAGCTTCTTTTGGTAGTCTTCTACCTTTCCACTTACAATACTCAACAGCATCTAAATAAGAGACATGAACAACAGGATGGTTCATAATACCATTTATGGTTGATCCTTTTCCAAACGGTTTTTTCCAATTAGCTCCTTTTTTCCATTCCCACCAGTTAGAAATATTCGAAAAAGATATTTCTTTTTTTGTAGGTTTAAAAACTAAAGAAGATGCTACAAAAACACTGTCATGTGGTTTTGGTGTACCTGGGGGAAGTTGTTGTTTTATTTCTTCCCAATTAGGTTCGATTTCTGCTAAGGTTATATAATCAGTGTCATTAACAAATTTTAAAAATTGAGAATTTGTTACTTCAGTCTCTTCAATCCAAAATCCATCTAATTTTACTTTATGTTTTGGAAACTCATCACTCAAAGATTCTTTACCATCACCACCCATTTCAAACTCACCTCCTTCTATCCATACCATTCCAGAATTGTCTTTTGGTTTAGAACAAGAGTAAATAAAAAATATAATTACGAAAATAAAATCAATATTTATTATTTTATTAATCATTCAAACGTACAGTATTTATTGAGGGAATACCTATAATTCGTTGAGACTTTACATACTTACTTACGTGATAGTCATCATAATCTCCATCTTCTGGATTTACAGAATTAATTCTTACATTTTTAGATGACTGGATAAATTTTCCGTTTCCCAACCATAAAGCAACATGATCAATTCGTTGTTTACCATCTTTAAGGTATCCAAAAAAAAGAAGATCTCCCAACTCTAAATTGTTCCAGTTTCTGGTTGAATCAACAGTAACACCTATATGGAATTGCTGAGAAGCATCTCTTGGTATTATCAATCCATTCATAAAATATACCGTTTTAGTAAAACCACTGCAATCAAAACCTTTTGATGATGTACCACCCCATAGATAAGGAGCACCCAATAATTTTCTAGCATTTTTTACTAATTTATTTAAGTCACTATTTTCTAATGAAATGAAAGAAGAATATTCCATAGATTCTGATCTGCTAATCCAAGCATATCTACCATCTGGATAAACAACTCTAAAATTATTTTCATTTTTCTCAACTAATTTCAAAACGTTACCCATTACTAAATCTGATACTACATTTTCTTTTTTTGAAGTTACATATGAAAAACCAAAAGGTTCATTATATACAATCTTTTCTCCATTCAAATAATTGTCAAATTCTTCTTTATTCATAACTACAAGCCCCCCATGATCTATCCACGATATGTACCCTTCAGGTGTCTGTACTAAATACCACTCATTTACTTTTTTAAATACATTCAATCTTGTTCCTAAAACGGCCTGAGAAACCAGCTCTGAAGAATGGCTAGGAAGTTTTCTTAAGTTAGAAACAGAATTATTAATTATACCATAATTTAATATTGTTGTATCTGGTAAAAGAAAAATATTATCTATGACATCAATATTTTGAGAATTAATCAATTTGATCAACTCCAATTTTGCTTCTGGAAGATTAGTTTCACCATGAAGTGTGTTATTTTCAAAAGAAAAATTAACTTCCCATAATGAAGTTCTACTATCTGGTGAATACTTTTCTTTGACTTCTTTAATATATTTCTCTATCAAATCGTAATTATTGTTAACGCAAGAATAAAAAAGTAGGTGAGATAATAATAAAATTTTGAAAATATTCATTATGCTATTTCAGTTTTTCAAATTTATCAAAAATATCTATCATATAAGGTAGAGAACCACTTGCATGATCTTTTCCATATAAGGTAATAAGACTAACTATTGAAGAAGATGTGCCTAAATCGATGAAATTATTATATGTAGTAACAGAATTGAGATACGGTACTGCTATGTCATTTGTGCCATGATACAAAAACATATTATTTTTAGGAATCCAATTGTCTAAACTGTTTTCTTCGAAAGCATTTAGAATTGTAGAAAATTTAGGATCTGAGTCTACATTCTTTATAAAATTTTCAGTTAAAAGATCATCAATTTTATAAGTTAAATTATTATTAATTTCTCCTCCAGAGTAAGTCCCATCAAAATAATCTGGAATAATTGAAGCATAGGGTTCTTTAAAAATATCTGATAAAGGTAATTCCCGTAATTCCCATGAATAAGTTTTTTTATAGGATAAAGCAACATATGCTAAATAGTAAGGGTGAGGATATGTTTCTAAAGTAAGAAAATAATCTAACATTCCTCTTATATCATATCCTCCAGCTGCTGGTGCGGAAGCAATAAGATTTAATCCAGAAGGGCTATTTTCTTCTAAAATTTTATGAGCAGCCATTGTTGCGAAGCCTCCTTCAGAATAACCAGATAAAAATACATTACCATCAAAATTGTAACCTTCTATAATAGCAAGTTCTCTAACAGCTTTTAGCATATCAACTACTGTATTTCCCGTAATTTCTGATATATAGTAAGGATGAAGTATATGTTTTGAACTACCAAATCCTAAAAAATCTGGCATTAAAAATATATAACCTATACTAGCTGCATTAGAAAAAAAACTATATGTAATTAAGTTATCAGTAGGAGCATCAGAATGCCTAGATTCTGTTCCGTGTTGAAAACTCATCATTGGAACAGCATCATTTGTTTCTGGAAATGACACTAAACCTGAAGCAATAATTTCCTTTCCTAAATAAGTAGTTTTATAGGTTATTGTGTAAAGCGAAATACCATACTTTCCATACTTAGCAACAGATGAAAATTCAGAATTTTTTACAGATTCAATTACTGAAACATGATTTTGTGTAAATAATTTTAGATGAGAATCTAAATATTTAATTGGAACCTTTTCCTCATCACATCCAGATAGAATTGAAAATAAAACAAAAACAAGAATAATAATTCTTAAATTTTTCATTAAAAAAATTTTAACTTTTATAATAAATAAGCAAATATAATTTGGTTAATATTGAACTATGCAAGAATATGGATTTTTATCATTACTGCCTCCAATTATAGCTATATTTTTAGCTATCAGAACTAAACAAGTTTTTGTTTCCCTTCTTACAGGAATCTTTACTGGATGGCTAATTGTTGGTGACTGGAATTTATTAAAAGGAGTTTTATTTACAATAGATGGTATAGTAAACGTATTTCAAGACCCAGGTAATACAAGAGTGATAATTTTTACCTTTTTAGTTGGAACCTTAATAAGTTTCATTCAAGTATCTGGAGGTGTAGCGGGCTTTATAAACAGTGTGAAAGGCTACTTTAAAATTGAAAAATCTGAAATTAAAAAAAGTAGAAAAAAAGCACAATTATTTGCAGCTTTTACTGGAATATTAATTTTTGTTGAATCAAATATTTCAGCTTTGACCGTTGGTACCATTTTCAGACCAATTTTTGATAGATTAAAAATTTCAAGAGAAAAATTAGCATATATCGCAGATTCAACATCTGCACCTTCTAAGCTTCTAATCCCTTTTAATGGTTGGGGAGCTTTTATTATGGGATTGCTTCTTACTCAGGGAATTGAAAATCCTTTTATGGGATTAATTTCTGCTATGCAATATAATTTTTATCCTATCCTAGTAATTATTATCCTCTTCTTATTCATTATCAGTGGAAAAGATATAGGGCAAATGAAAT
>Ga0310342_100000982_pt1 | contig 17222 bp, 17 predicted proteins | sample S15DNA20500_MG_FD_206155 | JGI IMG/M metagenome (GOLD analysis project Ga0310342, IMG submission 206155) | Marine microbial communities from station ALOHA, North Pacific Subtropical Gyre - S1503-DNA-20-500_MG | ecosystem: Environmental > Aquatic > Marine > Oceanic | place: Pacific Ocean: North...
AGATCGACGTTGTTGTCGGCGTGGACGCCGCCGTTGAGAACGTTCATCATCGGCGCCGGTAGCAGCCGGGCGTCCGGATCACCGACGAACTGGTAGAGCGGAAGGCCGGCCGCGTGGGCGCCCGCGTGGGCGGCGGCGAGCGAGACGCCGAGGATCGCGTTCGCACCGAGATTCGCCTTGGTGGCGCTTCCGTCGGCCGCGCACAGCGCCGCGTCGATCGCGGCCTGCTCCTCGAGTCCGCCGAGGCTGCGACCACGGACCGCCGAGGCCAGCGGGCCGTTCACGTTTTCGACCGCCCGCAGGCAACCCTTTCCGGCGTAGCGGCGCTCGTCTCCGTCGCGCAGCTCGAGCGCCTCGCGCGAGCCAGTCGAAGCGCCCGACGGCACCGCCGCGCGTACCTGATGCCCGCTCGACGCGTGGATCTCCACCTCGACGGTCGGATTGCCGCGGGAGTCGAGGATCTCGCGGCCCCGAACCTCCGCGATCGTCACCTGCCCCATTCATTCCTCCGAACGGCGGAGCCTAGCAGCCTAGGCGCCGGGTCGAAGCACGGGCGCGCGCGCCACCACGACTGGGGCGCCGTCAGCAGCGCGGAGCAGCTCGGCCTCCACGCCGAAGACGCTGCGCAGGCGCTCCGGGGCAAACACGTCCGCGGGCGCACCCTCGGCAACGACCGCGCCGTCGTGGAGCAAGACCGCCCGGTCGCAGCTGCGCGCCGCGAGGCCCAGATCGTGGGACACGACGAGCGCGCTGCCCCCCGCGGCCGCGAAACGCCGCACCTGGTCGAGCACGCGCAGCCGGTGGGAGAGATCGAGGTGCGCCGTCGGCTCGTCGAGGAGCAGGAGGCGGGCCTCCTGGGCCAGCGCGCGCGCGAACAGCACCAGCTGCCGCTCCCCGCCAGAGAGCTCCAGCACGGACCGGTCGGCCAAGTGCTCGATCCCGACGCGCGCCATCGCGGCGCGCGCGTGCTCCACGTCCACGCGCGTCTCGAAGCCGAGACGCCGCACGTGCGGTGCTCGCCCCATCAACACGAGCTCGCCCGCGCGAAACGGGAATACGAGGGCGGCCTCCTGGGGCACGACCGCCAGCTCGCGCGCCAACTCGCGCGGCCCGAGGGATTCCAGGGGCCGCCCCGCCACCCGAATCGCGCCCGCCTGGAGGCGCACCACCCGCGACGCGGCACGCAGCAGCGTAGTCTTGCCAGCCCCGTTCGGACCCGCGACCACCACGACCTCACCCGCACCGACGGCGAGCGTCGCGCCGCGCAGCACGTCGACGCCGCCCAGCCGGACGCAGACCGCGTCGAACTCGAGAGCATGGGTCACGGCGTCACCACCCGGCCCGCGCCCCGACGCAGTAGCCAGAGAAAGAGCGGCCCGCCCACCACGGCGGTGACGGCGCCGACGGGGAGTTCGCGGCCCCCGGGCAGCATGCGTGCCAGGGTGTCGCAGAGCACCAGGAAGGCCGCACCACCCAGTGCAGCGGCGGGGACGAGCAGGCGGTGATCGGGACCCACGACCAGGCGCAACAGGTGCGGCACGATCAGCCCGACGAAGCCCACGAGGCCCGCGGCCGCCACGGCGGCGCCCACCATGACCGAAGTGGCCAGGAGCAACACCCGCTGGTCGCGCTCGACGTCCACGCCGAGCTGCGCCGCGGCGTCGCTGCCGAGCGTCAGCAGGTCGAGGCTGCGCGCCAGCCAGAGCGCCACACCCACGCCGATCACCAGGAAGCCCGCGAGCCAGCCCGCCACGTCGGCGCGCACCGCCGAGAGACTCCCGATCAGCCAGAGGAAGAGGCTCGCCCCCTCGGTGAGACCGGCGAGCGACGCCAGGAAGATGATCGCCGCCGACGCAAAGGCATTGAAGACGACGCCGGTGAGGAGCAGCTGCGTGGGCGAGAGACGGCCCTGGGTCCCGGCCACCGCGTAGAGCAACCCCGTCGCCAGCAGAGCGCCGGCGAAAGCCGCAGGGGGCACGGCGGCGTAGCCGATCCCGAGACCCGCACCGAGACTCAGCACGGCAATTGCCCCGAGCGCGGCGCCGCCGGAGACGCCGAGCACGAACGGGTCGGCGAGCGGGTTGCGCAACAGCGCCTGGAACAACACGCCCGCTACGGCGAGCGCCGCGCCAACGCCGGCGCCGAGCACCACCCGCGGCAGCCGCACGCGAAGCACGATGTCCGCCGCCGGACCGGCGGCATCGCCCCGCAGCGCCGCCACCACTTCCCCCACGCCGAGGCCGCTCGGTCCAGCGACCAGCGCGGCAGCGACGGCCAGCGCGAGGAGCCCTCCGAAGGCGAGCAGCGTCGCCGCCACCCGACCGGGCGTCAACACTTTCACGGGGAGCCGCCGCCCGGGTCCAGTGCGTCGCGCAGGATGCGCAGGCCCCCGTCGAGGTCCGGGCCCGGCAAGATCACGCGATCGCCCGGCACCGACACGACCCGGCCGCTCGCGACGGCCGGAAGCGACGGCCAGCGCGCCCAGAATTGCTCGGCGGGCTCCCCGCTGTCCGAGGCATCGAGGATCACCTCGGGCCGCGCAGCGATGGCCCACTCGAGATCGACGCGCGGATAGGGCTCCGGGAACGCGGCGGCGGCGTTGCGCGCTCCAGCCGCGCGCAGCATCGCGTCGAGAAAGCTCCCGGCGCCCACCACGTAGAGGGGCTCGCGCTGGATCACGATCAGCGCCCGGGGCAGCGGCGCGCCGGACGCGGCGGCCGGCCGCTCGAAGGCGCTGCGGATCTCCGCAACCCGCCGCGCGGCGGTGTCGCCGCGGCCGAGCCGCTCGCCCAGCCGCTCGATCGAGGCAAGCAGGTCGTCCAGGGAGATATTCGGAAGTTCGAGCACTTCGATCCCGAGCGCGCGCAACCGGTCGCGCAGATCGCGCTGCTGCGCACTCGGCACCAGCACCACGAGATCCGGCTGGAGCGCCACCACCGCTTCGAGGCTCGGGGTGAACAGGCCGCCGACCGTCGGGCGCCCCCGCACCGCGGGCTGCTGTCGCGCCGACCACTCGTCCACGCCGACCAGGAGTTCGCCCGCCCCGAGCGCCAGCACCGTCGCCGTGAGCGACGGGTTGAGCGACACGACCCGGCGCGGCACTCCGCCCGGCGCCGCCGTCGCCACCGTCGCCACCGCGAGCAGCGGCAGCACCCGGAGGAGAAGCCCGATCCGCGCGGCCCGCATGGGCCCGAGGCTAGCGGGCCCCCTCGAAAAAAGGGGGCCCGCCCTTTCTCACCGCTTCTGTGCGGTGGTCTTGCCCTGGAGCCGGACGAACGGGCGCATCCGCTCGAGACCGGCGTCGCCGATGCCCTTCACTTCCTTGAGCTCGTCGATGGACTTGAAGCCCCCGCGCCGCTTGCGCAGCGCGACCACCGCGCCGGCGCGCGTCTCGCCGATGCCGGGCAGCAGTTGGAGCTCTGCCGCGCTGGCGGTGTTGACGTTCACCACCCCGAGGAGAGCGGGACCCATTTCCGCCGAGGCGGCGGAAACGGCCAGGAGGGCAACGGACGCGAGCGCGAGCGCCCACGAACGCAGCCGGTGCGTCGTTCGGTTCATGTCGAGTGGACTCCCGGGACCGTCGGGGGGAGAGCGTGGAAAAATCAGCGGTCCCGGAGCACCGCGAAGTGCGCAGCTGCCAGCAGGTCCTGCTTGGCGCGGCTGTCGGCGAATGGGGCAATGGCAGCGGCGGCGCGGGAGAGGTGGTGCTCGGCACGGCGCACCGTGTCGGAGACTCCGCGGTGGCGCTCGACGATCTCGAGCGCCGGCGCCAGGTCGATCGCGTCGGACAGCTCGGGTTCGAGCGCAGCCCGCGCCGCGTCCTTGAGCATCTTGGCAATCAGGTCCCGCTCGGCAGGCGAGCAGCGCTTGAGCGCCAGCAGCAACGGCAGCGTGACCTTGCCCTCGCGCAGGTCCGCGCAGGGCCGCTTGCCGAGCGTGGCCTCGCCGGCCTCGTAGTCGAGCGCGTCGTCGCGCAGCTGAAAGGCGATGCCGAGCTCGCTTCCGAAATCGCGCACCCGGCGGCGCTCGGCGCGGGTCACGCCGGCCACGATCGCGCCCGTCTCGCAGGCCGCGGAGAACAGAACGGCGCTCTTGCGCTCGATCACCGAGAAGTAGTGACGCTCGGTGATACTCGTGTCGAAGCTGCGCTCGAGCTGGAGCAGCTCGCCCTCGGCCATCGACCGGATCGCATCGGCGAACACCTGGAGCACGTCGTGGTCGCCGTCCTCGACGATCATCGAAGAGGCCCGCGCGTAGAGGAAATCACCGCCGAGAATCGCGCGCCGATTGCCCCACACGACGTTCGCGGCAGCCCGGCCGCGGCGCACCTCCGCTACGTCCACCACGTCGTCGTGGAGCAGGGTCGCTGTGTGGAGCAGCTCACAGGCCGCTCCGACCTGGATGCAGCGCGGGCCGGTGTAGCCGCAGAGTTCACTGGCGAGGAGCGTCAGCGCGGGGCGGATTCGCTTGCCGCCGGAGCCGAGAATGTGGCTGCAGACATCGCACACCAGCGCACTCGCCGAAGCGAGTTGATCGCGCAGGGCACGCTCGACCTGCTCGAGGCCGGGCGCGATGCGCTCCGAAGCCTCGGGGAAGAACGTGGACGCGGGGGGCTGCGTCATCGCGGGGCAGCCTAGCCGCCCCGCTTCCGCGTGTCAAAGGCGAATCTACAAAAAAGTGAGTCTTTTCAATGTGTTCGACCGTCGTTGGCGCGCGGGTCTACTGCCGTTCACGGCACCTCGCCCCCTCCCCGCGGCGGGCCTGTCGACCCCGGGGGCGACGCCGGTTGACAGCCCGCCGAGCGCCCCCCTAGCCTGCCGGGCGACTGTAGGAGACCCCCGATGCCCGAGCGCTACGCCCGGCTCGCCGAGCGCGCGCTGCGCGACGAACCCCCGAGCAAAGAAGAGGCCCGCCGCATCCTCGACGGCGAGGGCTTTGCGCTGCTGCCGCTGCTCGACGCCGCCTTCGTGCCGCGCGAGCGCCACTTCGGGCGCAAGGTCATGGTGCACGTGCTCAACAACGTGCAGAACGGACTCTGCCCGGAGGACTGCGGCTACTGCTCCCAGTCGCGGGACTCGGCGGCGGCGATCCGCAAGTACCCGATGAAGAGCGACGCCGAGATCCTCGCCGAAGCCGGGCGCGCGGCGCGGGCGGGTGCCTCGCGCTACTGCATGGTGCTCTCGGGGCGCGGACCCACGCTCGAACGCACCCGCCGCCTCGCCGACCTGGTCCGGCGCGTCAAGGCTGCGCACCCGATCGAGGTCTGCCTCTCTGCCGGCCTGCTCGGAGAAGAGCACGCGCGGATCCTCGCCGACGCCGGGCTCGACCGGCTGAACCACAACCTCAATACGAGCGAGTCGCACTACGCCGAGATCTGCACCACCCATACCTATGCGGACCGGGTGGCGACGCTCGCCGCGGCGAAGAAGTGCGGCATCGAACCGTGCAGCGGCCTCATCGTCGGGATGGGCGAGACGAGCCGCGACGTCGTGGACGTGGCGTTCCGCCTGCGCGAGCTCGAGGTGCCTTCGATCCCCGTCAACTTCCTGGTTCCGATCGGTGGCAATCCCATGATCTCCGACGGGAGTCTCTCCCCGGAGCGCGGACTGCGCGCCCTGTGCACGATGCGCCTCGTGAACCCGCGCGCCGAGATCCGCGTGGCCGCCGGGCGCGAGGGCCACCTGCGCGCGCTCGAGGCGCTGGCGCTCTGGCCCGCGAACTCGCTGTTCGTCGAGGGCTACCTGACCACGCGCGGCGACGCCTTGATCGACACCACCCGCATGATCCGCGACGCGGGCTTCGAGGTAGAAGGCAACCCGCTCACCGACGCGGAGGGCGCGGCGGAGGAGACCCCCTTCCGGGTCGGCGGCAGCGACGGGAACATCCTGAAGCCGGAGATCCGGCGGAACCCGTAGCGAAAATGGCGCTGCCGCAACCCGCCCCGGAGCGTTCGCCGCTCGAGGAACTGGTCGAGGAGACGCTCGGGGCGATCCGAGCCCGGGGAACCCACCGACGCATGCGCGTGCTCGAGGGCGCCCAGGCACCGCGGATGCGCGTGGGCGGCCGCGAGGTGCTGCTCTTCGCCGGCAGCAATTACCTCGACCTGGCCCACCATCCAGAGGTCGTCGAGGCGTCGGCGCGCGCGGCGCGCGAGTGGGGCTGCGCGGCCGGTGGCTCCCGGCTCATCAGCGGGAACCTGGCACTGCACGAGGCCCTCGAGCACGAACTCGCCGAGTTCCTCGGAACCGAGGCGGCGCTGGCTTTCACGACCGGCTACGCGGCGAACGTCGGCGTGATCCCGGCACTGGTGGGCGAGGGCGACGTGGTGGTTTCGGACGCACTCTCCCACGCGTCGGTCGTCGACGGCTGCCGCCTTTCGAAGGCCGGGCTGCGCGTCTTCCCCCACGCCGACCTCGACGCACTCGAGGACACGCTGCGCGAGATCTCCGCCATCGCGCGCCGGGTTCTCGTCGTGGTCGACGGCGTCTACAGCATGGACGGCGACACGGCGCCGCTGGCCGAGCTGGTGCCGTTGGCAAAGCGCTGGGACGCGATCGTGCTGATCGACGACGCCCACGGCACCGGGACCCTGGGGGCCACGGGCCGCGGCACGGCCGAGCTCGCCGGGGTCGAGGCCGGGGTCGATATCTGGATGGGAACCCTGGGGAAATCCCTCGGCTCCTTCGGGGCATTCGTCGCCGGCAGCGAACGCCTGCGCGAACTCCTGGTGAACGTCGCGCGGAGCTTCATCTTCAGCTGCGCGCTGGCCCCGCCCCAGGTCGCGGCCGCCCGGACCGCACTCCGGGTGATGCGGGCCGAGCCCTGGCGACGCGAGCGGCTCCAGGCGAACGCCGCGCGCCTGCGCAGCCGGCTCGCTGGATACGGCATCTCGACCGCGCCGAGCACGACGCAGATCGTTCCGGTGGTGATCGGCGAGAACGCCCGCACCATGGCGATTTGCGAACGGCTGCTCGCGCGCGGCTTCTACGCCCAGGGGATCCGCCACCCGTCGGTTGCGGCGGAAACGGCGCGGCTGCGCCTCACGCCGATGGCGACCCACCGCACCGAGGAGATCGACGCGCTCGCCGACGCGCTCGCGGCGGAGGTCGCGGCCCCGGCGTGAGCGCGCTGCGGGGTTTTTTCGTCACCGGCACCGACACGGGGGTGGGGAAGACGCTGGTCGCCTGTGCGCTGGTTCGCGGCCTGCGCGCGCGGGGCCTGGATGCCGGGGCGATGAAGCCGGTGGAGACCGGTGTGGGGGACGCGGGTCCGCTCGATGCGCTTGCGCTGCGGCGCGCCGCGGGGGATGCCGATCCGCTCGAGGACGTCTGCCCCGTGCGCTACACGCTCCCGGCAGCGCCGACCGTCGCCGCCCGAGCGGAAGGGCGCGACGTCGAGATGTGGGCGATTCGCCGGGCCTACGAGCGCGTCAGAGTGCGTCATGAATGCGTCGTCGTGGAGGGCGCAGGCGGCCTCCTGGTGCCGGTCGACGAGCAGCTCTGCATGGCGGACCTGGCGCGCGAGTTCGAATTGCCGCTGCTCGTTGTCGCCCGCGCTGCGCTCGGGACGATCAACCACACCCTGCTGACCCTCGAAGTCGCCGTCGCGCGTGGGCTCTCGGTGGCGGGGGTGATCATTTCCCACGCGGGGGGCGTTCTCTCCGGGGCGGATGCGGCCAACCTGGGGGTCCTGCGCGACGCGCTCGGGCCGGCGCTGGTCGGCGAGATCCCACCGCTCCCGGGCGGCGGCGAGCCGGAACCCGGGGCGATCGATTTTGACGCGCTGCTGGAACGATTATGACGCATCTTCGCCCGAAATGACGCACTTTCGGGCGCGTGGCCGACCACGCCCGCTGACGCGCGTCATTCTGGCCTTGCTCAAGCGCCCCGGCCGGGCCTCCGATCCCAGAACCTCCGAGCCCAGGGGTACGCTGAGATGACCACAGCGATGGACGTGGAAGAGGAGCTGCGAGCGCTCGACCACAAGGTCAAGCAACTCCGACTCGACTACGAGCGCTACTTCCTCGGCGCCCGCCCCCGGGAGCCGAGCCAGCAGCGCGCGGAGGTCGAAAAGAAGCTGGTCGTCTTCTCCAACACGGCGATCCAGAACACCGCGCTGCGCTTCAAGCTCAGCTCCATCGTCTCGCGCTACCAGGCCTTCAAGCGCCAGTGGGAAGAGACGTTGCGCAAGATCGAAGCCGGGACCTACGAGCGGCACCGCTTCAAGGCCGACCTCCACCACGGGGCAGGGGACGCGGGCAAACCGGCGGTGGCCGGAGCGGACGCCGACCTGTTCGACCAGTACCGCGCCGCGCAACGTGCCCAAGGCCCGGACGCGAGGGCACTCACGCGCGAGAAACTCGACGCCCTGGTCGCCCGGCAACGCGCCCGGCTCTCCGAGCGCTTCGGTCCTCTGGCCCGTTTCCGCTTCCGGATTGCAGTCGAAGACGGCCGCACCAAGCTGAAAGTGAACCGGATCCAGCCGGACGGCTAACCGGGCTCTTGACCCGCTCGCGGCCGACCGCCAATCTTCGGCCGCATGCGCGTTGCCGACGAACACGCCGTGCGGCGGCGGCGCGTTCGGACGGAGCCGTTCAGTGGTTCCGTCCTCGCCTTCCTGTTGGCTGCGGCGGCGTGCTCCGGGGAGCACGTTGGCCCCGGCGAAATCACCCCCGCCGCGATTCCGAAACCCGCCGTCTCCGCTCGGGCCGAACGCCAGGCGGTCGCACGGGCCAGCCTACCCGCTGCCGGAGAGCGGCAGATTCTCTTCGGCGACCTGCACGTGCACACCGCCTTTTCGCCCGACGCCTTTATCACGAGCCTGCCCATGCTGGGCGGCTCGGGCCTCCACCCCCCCGCCGATGCCTGCGACTTCGCGCGCTTCTGTGCCGGCCTCGACTTCTGGAGCATCAATGACCACGCCGAGGGTGTGAGCCCCCAGCACTGGCGCGAGACCATCGAATCGATCCGGCAGTGCAACGCTGTCGCCGGCGACCCGGAGACTCCCGACCTCGTCTCCTTTCTCGGCTGGGAATGGACGCAGGTAGGCTCGACGCCGCGCGACCACTATGGGCACAAGAACGTGGTGCTCCTCGATACGGCCGTCGGGCGCGTGCCCGCGCGGCCGATCGCCGCGCCCCGTCCCGAGTTTCGCGTTGCACCCATGTCGGTAGTTCCGCGCGTCGTGGCACCGATCCTGGATTTCGGCAACCGCCAGCTCTACTTCGACTACCAGCGCTACACCGAGGAAGTACAGGCAACCCCCCTGTGCGAGACAGGTGTCGCGAGCCCCGAGTTGCCCGACGACTGCCACGAAGTCGCCGCCGACCCCGCGGAGCTGTTTGGAAAGCTCGACGAGTGGGGCTTCGAAAGCCTCGTGATTCCCCACGGAACGTCCTGGGGCCTGATGACGCCGGCCGGATTCTCGTTGGCGGGGCCACTCGCCGAGGGACAACACGACCCCGAGCGCGAGCGACTTTTCGAAATCTACTCAGGCCACGGGACAGCAGAGGCCTGGCGCAACTCGCCGGGGGCCCTGGCCGAGGCCGGCGCCCCTCTCGTGTGCCCGGCACCCGTCGCGGATTACCTGCCGTGCTGTTGGCAGGCCGGGGAGATCGTGCGCGGGCGTTGCGAGGACGCCGGCTCAGCGGATTGCGGAGCACGCGTCCGCGAAGCGCGCCGCATCTATCTCGAGGCCGGCGCCGCGGGTCATACCACCGTGCCCGGCGCCGGCGCCGCCGAATGGCTCGACTGTGACCAGTGCCGCGACTGTTTCAACCCGGCATTCTCGCACCGTCCCGGAGGCTCCGCGCAGTACGCGCTCGCCCTCACGCGGGGCGGACCCGGCGCGCCGCGCCGCTACCGCTTCGGCGTGATCGGATCGAGCGACAGCCATGACGCGCGCGCCGGCAACGGCTTCAAGGAATTCGCCCGGGTCGAAAACACCGAAGCGTCGAACCGGCCCGCACTCATGCGGTATCTCGCCTCGGATCGCCGCAGCCCCGTGGCGCGCGCGGAAAGCGTCGTGCTGTCCGAGCTTCCCCTGACCCAGCGACGCGATATGGAACGTGGTGCCTCGTTCCTCCTGACCGGTGGGCTCGTCGCAGCCCACGCGGCCGGGCGCAACCGCCAGGCGATCTGGGACGCGCTGATGCGGCGCGAAGTCTACGCAACGTCCGGCGACCGAATTCTGCTCTGGTTCGACCTCCTGAACGGTCCCTCGGGCGCGGTGCCGATGGGAACGGAGGTTCGGGGCCAGCGCGCCGCGCCGCGCTTCCGCGTCGCGGCAGTGGGCGCGTTCGAACAGCGCCCCGGCTGCCCGGAATACGTGAAGCACGCGCTGACGCCCGAACGGCTCGAGGCGCTCTGCCTCGGCGAGTGTTACTTCCCGGGCGAGCGGCGGCGGGCGATCGTGCGCATCGAAGTCGTCCGCATCCGTGCCCAACGCCACGGGAGCGAACCCATCACCGGGCTGATCGAGGACCCCTGGCGCGTTTTCCCGTGCCCCGGCGACGGCGCGGGGTGCAGCATCGAACTCGAAGACCCGGAGTGGCCCGATGAAGCGCGCGAGGTGGTCTACTACGCCCGGGCCATCCAGGAGCCCACACCGGCCGTGAACGCCGGCGGGCTGCGCTGCACCCGCGACGCCTCGGGAGCATGCATCGCCGTCGATCCCTGCTGGGGGGATGACCGCACCCCCGAGGGCGAAGACTGCCTCGCCGACAACGAGGAACGCGCCTGGTCTTCGCCCATATTTTTGCGGCCGGAACCTAGAGACCTTTCCCCGCCACCGAGATCCGGTTGACGGCGCGCCGGAGCGCGGAATCGTGCTCCAGGAATGCCGCGGGGTCGGTGGCGGCGCTGATGGACGCGAGCGCTTCCTCGGCGCGCGCCCGGGCCTGTTCGGCGCGCGCGAAGTCGATCTGGTCGGCGGTCTCGCAGGACTCCGCCAACACCACCGCCTGGGCGTCACCGACGTCGGCGAAGCCTCCCGCCACCGCTGCGCCAACCGCTCCGCCCCCCTCCGTGGTGATCTGGATCTCGCCCGTGCGCAGCGGGCAGAGGAAGCGCTCGTGGCCCGCGAGCACGCCGAAGTCGCCCTCGCTGCCCGGCAACACCACGCGCTCCACAGGGCCGCGGTACGCCTCGCCCTGCGGCGTAACGATCACCAACTCCAGGCTCATATGAGCTTCTTCGCCTTCTCGACCGCCTCGTCGATGGTGCTCACCATGTAGAAGGCCTGCTCGGGCAACTCGTCGTGCTTGCCGTCGATGATCTCTTTGAAGCCGCGGATCGTGTCCTCGAGCCGAACGTAGACACCGGGCGTCCCCGTGAACTGCTCGGCCACGTTGAAGGGCTGAGACAAGAAGCGCTCGAGCTTGCGCGCGCGGGCCACCGCGAGCCTGTCCTCTTCGGAAAGCTCGTCCATGCCGAGGATCGCGATGATGTCCTGGAGGTCCTTGTACTTCTGGAGCACCTGCTGGACGCCGCGGGCGACGTCGTAGTGCTCCTGGCCCAGCACCTGCGGGTCGAGGATGCGGCTCGTCGAATCGAGCGGATCGACGGCCGGGTAGATGCCCCGGGCCGCAATGTCGCGGTTCAACACCGTCGTGGCATCGAGGTGGGTGAACGCGGTCGCCGGCGCCGGGTCGGTCAAGTCGTCGGCCGGGACGTAGATCGCCTGCACCGACGTGATCGAGCCCTTCTTCGTCGAGGTGATCCGCTCCTGGAGCTCGCCCATTTCGGTCGCGAGCGTCGGTTGGTAACCCACCGCCGAGGGAATCCTGCCGAGCAGCGCCGACACCTCGGAGCCCGCCTGGGTGAAGCGGAAGATGTTGTCGATGAAGAGCAGGACGTCCTTGCCCTCTTCGTCGCGGAAGTACTCGGCGGCGGTGAGCGCGGAAAGGCCCACGCGGGCGCGCGCGCCCGGCGGCTCGTTCATCTGGCCGTAGACGAGCGCTGCCTTGTCGAGCACCGTCGTCCCGTCCGAGAGCTTGGCCTCCATCATCTCGTTCCAGAGGTCGTTGCCCTCGCGCGTGCGCTCGCCCACGCCGCCGAACACCGAGTAGCCCGAGTGCTCCTTGGCGATGTTGTTGATGAGCTCCATGATGACCACCGTCTTGCCCACACCCGCGCCGCCGAACAGGCCCACCTTGCCGCCCTTCGGGTAGGGCGCAATCAGATCGACCACCTTGATGCCAGTTTCGAAGGCTTCGACCGAGGTCGCCTGGTCGACGAACTCGGGCGCTTCGCGATGGATCGGGAAGGTGAGTTCGGTCTCGATCGGCCCGCGCTCGTCCACCGGATCGCCGATCACGTTCATGATGCGGCCCAACGTGTTCGGACCCACCGGAATGCGGATGCCGTCGCCAGTGTTCCGCGCGGCCTGGCCGCGCACCAGCCCGTCGGTGGTGTCCATGGCCACACAGCGCACCGTGTTCTCACCGAGGTGCTGCGCAACCTCGAGCACCAGGTTGCCCTCGCGATCGTCGATGCCGGCGTTGCTCACGCGCAGCGCGGTGTAGATCTCGGGCAGTGCACCGGGCTCGAACTCGACGTCCACCACGGGGCCGAGCACCTGTACGATCTTTCCGTCTCCGTTCGCCATCTTCGCGGGGTCCTTCCTGCTCTAGAGCGCTTCCGCGCCGCTCACGATCTCGACCAGTTCCTTCGTGATCGCGGCCTGGCGCGCGCGGTTGTATTGAAGCGTGAGCTTTTCGGTCAGCTCCTCGGTGTTGCGGGTCGCCGCCTCCATGGCGGCCATCCGCGCGGCGTGCTCGCCGGCCTGGTTCTCGAGCAGCGCGCGGTAGATCTCGACCTCGAGCGCGCGCGGCACCAGCGTCTCCAACAGGGCCTGGGCGTTCGGCTCGATCTCGTAGGCCAGGGTCTCCTCGTCGGCGTCGGCGTCGGCGTCGGCGGGTGTGAAGGGCACCAGCGTGACGTCGCGTGGGGTCTGGGTCAGCGCAGAGACGAACTCGCTGTAGACGAGCCGGACCTCGTCGACCTCGCCGGCCTCGTAGCGGGTGGCGACGCCCCGGGCGATCTCCGCCGCCTGGCCGTACTCGACCCAGCTCTCCTGGGGATAGTCGCCCCCAAGACACTCGGCCCGCCGCCGCTTGTAGTGGTCCCGCACCTTCCGGCCGGCGGTCGTGATCGTGACCGTGCGGTCGGCGCCGAGCACCTCGGAGACCAGGGCTTCCGAGTATTTCGCCACGTTGGCGTTGAACGCGCCGCAGAGACCGCGGTCGGAGCTCACCACCACGAACTCCACCGTACGCACCTCTTCCCGGGCGTCGAATAGCGGGTGTGCTGCGTCCGTCTGCGCCCGGGCCACCTCGGCCAGGGTACCGCGCATCCGATCCGCGTAGGGCCGCGCCGCCTCGATCGCCCGCTGTGATCGACGGAGCTTGGCACCGGCCACCATGCGCATGGCGCGCGTGATCTGCTGCGTCTTGCCGACGCTCTCGATCCGGCGCCTGATGTCCTTCAGGTTCGGCACGCTAGTCGCCGGAGTTCCGCGAGGGCTGGAACATGCCGGCGAACTCGTCGAGCGCGGCGGCCAGATTTTTTTCGGTGTCGTCCTCGAGCTTTCCGCTGTCGCGAATCGCGTTCAACACGTCCGCGTGGCTCGCGCGCATGTATTCGAGCAACTCCGCCTCGTAGCGGCCGACGTCAGCGAGCTCGAGCTCGATCACCCAGGAGTCGCGCTCGTCTTGCGGCATGCAGGAGTAGATCGACACGACCTGCTCCTCCATGGGGAGCGGCGAGTACTGGGGCTGCTTGAGCATCTCGGTCTGGCGTTCTCCGTTCGCGAGCTGCGCCTGGGTCGCCTTGTCCAGGTCGCTGCCGAACTGGGAGAAGGCCGCCATCTCGCGGTACTGCGCCAGGCTGAGCTTGAGCGTGCCCGCAACCGTCTTCGTGGCCTTGGTCTGTGCCGCGCCGCCGACCCGCGACACCGAGATGCCGACGTTTACCGCGGGCCGGATGCCGGCGTTGAACAGATCCGTCTCGAGAAAGATCTGGCCGTCGGTGATCGAGATTACGTTCGTGGGGATGTAGGCCGCGACGTCGCCAGCCTGGGTCTCGATGATGGGCAGCGCGGTCAGGCTGCCGCCGCCCTCCTCGTCACTCATCTTCGCCGCGCGCTCTAGAAGCCGCGAGTGCAGGTAGAAGACGTCGCCCGGATAGGCCTCGCGGCCCGGCGGGCGGCGCAGCAGCAGCGAGAGCTGGCGGTAGGAGACGGCGTGCTTCGACAGATCGTCGTAGACGATGAGCGCGTGCTTGCCGTTGTCGCGGAACCACTCGCCCATGGTGCAGCCCGTGTAGGGCGAAACGAACTGGAGAGGCGCCGGCTCGCTGGCCGCCGCGGAGACGACGATCGTGTACTCCATCGCGCCGTGCTGGGTGAGCTTGTCCACCACCTGGGCCACCGTCGATTGCTTCTGCCCCGTCGCGACGTAGATGCAGAAGACATCCTGGCCCTTCTGGTTGATGATCGTGTCGATCGCAATGGCGGTCTTGCCCGTCTGGCGGTCGCCGATGATGAGTTCGCGCTGTCCCCGGCCGATCGGCGTCATCGCGTCGATCGCCTTGATGCCAGTCTGCAGCGGTTCGTGAACCGATCTGCGCTGCACGATGCCCGGCGCCTTCAGCTCGACCAGCCGGCTCTCGCGGGTCTCGATCGGACCCTTGCCATCGATCGGGTTTCCCAGGGCGTCGACCACGCGGCCGACGAGGGCCTCGCCGACGGGCACCTGGATGATCTCACCGGTGCGCCGAACCAGGTCTCCTTCCTTCACGTGGGTGGTCTCACCCATCACGGCGATGCCGACGTTGTCCTCCTCGAGGTTCAGCACCATGCCGCGCAGGCCGCCGGGGAACTCGACGAGCTCGCCCGCCATGGCCTGTTCGAGGCCGAAGACGCGCGCGATGCCGTCGCCCACGGAGAGCACGGTGCCGGTTTCGGCGACGTCGATCTCCCTGTCGTAGTCCTTGATCTCGCGTTTGAGGATGTCGGTGATCTCGCCGGGTCGAATGTCCATCTGCCTATCCTTCCGTCAAACTGGTGCGTAGCCGCTGGAGCTGCGTGCGGAGGCTTCCATCGAAGACGAGGCCGCCGACGGACGCGACGGCTCCGCCGAGCAGATCGGGATCCACGCTCTCGTCGAGATCGACCTGCTGGCCGGTGCGCGCCGCCAGCGCCCCGCGCAAACGTTCGCGCTGGTCGTCGCGAAGCGCGCTCGCCGATACGATCCGGGCCCGGATGCGCCCGGCAACGCGGTCGGCGAGTTCGCCGTAGGCCACGTAGATCGCGTCGAAATCGATCGCGCGGCGCTGGTCGACCAGAAAGGCGCAGAAGTTGCGCACGATCCCACTGGTGCCGACCTGGTCGCAAACCGCGGTCAGGACCGCGCGGCGTTCGACACCCGGGTGCAGCGGCCGGAGAATCGCAGCGCGGAACTCACTGTTTTCCGCCAGCAGGTCCGAGAGCGTCGTCAGCTCGTCGCGCACGCTGTCGATGGCGTTCTCTTCGCGCGCGAGGCCGAAGAGCGCCTTCGAGTACCGTCGCGCTGCTGCGCTGGATCGCATCGGCGTCAGCTCCCCGAACCGCTCGACGGCTGTTCGATCTTCGCCACGAATTCGTCGATCAACCGGTCCCGGTCGGCGTCGGTGACCTGCCCACGCAGCAGCTCCGCCGCGAGCTCGACGGAGAGATCCGAAGCCTCGCGACGCAGCGCTTCGCGGGCACGACGCAACTCCTGGTCGATCGCGGCGCGGGCGTCAGCGCCGATGCGCTCGGCCGCCGCCCGCGCATCTTCGAGAATGCGGTCGCGTTCGGTCTCGGCGCGGCCGCGGGAGGTGCTGCGGATCTCCTCGAGTTCAGTTTCCAGCTCTCCCAGTTTGCGCTGCCAGCGCGCGTAGCGCTCCTCGGCCTCGCGGCGCAGGTTCGCTGCGGATTCGACCTCACCCTGGATGCGATCGCGCCGGTCGCTGAACCAGGAGACCACGGGCTTTCGCCCAAAGAACCAGAGCACACCGAAGAGGAGGAGGAGGTTCAGCACGGTCCAGAAAAACTCGTCGCCGCTGGACTCGCCGCCGGCCGCGAGGGCGGAGCCGGGCAACAACGCGGTGCTGAAGATCAGCGCGGCGCAAGCGGCGCGGTGGGCAACTCGGGGCGCGCCGATCACGTGAGCGACCTGCCGAGCACAGTCGCCGCCGCTTCGCGCGCCAGCGCTTCGGCCTGCTGCCGGAGCGTCGCGCGGGCGCCCAGGAGATCGCGCGCGATCTCCTGGCGTGCACGCTCCAGGGTGCCTTCCGCGTCCTTGCGGGCGTCTTCTGTCTCGGCCAGGGAGGACTCCCGCGCGCTGCCGAGAGCGGCCTTGCGGGCCTCGTCGGCCTCGGCGCGCGCCTCCTGCACGGCCGTCTCGTAGCGGAGGAGGGCCGCCGCGGCGTCCGCTTCGAGCTGCTCCGCCCGGGCGCGGGTGCCGGCAATCCGCTCGCGGCGCGCATCGAGCGCCGCGAAGATCGGCCGGAACAACAGCGCGTCGACGGGAAAGACGAGTAGGACGAAGAACAACAAGAGGGTGAGCACCAGAGTCGGGTCCGGTGAGAGGTTCAGGTCGCCTTCGGTGGCAACGGCATTGCCTGCGAGACCGAAAGCCAGCCAAAGGGTGGCGAGTGCGAAGTGGGCGCGGCGCCGGGTCCGGTGGATGGGGGGGGTCAAAGCTTCTTCGTCCTTCCCCGCTGCGGAGCAGCCGCGTGCGAGGGGCGCTTGTCTGGGAACCTTTCGATCGATCTGGAAGCATCGACTCGGCCCCGCGTGCCGGCACCGATCGATCGTCATATGTGTCCCGGTGTGCGAGGCGTCAGCCCGTCTCGGGGCGCCGTCGCACGGAACAGCGTCGCACCGGGCGGCGGAATTCTTGCATAGCCGCGCGGAAGTTCAAGCGGCCCGGGTCGGCGTCGCCGGGCGGCTCGCCAGGCCTTCGCCAGCCGGCTTCCCAGCCCCGGCGCGGGCGCGGGCGCGCTTCAGGACTCCGCGGCCGGCGCGCGGCCCACCCGGCATTCGGCATCGACCCGGGCCCCGTCGGCAGCGGCCAGCCGCGGCGAGTCGATCCGGCCGCACAGCCGGGCATTCGGACCGAGCTCGAGGCGCCGGGTGGCGCGAACCACGCCCTCGACGCGGCCCGCCAGAACGATCTCTCCGGCCTCGACCGTCGCCTC
>Ga0310342_100000984_pt1 | contig 17201 bp, 18 predicted proteins | sample S15DNA20500_MG_FD_206155 | JGI IMG/M metagenome (GOLD analysis project Ga0310342, IMG submission 206155) | Marine microbial communities from station ALOHA, North Pacific Subtropical Gyre - S1503-DNA-20-500_MG | ecosystem: Environmental > Aquatic > Marine > Oceanic | place: Pacific Ocean: North...
TTGACGGCTTTCTTCGGTTCCATGTTCAAGCTGGGCGGAAACCCTGAATCGGTTATTTTTGACCATCCCGGAGGCAAGGAGGTCGCTGCAGACGTGCCCAGTCTGGTCGACATGCGGGTCCTCCACCCGAGGACAAAACAGGAAGTGCGACCTACGCTTCTCGATGGTAACGCGGTGCCGTACACCCCTGGAAGCTTTCCACGCAGGGAACTGGCCCGCTGGATGACCTCTCACGAATACTTTGCCGAAGCCTCTGTCAACCGCATTTGGAGCTACTTCTTCGGTCGTGGCATTGTCGATCCGGTGGATGACTTCGGGAGCAACCACCCGGCCACTCACCCAGCGCTTTTGAAGCAGCTGGCTCTGGACTTTTCTGAGAACGGATATGACCTACGACGGCTGTTTCGCCTGATCGTCAACTCGCGCGCCTATCAACTCTCCGGCGACGTGAATGACACCAACCGGGAGGACCGGCTCAACTTCTCGCATGCCCTGCCCCGAGCTCTCGACGCAGAGGTTTTGTTGGACGCAATCTGCGACCTCACCGGTGTCGCCGAGACCTTCAGTACTTCTCTTCCGGATTCAGATCAGGCTGGAGGGACTTCGCCCAGGGGGACCCGTGCGGTGCAGCTGAAGGAGACGGACATCTACCACTCGGCTTTTCTGGATCTCTACGGACGCCCGAATCGATTCTCGGTGCCGGAACGAGATGCCAAACCCAACCTGAGCCAGGCGCTGCACATGCTGGTGGGATCGACCTACAACGACAAGCTTTGGACCGAAGGCGCCAGGGTGCATGAAATGTACCGTTCCGGAGCTGGCAACCGGAGAATCATCGAAGAACTCTATCTGGCCGGATTGAGCCGCTTTCCCTTGCCGCAGGAGGTTGCTGACTTGGAGGGGTTGATCGAGCAAACTCCCAGCCGGGAGCAAGCGCTCCGCGATCTGCAGTGGGCCCTGGTCAGCTCCAGGGAGTTTGCGGAAAACCACTGAGATAAAACTTCAGACAGCGAGCTGACGGATTCACGGTCATTGCGAAAGGCCATGGAGCCTGAAGCGCAAGCGAGGGGTTGGGCAGCAGCACAAATGTCCCGGCTCGTCTGCTTGCCTTCGGTTCAAGGCTCGTTTGTCGGCGTATGCTGCCGCGGCCCAACCCCTTGCTTGCGCTTCAGGCTTTTATGGCTCGAGTAGTTTCTTTTAGGTACGATCCGTCTCCAGAGGGGCTCGACTGACGGGTGTACAAGGGATAAACTGGTAAGAGGTCCGCAAGACATCGCGTCCTGACCACTTCGAAAGGCTCATCCGTGCAGAAGAAAATCGGCTGTTTAAGTGCCACTGAAAGGGAATGGAACCGGCGTGATTTCGTTCGGGTCGGCTCACTCGGTTTCATGGGCATACATCTGAGCCAGTCCTTGAGATTGGAGGCCGGGCTGGCGGGTACCAATCCGAATAGCCCCAAGGCTACCTCCTGCATTCTGGTCTGGCTCGAAGGAGGTCCCAGTCAGGTCGACACCTGGGACCCCAAGGCCAATAGTTCCTTCCGGCCCATCTCCACCAATGTCGCCGGGATCCAGATCTCGGAGCTTCTGCCCCAGCTAGCCCAAAGAATGGACAAACTAGCCCTGGTGCGGTCCATCACGTCATTCGGAAACGATCATCCTCAGGCAGTCCACTACGCGGCCACCGGACATCGCCACAATCCAGCCATGCAGTTCCCCAGCTTTGGATCCATCGTGGGAAAGGAGCTGCCCCCAGCCAACAACATGCCTGCTTACGCCCTGGTGCCGCGTTGGGAGCGAAACCGGCAATATCAGGACTACTTCAAGTCAGCCTTCCTAGGTCCCGACTATGATCCCATGCTGCTCCCTGACCCTTCTCGAGACGATCTGAAGGTAGCCGACCTCAGCCTCCCCAAGACGTTGGCACCCGCTTCTGTGGAGAATCGCCGCTCGTTTTTGGCAGCGTTGGACAGGCTCTACCGACAGAAGGTGCAGAGTGTCGAACACGCCAAGATGGACGCTTTCGTGCAAAAGGCCTGGGAGATGATCCTGACTCCTGCTGTAAGAGATGCTTTCGACCTGTCAAAGGAGTCGGAGAAAACCAGGGAAGCCTACGGCCGCGACACGGTGGGCCAGAGCCTCCTGCTGGCGCGGCGTCTGGTGGAGTCGGGAACCCGCTTCGTGACCGCCGCAGGCTTTCGAGGCAACTCCTGGGACACCCATTCCAATAACGACGATGGACATCGCGATCGACTCACGCCCCCATTGGACCGGTCCTTATCGGCACTGATTGATGATCTGGTCGAGAGAGGCCTCTACGATTCGACGGTTCTACTGGTCATGGGCGAGTTCGGTCGCACACCCTATCACAACCCTGGCTTGGGTCGGGATCACTGGCCCCAGTGCTGGTCCCTGGCACTCGGGGGTGGCGGACTCCGGACCGGTGTGGTCGTCGGTGAAAGCGATGAGCGAGGTGCTCAGGTGGCCGATCGTCATGTCAGCCTGGGCGATGTGTTCGCCACAATCTACAAGGCCCTTGGGATCGACTGGTCCAAGGAATACATGACGCCCGTTGGTCGCCCCATCAAGATCGCCAACGCCATCGACGACGTCACCGGCGTACCCCTGGCAGAGCTGGTTTAGCAAACCTTCCTGACCGACCTGGAGCTTGACGTGGCCTTCGGTCTCCAGGCCGAAAAATCTTCTTGTGCCGAGCCGTTGGCTCGACCCACGGCGGCCTGGAGACCGAAGCCACACCCAAGAACCGACGTTGCTTTTCTCAAATATGCTCAAATGTGGCCGGCACTGACGTAACGCTAACGGTGCTCTGGATTAGGGGAGTCGAAGCGGCAGCCCGTCGCAAGCTGAGCGCTGGTTCCCATGTACCGGAATGCCTCCGGCGGCTTTGACCATGCGAGCCAGGTGCACCAAGTTCCATATCATGAAAGTGGTGTTGCAGTTGGTGAAGTCGTTCTCGGGGCCTCCGGAGCCAGGGTCCAGATAGGAAGGCCCGGGGCCAGCTTCGCCCAGCCAAGCTGCGTCCGCCTGTGGTGGGATGACATAGCCGAGATGCTGTAACGAATACAGGATGTTCATTGAACAGTGCCTGGCGCTGTCTTCATTTCCGGTGATCAGGCCGCCGCCCACCCTGCCTTAATACGCATACTGCCCTTCGTCATTCAGGATATGTGAGTTGGCGTAGAGCCGCTCGATTACCTGAGTTGAGACCGAGGTCTTCTCTCCCAGCTAGATTGAAGAAGTGATCACCAATATGTGGGCTGCTTCGACCTTCTTGAAGATTTCGGGCCAGTCGTCCTGATCCCAGCCGTGTTCGGTCATGTCGGGCCACACACCGGTAGCCAGGTTGTAGTCGACTGGCCGAAGCACCTCCACTGCGACGCCGCTTTTCTCCGTGATCGCCTTCGAGATCTCAATGAGGCCGTGAGTATGCGAGAGCTCTGCGATTTCTTCAGGGTACAGTTCAAAAAAGAGCCTTGGGGTCTGAAAAGTCCCACTTGGTTTGCTGACACATTTGTTCTTGTTGCTGGTTGAGCGCCATAGAGTTTTCCTATTCGTTAGGGCGAGTGAATAAACTTGCGATCTGAGGGAGCTCGTTTACCATCCCTTGCGGAGTCCTTCGAGGACGATCCTCCGATGAATGGCAGGTTGAACATCGAAATCGTGCATCACCTTCAGTTTATACAGATCGTTGAGAAGCTGATCGCGCTGGAGGTTCTTGCTGGGTTTGGCCTCGGGAGGGTATCTTCGAGCTGCTTCCCTTCTAGCCCGTTCTTCCGCCTGATGCAAAGCCTTGAAGATCTCTCGTCTGGTCGAGAGTAGCTCAGGAATCTCTGGAGTGTAGGGGATAGGCTTGGCTAGAGACTTATAGATATAACGCCTTCCGCCTGAAAAAAGATGGATTGAGAACCATTTCCCCTCTTCCTTTTCTAGCTGGAACACGTCATCACGCCTCGCCTTCGCCACCCGACGGGCGCCGGTGGTGGGGGCGCTTCGAATGTTTACCACCTGGCTTGTGATTTGGACGTAACGGGTTGCCCCGTTGGCCATCTGGATGGAAGAGATTGCTATCAGGAAAAGGACGGCTGTCAGACCGAACATGATCACTCTGTCGGCAACTCGAACGCACACTACCCAATCCTCTGTGTGGTATCCGATTCGGCCGATCGATAAGCCGCAAAAATTACCTTCATCACATGAAGCGAGTCCTGAGTGGTGAGGGGGGCAGGAGCAAGTCCCAGCGCCGCATCTACCGACTCCTGGACCAGGACCTTGTAGAGGTTGGGGTCATCCTGGTAGGTGAACGACTGAATTCCGTGCGGGGATTCGGAATGGGTCGAGTACCACTTCAAGGGTTCGCCGGAAGGAAGGTCCAGGTGAAACCACCCTTTTGAGCCCCAGACGCGTATCTGGTTCTGATAGCCTCTGTCCAGGTAGTATCCGGCGTTGAGGGTGCCTACCAGGCCTTTTTGACAGCGGAAGCTGACGACCGCTGCATCTTCAACTTCGATGGGCTGCCCCCCGACATTCTCGCAGATGGCAGAGACACGTACGATTTGATCGCCAATCAGATACTGCAGGGCGTCGAGATAGTGGATCCCGTGGAAGAGGAGTTTTCCACCCCCGGCCTTCTTTTTGAAGGAGAGCCAGGATTTCTGATACTCGGGTCGTGTCAGACGGGTTTGGTCCGCAATCCAATCCATGGTAGCTGAGTACGGTTTACCGATGAATCCGGCTTCGACCAGAGCGCGGGCCTTGCGAACCGCGAGACTAACTCGGGTTGCCATGGACAGCATCAGATGGACCCCGTGTGAGTCAGCCAGCCGAGCTAGAGATTCGAAGTCTTCCAGACGAACGCAGCTGGGTTTTTCAGTCAGGACGTGGCAGCCGCTCTGAAGGGTGTCTGAGATCACCGGGGGAGCGTGGTGGCCCTCCAGCGTTACCACTGCAAGCCGTGGCTGCTCTCGGCGAAGCAGTTCCTGGTGGTCCCGATAGGTTGTCACCAGACGTCCCTTCAGCAGCTGAGCTGCTTCCTCGAATGTCTTTCCGGACGGGTCGGATAGAACCACTCTGGCCACACCCTGGCATCGTGCCAGACCTTTTAGGTAGGAAGAGAGATGAGAGCCTGTGGTGGCTTCCGTGAGCACTCCGACGGTGAGAGTGCTCTTGGCCCGGAGCGCCCGTAGGGAGCCCGCGCCTAGAGTGGAGAGGCCTAGGAGTGCCTGCCGCCGGGACATTTGGTGTTTAAACATGGAAATAGGCTTCTTCAACGAGGTCAGCAGCGCCGCTGAGATTTGACATTGGAGCGGACCTCTATACGAAAGGCTTACTCGACCAGTGATCCCGGTATTCCCGGGTCAAGTACTTGTTGGCTTCGACGTCATCAAGAAAACTCTCTGTTTCAGGATTGAAACTCAGGGTACGCTTGAGTCGTCCCGCCGTATTCCCGAGATGGCAGAGGGCGGTCGAGAGGTGTCCCACCTCGATGTCAGCCTTGGGTGTTTTCCGGGTGCGTATGTGGTCGACGAAGCTAGCGTAGTGAGGATTTATTTCTTTCCCGTCCGCCAGTTCATAGTGCATCAACCGGTCCTGCTCGTCGTAGATCTGATAGCCGTAGCGTCGGCTGTCGTCGAAGTAGCCGCAGACGGCCTTTCCTCCGGTTCCGTAGACCTCGACACCGTTCTGGCCTCCATTCATGCGGTAGGTGTTCCAGAGACGCTGCTCGTACATCAACGTCTTGTCCTTGTAGTTGAAGGTCAAGACCTGTGTGTCGGGGGTCTGCTGGTCGTCGTCGAAGTAGAGCTTGCGTCCCATTCCGGTAATCTCGTTCGGGTAGCCGACGCCCAGGACCCAGCGGGCAACGTCCATCCAGTGGATTCCATCGTTGCCCAGATCTCCAGCGCCATAGTGCCAGTGCCAGTTGACGGTGCCATGAAAGCGATTTCGGTTGAAGGGAAGTTGGGGAACGGGGCCCGTCCAGAAGTCGTAGTTGATTCCGGATGGGACAGGCTCATCGGACTTGAACCCGATGTTGCGACGCATCTGACAGTTCCAGACCTTCACCATGTGCACCTCGCCGAGCTTTCCCGAGTGGACATAGTCGACGAATTCCTGAGTGTTGGGCCTGCTGCGTCCCTGGGTGCCGACCTGGACGATTCGGTTATGTTTTCTGGCTGCCTCGACCATCAGCCGACCTTCCCTGAGGTTGTGGGAGATGGGCTTCTCGACGTAGACGTCCTTGCCGGCTTGGCAGGCCAGGATGGTCGCGGGCGCATGCCAATGAAGCGGGGTCGCGACGACGATGCCGTCGATGTCTTTATCGTCCAGGACCCGTCGGATGTCCTCCTCCAGTTTGGGGCGTTTGCCTTGCCCTTCTTCGGCGATCTTCATCGCTGGTTCCACTACGTTCTGGTCGACGTCGCAGAGGTACTTCAGGTCCACATCCGCCATCTGGCCGAAGTATTGGATCAGGGGCTTGCCACGACCCCGGACACCCATAACGGCCAACGTCACCTTGTTATTGGCCGATACGCTCGTCGAACGGGCACTCGTGGTCGCCGCACCGGCAGCCGCGCCTGCCAGGCTAGTTCTTAGAAAACCTCTTCTGTTCATTAGATGCCTCCCAGACAAAGACCAAAGCTTCAAACTGAAAGAAATTCGGGTAGGCTAAGTATGGATGATGGGAGGCTCTTGTGCAAACCCGGTTCGTAGATAAGAAGCCCTTTGGGAGGAGAGCGATGCAAGGCAGACACCTACTCATGCTGGTGATCGGATTCGGTTTCTGGTGCGGGCTCAGGGCCGACCGGATCCTGTTGGAGAACGGCGATCGCCTGACGGGGACCATCACCCACTCTAATGTCGAGACAATGAATCTAAAGACCGAATTCCTGGGAGAAGTCCAGATCAAGTGGAAAGCCATCGAAGGGGTTACGGCTGAGCAGGTCCTCTACGTTGTGGACAAGAGCGGACAGGTCCTGTTGGGGACGGTTTCAACCTCGGGAGAGAGCTTCCAGGTAGAGACAGCCGAATCGGGTCTGGTCGCGATTCCCAGGGCGTCGGTTGAATTTCTTCGGTCGGAGGCCGCACAGGCAGCCTACAAGGCGGAGATCGAGCGGCTCCGCGATCCGAGTCTCCTGGATCTATGGAGAGGCAACTTGGATGGGGGGTTGAGCTTTGCCCAGGGAAACGCGGAAGCGACCAATTTTTCGAGCACGCTGAGAACCGAGCGCAAGACAACGAGGGACAAGATCTCGATCTACGCGACTTCTCTATTCGCTCGGGACAGTACCAGCGGCGCATCCGAAACGACCGCTAATGCCGTTCGCGGAGGCACCCAATACAATATCAATCTTACCGATCGCCTCTTTTCCTTCGGTTTCATCGACCTGGAATTCGACGAGTTCCAGGACCTCGATCTTAGAAACGTTCTGGGTGGGGGGCTGGGCTGGCGCATTCGTGAAACCAAGCAAACCAGTTTTTCTCTTCTTTTTGGCGGATCCTTCAACCAGGAATTTTTTAGCGGCGACGTAACCCGCCGTGCCGGCGAGGTGGTGTTGGGCGAAGAGCTCTCCCACCAGTTGTTCGACGGAACTTTTCTTTCGGAGAAGCTCGTCTTCTACCCAAATATGAGCGAGATCGGCGAGTTTCGAATCCAGTTCGATACCTCGATTTCGACCGAAGTAGGAAAGGGATTCGCCTGGCACGCCACCTTCAGCGATCGCTTTCTGAGCAACCCCCTCCCGGATCTGGAGAAGAATGACATCCTGTTTGCAACGGGAGTCCGTTTCATTTTCGGTAAGGGGTCGTAGCATTAGTGAGCAGTAGTGGAGTAAGCAGTAGAAGAATGATACCCCTTCAGCCGAGAGTCCGCTGGGAACTTATAGCTTGATCTTGAGGCCTGGGCGCGGGAGGAGAGTGCGGAAACCCAATGAGCCCGCGGGGGGAGCTAGTGGGCTCATGTGGAGAGGTAAGAGCGAATGATCATTCTCGTAGGATTAGGTCGGGCACCGGAAGAATGATCGGTGCGGTGTTTGAACTCAATCAACAGCTCCGGCCCCTCGCCGTAAGCCTCCCCATTGGAGCCACCCTGCTAAGCTGAAACTTCATTTACTGATTGGAACGAAAAAAGCGTGTAACCCCTTGATTTTGAGTTGGCTAGGACTTTCTCCAAGCAGTTGTCTGAAAAACCGCGTGGCACGGCCTTCCAGGCCGTGATTGTGGAGCCTTCACGGGCAGGGATGCCCGTGCCACTATGGGGTGTTGAAGTTGCTTTCCTGTACGATCCGGCGGTCTGCAGCCGGTGGCGCTGCTAAACTGAAACTTCAAGAATTCGTCGCACGTCTCTAGTCCCCGGACAGCGCGTCGAACGGGACCTGTTTGCCGACAGCATCAACCTACTTCACGAAGACTAGACTCCCCAGACTCTTATCATGACCTGAGGGTGAACTACCAGTATGACAAGCCAAGTCCGTCAGAGCCGCGAACGACTTGAGCCGTTAGCAAGATGAGCCCAGGTTCCGAGGAGAGAGCCGGACAACTCTTCCCCACGCAGTGACGCACAATCTCCTAGTAACCAGAAGCTTCGTTCTCGAATGGGGCAGCACCGCTGGGGGGCACTGACCCGAAACTGGGAACTTCGGAGACTGTGATCGGCCCCAGGCAATTCAGAAGATGGAAGTCCGTCAAAGATAGAGTAGATGGGCGGTGGTGGGGCTAACGGTCCCGAGATCTCCCAATACCAGTTCCACGTCTTGAGGTGGATCCTTTGGCACTAAAAAGATTGCGGTGAAGGCCTCCTGTTGTCCCGCCCTGATTTCACGGAGAATGAGCTCGAAGCCGCTATGGCAGCGACTTCCGGGCAGCTTCACACTCGATCCCAGCGTCAAGCTGCGGCAGCGGTTAAGGCCTACCGTTGGATCGCAGGTCTTCCGGATGACAACCGCGCCAACGAGGAACTAATCCTCAATATCCACCGGCTTGTCATTACCGGAGCCGACGACGACCACTGCCTACCGGGTCGGCTGAGAGGCTAGGATGAGAACGTAACTTTCGGTTCACCATCACATCACGGGGCGACGGGAGGAGAAGAATGCAGAACAGCCTTCACACGGTTCTGCGCGCCCCTTGACGGTGAAATGCGGGGGCACGATCCTCTTGTTCGTGCACTGGCCGCCCACTATCACTTGGCAGCAATGCATCCTTTTCTCGATGGAAACGGCTGTACCGCCCGAGCTATGGAGGCCTTCTTCCTTCAGCGCTGCGGCCTGCGGGATACGCTCTTCATCGCGATGTCGAACTACTACGAGGAGAAGACTCCATACCTGCAAGCCTTGGCGGATGTCAGGGCCAACGGCCACGACTTGACTCCTTTCCTCTCCTTTGGCCTGAAAGGGATAGATCTCCAGTGTCGGCGCCTTTTTGACGAGATCCGGGTTAACGTTTCCAGAGCCCTCTACCGCAACCTCATGTTTGATCTATTCAACCGCCTCAAGAGTCCCCGAAAGAGGGTGATTGCGGAACGACAGATCAAGATTCTAACGCTTCTCCTCGATCGGACCATGACGTTCGGCGAGCTCGTTGGCGCTGCAGAGGGGGACTTACCGTGACCTCAAAAACCCTGTCCGGGATTTGGTTCGTGACATCAACGGTCTCAGTCAACTCCAGGCCATCTTCGTCGAGCGTGTGAGCGAGGACGAGTTCAAGATATCTGTGCGATTGGAATGGCCCACAGAGATCACCGAGACTGAGTTCTTCAGGCTGGGCAAAAAATTCCCAAAGCCAAGACGCATGGCTTTCTTGATCATTGATCTTGGCCGAAGCTTGCCGACGCTCAGCACAGCTGCAGAGCCGAACCAGAGAATGGAGCACGATTTCGTGTTCGCCAAGCCTCCGAGATATACCCTGATGGCGATAACTTAACTTTGGGTAGTCTCTGTTGCCGTTGCCGGGCCCTGGAAGGGCAAGCTCACGGTCTACGGGTTCTACGTTTTACCGTCTCATCGATATGGTTTCCAGTGGTTTCCAGATAAGCCCGCTTCCCGGGAGAAAGCCGCCGTTCGATTGCGATCAAATCGGACGCTGTCTGTAAGACTGGTGCCGACTGTCACGCTTGATCACTGCTGGCTGTTCACTTCACCACTATCCACTCCACTACTGCTCACTGACTCAACTACTCCACTATTCAAAGAAGCTCATCCCTACGGAACTGCTGGATCAGATAATCACTGGCTCGCCAGGCTAGTGCCATGATGGTTTCAGTTGGATTCTGGCAGGCAGAGCTGGGCCAACTGCCGCCGTCGACTACGAACAGGTTCTTGACGTCGTGGGCCTGATTGTACTTGTTGAGGACGCTTTGCTTTGGGTCGTTTCCCATCCTCGTCGTTCCCATTTCGTGGATGATCTCGCCTGGGGAGCTGAGCGACTCGTCGGCGCTCAGGATCTCCGCTTTGGCTGTGTGCATCAACTCCATGAGCTGTTGGAAGGAATCCTGCAGCATGTCCCGATCGTTGTCGGTTCGCTGATAGTGGATGCGCAGCGTTGGAATCCCCCACGCGTCCACGACCTTCTTGTCGATCTCGACGAAGCTGTCGAAGGTCTGCAGAGGCTCGCCGCGGGCGTAGACCCTTACGATGGCTGGGTGCAGCTTCTTTATCTGCCGCTTGTAATTCGTGCCGAACCCATCGATCAGGTTGGCGTGGCCGGGGAAGATACTGCTTCCCCCTTTGACCATGATGGCGTAGCCCCGGATGAACTTTGGGTGGCGTTGTCCCAGATTCCGAAACCGTGGGATGTAGGAACCATTCGACTTGCCGTCATCATTGAGGATTTCAGAGTCCACTAGTTCAGGCAGAACTCCGGTCAATTGGCCGGCCGTGAAATGATCTGTCAGGTAGTGTCCCAACACGCCGCTGCTGTTGGCCAGACCATTGGGATGGTTTCGGGAGACCGAGTTCAGCATGATGCGGGTCGATTCCAGGGTTCCTGCGGCGATAACGACTACCTTGGCAAATGCCTCTCTCTCCTCCTTGCTGTTTCGGTCCACGTAGGCAACACCCTTGGCTCGTCCTTCCTGGTCGACCAGGACCTCCCGGACAACGGCGTCTGTCTGAAGCGTGAGTTTCCCGGTGGCGGCGGCGTCCGGAATGGTCGCCGCGACGCTCGAAAAGAAAGCCCCGACGGCACATCCGGAAGAGCAACTGCCGCAATAGTGGCAGGCTGGACGCCCTCGATGGGGGCGGCTCAACTGGGCAGTTCGGAGGGCGGTCATGCGCCAGCCTTTCTTGCGAGCTGCTTTGCGCATCACGTGTTCGAAGCAATTGTAGGCGAACGGCGGGAGGAAGCGTCCATCGGGAATCTGGGGTAGACCTTCCTTGAACCCCTGAATGCCGACGTAATCTTCGACCTTGTCGTAGTAGGGGGACAGCTCCGCATAGGTCAGGGGCCAGTCGACTCCATATCCGTCGATCGAAGCTCCTTTGAAATCGAAGTCCGCCAATCGGAAAGACTGCCGTCCCCAATGTAGCGTCCGACCTCCCAGGATCCGGGAGCGGCCCGTCCATTTGTAGGGTTTTCCGGCCGCAGTCGAGTAGGGATGTTGGCTGGACTTCGTATAGTAGCCGTCGAAAGGGGTCTGCTCACGGGCTGCCAGCCAGCCCTCCTTGCGGATCACGCTGGGACTTCCGACCCCCCGAAAGGGAAAGTTGTAGGGCATGTGGTGTGTGAGGAAGTCCGAGCCGGAGATACTGGGCCCCGCCTCCAGAAGCAAGACTTCGAGGCCCTGTTCTGTCAACACCTTGGCTGCTATGCCCCCACTGGCACCACTTCCAATGACCATGACATCGTGTGATTTCATGTTATCTGTCCTTGCCAGGCTAGCCTGAATCCCCATGGTTGCCGGGGTGGGGACAGCCTTCCCATTCCAGCAGCACCTGTTTGCCCTTGTACTCGAGTTCTTCGTGGATCCCGACTCGAGAGGTGTAGTAGGCGAAAACGGTCCGACGTCGTAGGTCGAGAAAGAACCGTCGGCCGCGCTCCTCCTCAGGGCGAACCTGGCGGTCATCGGAAAGGCGAGTGAGGAGGGCGACCTGCTGGTCCTGAGACAGTCCCGAGAAAGGCTTGTCGTACTGGCTTTTACTGATTTGCTCGATGGTGTTCAGTCCTTCGACGAAGGTACGCTGTTCTTCCTTCGTCTCCTCACTGAGAACCAGATCGATATGCTGGTTTACCAGAGCAGCCGCAGCGCCCGGTGTTTCGGTTTCCGGGATGATCAGTTCCGACAGTGTCTCAAGCAAACGATTCTGGGTGGAGGTAAAGAATCCGGGCTTCCAGCTCGGCTCAGCAGTTCCTGGAATCTTAGAAACCTGTGCAATCGCTCCCACATTCTGTAAAGAGGCCGCTTGGACCAGTGTCGGCGGGGCAAGGGCGATGGTTTTCAATATTTCACGGCGACGGATCTCTTTCGGCTTCATCGATCCTCCTTCTGCGTTCCCAATCAACTCTATCCTTGCCAACCCCAAGGTACAACGATAGCATCAATTGTAACCAAAAAAACTCGCGGTTTTCACGGGCCGGGTGAGACCCACGAGATGTATGGCGACTTTTAAGGAGGTACAGCGATGGGGGAGACAACGCGACGGGAATGGATGCGGGGAAGCCTTGCTGCTGCCGGAGTGGCCAGCCTGAGTTCTCAGCTGTTCAGCCTGGCTCTTCCGCCCCTGGGAGAGGACGAGGCATCGGTGGCTTTTCTGGATCCCCAACCGGTGAATCCCGACAGGTCCATGGTGATCTGGGAGCAGTTGAAATCATGGATCACGCCCCAGAAAGATTTTTTCAGCGTGAAGCACTATGGAATTCCGGAAGTTGATTCGGAACAGTGGAGCCTGGGCATCAGCGGTCTGGTGTCCAAGCCGCGCTCCTTCACCCTCGAGGACCTGAAGGCGAGGCCCCGGCAAGAGTACGCCGCAACATTGGAGTGTTCCGGAAACGGTGCGTCCGAGCGCTTCATGGGGGCTATCGGGAACGCTGTCTGGGGAGGGACGCCCTTGGCTCCTCTGCTGCAGGAATGCGGTGTCCCGCCCGGCGGCATCGAGGTAGTCTTCTTCGGCTCGGACCAGGGGACCGAGAAGATACGCGGTAACGAGTATCAGCAGAACTTTGGGCGCAGCCTCTCGATCGAGGAGGCCAGGAAGAACGGGGTGCTGCTGGCCTATGAGATGAATGGCAAGCCCCTGCTCCAGGCCCATGGTGCACCCTTGAGGCTGATTGTGCCCGGCTGGTACGGGGTGGCCTGGGTGAAATGGCTGCAGCGAATCGAGCTTCACGACCGCCGCTTTCTGAGCCGCTTCATGGGGCGCGATTACGTGACCATTCGAGGTGAACAGCGAGGAGAGGCCATCATCTGGCGCGAAACCTCGGTGGGCAAGTTAAATCTCAAGTCGATCGTAGCACGGGTGACTCGGAAGAGTGATGACAGCATCCGGGTCATGGGTGCAGTCTGGAACGACGGCACACCCCTGAAAGCCGTCCAGCTTCGGATCGACGATGGGTCTTGGCAGGACACTGAGTTGGGCCAGGGTCTGGATTTTCCTCACTGCTGGACCTTCTGGTCCTATGCCTGGAGGAATCCTGCTGCAGGTGAACATACTCTGGTGTCGCGGGCCGTGGACGTCCAGGGGCGAATGCAGCCGGCTATTGAGGATCCTGCCATCGCTCTGAAAAAGACCTACTGGGAGGCCAACCAACAAGTGCCTCGCCGGGTCAAACTCTAGCAGGCATTTTTGGTCGATTGATCTGGGGCCCTCCAAAGGAACACTCTTTGGCGCCACTTAGATGATTGGAATGAGAGCCCGCTTGACCGTCTTTGTGATGGCATTTGGGGGAGGCCTGGTCCACCCAGCTGCACCTGAGACTGAGCCCCCGGTTGTGGTCACAACCTTCAAAGAAACGCATTTTGCACTGTTGGCCGACGGCCGACTGATGGCCTCCTGCGTTGCTAGGACGTCGGAGGCCTACGAAGCCACCGCACGTTTTTCCACGGATGGGGGCCGGACCTGGGCCGAGCCCCGATCGTTCCTTCACCTTTATGAAGACCAGGGTGTTTAGACCGGTGGAGAGATACTCCAGACCCGGGACGGAGATTTCCACGTTTTCCTCCAGAATGACGCCAATACGATTAGCCAAGGGGGACGCCTCCGCCAGGATATCTGGCACGTTCGGTCCAAAGATGGGTATTTGGGGGAGCCCAAGCGGATCTGGGAAGGTAATTCACTTCCACTTCACACGGCGAGCCAGCTGAAGAGCGGCCGCATTCTCCTGCCTTTCTCCCATGCGACAAAACGCAACTGGGCCAACCGCGGAGAGGGCACGGACGCCTTCACTTTCTTGGGTCGTTTCAGCTCAACGGTTCTCTACTCGGATGACGGCGGCAATACATGGCTGCAGTCTTCCGCCGAGTTAAAGGCCCCGGCGCCCGACTGGCATGGGTTGTTTGGAGCCGTGGAGCCCGTTGTTCTGGAGTTGTCAGATGGCCGGGTCTGGATGCTTTTTCGAACGCAGATAGGACGGCTGTACGAGTCCTTTTCAGAAGATGGAATCAACTGGTCTCCTGCCCGGGCTACCCGTCTTCTCTCCTCAGATTCTCCCCTAGGGCTGGTTTGTCTCGACGAAAAGAAAATCGCGCTCTTCTGGAACTCCTGCCGCCAGTTTCCCAATGCTCATGGAGGTCAGCACGTTCTCCACGCTGCCATTTCGGAAGACGAAGGGGGGAGCTGGCGGGGTATGTGGGAGGCCTTCCGAGATCCCCTCGGCGCCCAGGCCGATTCGGTCTCAGGCGCCCACGGTGCAGGATCTCCCTTCCCCGTAGTTACTCCTGAAGGTAAGGTGTTTATCGCGTTGGGACATGGGGCAAGTGGAGTCTCCGGGGTGCTCCTCGATCCTGCCTGGCTCTACGAAACCCGTTAAGAGGACGGTTTTGGGGGACGGACTCGACCAATGGTCCGTCTTCGGGACGAAGGGAGTAGGCCTTGCGGCTCATCCGGAAAAGGAGAACATCAGAGTCCTTCAGATCAGGAAGCCCGATGCCGCCTGGCCAGCAGCAGCAGTAAGAAACTTTCCTTTGGGAGAGGCAGGTCGCCTCAGCCTTAGATTCTCCCTGATGCCCGGAGCTAAGGCGTTCATGGTGGCCCTGACTGACCACTTTTCGGTCCCCTTCGACGAGCAAGATCGATTTCACAGTCTCTACAATCTTTTCATCGGAGCAGACCACAAACTGGCAGGACTCCACCGATTGGAGCCGAAGCGCTGGTACACACTTGTCTTGGGTTTAGATTGCAGTCGTCGCGAATGTCGGGTGCTACTCGATGGACGACAGATCACGGTTCTTCTACTCCTGAAAGAAACTCTCGGTGTCAACTACCTTCGACTGCGATTCATAGAGGCGGGATCCGACCCATCGGGCATCCTGGTGGAGTCCGTGAAGCTTGATGTTTCAAAAAGCTGGCCTTAGGCCCAGCCTTAGCCCGCATTTCTCGTCGCTGGTCTACTGCATCGCCGCAAACATCCGTCCTGGCTGCGTTACGCTCTGTCGGCCTCCTCGACATACTGCACGAGTACGACTGCGGGGCTCACCACGAGTGGTCTCGGTCGCGAGCCTTGCCAGGACGGCCCTTGCGGCGCCTCGCTACGACAAGCGATGAGAAATGCGGGTTAGTCCACCGAGAGTACGAGATAGGCGTCTGCCCTGGGCCAGCTTGAACTCTCGCTCACCGGTCATCTCTCCCTGGTTTGAGAAGACTTCGACCTTCACGGTTGCGCTGGCACTCGTGGGTTTGAAAAAAAGCCGCACCGGTGAAAAACTGTCCAGGCAAGACTGCGACCTGACTGTAGACCGCTCGAACAAATAGCTCTGCCTGGAGGCTCAGGGCCGCCGGTTACTCACCTGGCGGGCTCCTAAAAACGACGTCGCCCACGACTCCTGCCCCATTCGCCCTGACCCGCAGGGAGCCAACTCCCTCGAATCGGTCTTCTCCCTGAAGTGTTTCCCCGACCGCTCCGTTTGAACCGAAGGAGGTGGAAGAGAAGATCTCGGCAGTATCGCCCTGGAAGACTCCCCGGGCCGCATCGTGATTTCGGCCGGGTCAGCCAGATTGTTTCCGTCATCACCGACGGATGTCATAGTCACGGTTCGCAGGGAACTGGACAGGTTGATCAGGTTGATACTGGTATAGAGGTCCGAAGCTTGGCTAGCCAGTTGAGCGGAGAAGAGTTCAATTTCCTCCTCACTTGAACCCTGGAGTTCCAAGCCCTGAGAATCCTGTTGGAATACGGCATTCAGGCCGAAGATAGTGCTGTCATTGACGAGGCTAACCAGTTCAAAGCCGATCGCTCCTACCCCCTTTATGACATCAACTTCAACATAGCCACTGGACACCTCGACATCACCAAAGATATCGGAAATGGATTCCAGGATCCGACCCTTGCCGGGAACTGTTCGGTTCTGAGTAGACGTGAGGGGACTCGATCTGGCACCTGAAGCCATCATCTGGTCCATCCCTCCGAGTTTGAAAGTCAGATCGATGGACTCTTCATTCGGATTGGAAACGCTAAGAATTGTCGAAGCCGGGCGCCCCCGAAAAGCGGTTGCACCTTCGAAGACGCGCGTAAAAACGAGCCGGCGTCCCTGCTCGGTGAAGGCCACGACTCCATCCAGCTAAGTCGAGGAGAATTCGCCAAACTGGTAGAAACTGGCAATCAGGGGACTGTCGCTATTGAGCTCGATCCAACCCTCCGGGGTATCGGAGGAAGCGATGCCAAAGAGTTCCCTGGCCAGCTTCGCTACTTGACGATGTCGGGTGAGTCGTTCTTGGGGGGGATTGGTGGGCAATAGGCTCAATACCCCATCCGGGTCAAGAGCGCGAAACGTCAAATCCGTGGGAGTCGCCGAGTAATTCGAGACTGCGATCCCGGTGAAACCGGTAGAGTCGGTCAGGTAGAACGGAAAATAAAGGGTGGTCGAATCGTCAGACTGTGCTCCGTTGGTGTCGGTCTCGAGGGCTGCAGTTCGCTCCAACGTCTGGGCAATCCCTAAGCTCACCCAGAGCAAAACCATGAAGATTGCCAAGCTCGAAAGCTCACAGACTCCGAGTCTCCTGAGATTCATCGCCGACCCCTTGGGTTGTTTAGAAGACA
>Ga0310342_100000985_pt1 | contig 17196 bp, 11 predicted proteins | sample S15DNA20500_MG_FD_206155 | JGI IMG/M metagenome (GOLD analysis project Ga0310342, IMG submission 206155) | Marine microbial communities from station ALOHA, North Pacific Subtropical Gyre - S1503-DNA-20-500_MG | ecosystem: Environmental > Aquatic > Marine > Oceanic | place: Pacific Ocean: North...
TTCCACCCCGAGAACGAGATCACGAATCGCTTCCTCGAGGAGCTCGACATCGGGACGGACGAGGCATGGGTCCTCGAGCGGGTGGGAATCCGCTCTCGCCGCACCGCACTCGATCTCGACTACATCCGCGAAACGCGCAACCGTGACGTGCGCGCGGCCGCCGAGGCCAGCACCCTCAGCCTGGCGGAGCAGGGAACGCACGCGTCCCGCATGGCGCTCGAGCGCGCCGGCCTCTCGGCCGCCGACATCGGGATGGCGATCTTCGGAAGTTCTGCACCCGACTGGGTCTCTCCGGCCGAAGCGTGCAACGTGGCGAGCGCTCTCGGCGTGGACGTTCCGTCCTTCGACGTGAACTCGGCCTGCACGAGCTTCCTCGCCCAGCTGCACCTGCTTTCGCTGATGGATCCGGCGAAGCTGCCGAAATTCATGCTCGTCGTCGGAGCCGACAGCCTGACCAAGACCGTCGATTACAGCGACCGTTCGGCTGCCGTGCTCTGGGGCGACGGCGCCGCGGCGGCAATCGTTTCGACACGCGAGCCAGGACGCGCCTGCGTACTGGGCAGCGACCTCGACTCCCGCCCCACGGCAGGCGACAAGGTCGTCGTACCCCGCACCGGCTTCTTCGCCCAAACGGGGCGCACGGTCCAGAGCTTCGCGATCCGGAAGACGCGCGACGGCTTCGAACGCCTGCGCTGCGAGCTGGCCCAGGAGGACCGACCCCTGCACTTCATCGGCCACCAGGCAAACCTGCGTATGCTCGAGACCGTGTGCCGCTATTGCGACATCCCACCGGAGCGACACCACGCCAACGTGGAGTGGTACGGGAACACCGGCGCCGCCAGTTCGGCCACGGTGATCTCCCAACGTTGGGGGAAGTGGGAAGCGCACGACGACATCGCGGTGGTGGGCGTCGGCGCAGGGCTCACCTGGGCGGGCTACCTGCTCCGCTTCGGAGGCCGGGTATGAAGTACTCCGAGTTCCTCGCCGCCGAGGGCTTCGACAAGGCGGATCTGCTCGCCTTCGCCCACGGAACGCTGCTCGAAGATGCCCCGGAGGCATTCGCCGCGCGCCTCCCCACGCCGCCCATGCTGATGCTCGACCGCGTCACGCACATCGAGCGTCGGGGCAACCGCGGGCGCGTGGTGGCCGAGCGCGACGTGCGCCTCGACGACTGGTTCTTCCAGTGCCACTTCATCGGCGACCCGGTGCAGCCGGGATGCCTGGGCGTGGACGGGGTCTGGCAACTGCTGGGCTTCTACTGCAACTGGGCGGGCGGCCTCGGCGCTGGGCGGGCGCTCGGCTGCGGCGAGATCGAGTTCTTCGGCCAGATCCGTCCCCACGATCGGCTGGTGCGCTACGAGATCGACGTGCGGCGCTACGCTGAACTCCCCGAGTCGGGCTCGAGCATCGCGATCGGTGACGCCACGCTGAGCGTGGACGACGAGCCCATCTACACCATCAAGCGCGCCAAGGTGGGACTCTTCGCCGACCTCGCCTACCGCGACTACCCGCACCTCTCGGAGAACGCGCGCGGCGGCAGGCTCGACCGATGAGCGCGCTGCCGACGCCCGAAGAGATCCTGGCCCGGATTCCGCAGCAGGAGCCGTTCCGCTTCGTCGACGAGATCCTCTCCATCGACGAGGAGGGGATCGAGGCCCGCTACACCTGGCGACCCGACGCCGATTTCTACCGCGGGCACTTCCCGGGCAACCCGGTGACGCCAGGCGTGCTGCTGATCGAGTCCATGGCTCAGGCGGCCGTCGTCGCCCACGGGATCTACCTGCTCAGCCGCGACGGCGGAGATCCGGAAAAACTGGTCACGTTCTTCACCGATGCGCAGGTCGACTTCAGCGGCATGGTGAAACCGGGCGACCGGGTGGACATCCGGGGTCGAAAGCTCTTCTGGCGCCGGCGCAAGCTTCGCTCGGAGGCAGAGATGCGCCTCGCGGACGGTACGGTCGTCTGCACCGGCGTACTCTCGGGAATGGGGGTGGCATCATGATGCGGCGCGTGGTGATCACCGGTCTCGGTGTCGTGGCGCCGAACGGCAACGGGCTCCACGATTTCGAGATCGCGCTCCGCAAGGGTCGCTCCGGACTGCGGCGTCACCCCGCCATGGAGGAGCACGGCTTCGGCTGCAGGGTGGCCGGCGTTCCCCAGGGCATCGATGAACTCGCCGAGGCGATGTTCGACAGCGACGAACTCATCGCCATGAACTCGAGCCACCGCTTCGCCGGGATCGCCGCCGTCGACGCGTGGACCGATGCGGGCCTCCCGCGTCCGGCCCGGGACGACGACAGCGTCAACTGGGACAGCGGCGCGATCCTGGGCACCGGGATCGGCGGAATGGACACGATCGCCGCGCACATCGTGCCGAGGGTGAACGACAACAGCGTCCGCCGGCTCGGCAGCATCATGGTCGAGCAGGTGATGGCGAGCGGGATCTCCGCGCGCGTCTCCGGCCTCCTGGCCCTCGGCAACCAGGTGACGACCAACTCGAGCGCGTGCAGCACCGGCACCGAGGCGCTCGCCATGGGATTCGATCGGATCCGGCGGGGTGCTGCGAAGCGGATGCTCGTGGGCGGCGCCGAGGGTGCGAGCGAGTACATCTGGGCCGGCTTCGACGCCATGCGGGTGCTCTGCCGCGCCTTCAACGACGAGCCCGAGAAGGCCTCGCGCCCCATGAGTGCCAGCGCCGGAGGCTTCGTCCCGGCGTCCGGGGCGGGCGCGATTCTGCTCGAAAGCCTCGATTCCGCCGAGGAACGCGGAGCGCGCATCTACGCCGAAGTGATGGGCGCCTCGATCAACTGCGGTGGACAGCGCGGCGGCGGCAGCATGACGGCACCCAACCCCGACAGCGTGCGCCGCTGCGTCACCACGGCGCTCGAGGCCGCGGACGTCCCCGCCCGGGAGGTCGGCGTCATCAACGGCCATCTGACCGCGACCGGCGCGGATCCCGCCGAGGTGCGCGCCTGGGCGGACGCCCTGGGGTGTGCTGCCGGAGAGCTGCCCCCCATCACCTCGACCAAGAGCATGATCGGCCACGCACTCGGAGCAGCGGGCGCCATCGAGTGCGTCGCAACGGTGTTGATGCTGAGTCGCGGCTTCGTGCATCCGTCCATCAACTGCGAGGACGTGCATCCCGAGATCGAACCACACGCGACATCGATCCCCCACGCGCTGCTCGAACTTCCGGAATTGCGAATCGCGATCAAGGCCGGCTTCGGGTTCGGCGACGTGAACGCCGCGACCGTTCTCCGGAAATGGAACGCCTGAAACACTATCAACCGGCGGCCCGGCCGCGGCACAGAAGGAAAGGAACCCCATGGAGCACGAAGAAGCATTCGAGAAAGTCGTGAAAATTCTCACGCCTCACGTGAAAAATACGGCGGCGCTCGAATCCGCCAGCGACGAGACGCACATCCTCGACGATCTCAACGTGAACTCCGCCAGGCTCGTGGACGTGGTGCTCGCCTTCGAGGACGAGTTCGACATCGAAATTCCCGACGAGGACGTCGACACCGTGAACACGATCGGCGACTGTGTGAAGCTGATCCTCGAAAAGGCCAGCTGACCGGTTCAGACGGACCCGAATCGTTGTCCGACTTCCCGCTCAGGCCCCCCGAAAGCCGCGCGCTGGAGCGCCAGCGCCTGGTGGGGCGAATCCTCGCCCCGCTGTGGGTCCCGCTCTGCGTGGGGATCATGCGCTTCGGCTTCCGGTGGCGCATCGAGGCATCGTCGGAGGCGCGCCGCGCCTTTGCGAAGGCCCGCCGCGATCCGGAAATCCCGGTACTGGTCTGCGCGAACCATCTCACGATGCTCGACTCTGCGCTCATCGCGTGGGCACTGGCCCCTGCGTGGAAACAGGTCGCGCACTACGCGTTCTTGCCCTGGAATACGCCGGCACGGGAGACCTTCGCCTCCACCTGGTGGAAGCAGGCGCTGACCTGGATCATGAAGTGCCTCCCCATGCAACGCGGCGGCGACCGGCGTTCCGTCGGCGCCGTGTTGAAGCGCGTGATCTACCTGACGGGCCGTGGCGACGTGGCGCTCATCTTTCCCGAGGGCGGGCGGAGCCGCAGCGGCCGCGTGAACACCGAAGCCGTCACCTACGGCGTAGGGCGTGTCGTCAACGCGTTCCCGGGCTGCCAGGTCGTGTGCGTCTACCTGAGGGGCAGAACCCAGGAGACCTGGTCTGCGCGCCCCAAGTTCGGCGAAACGTTCCGCGTTTCCGTCGAGTGCTTCGAGCCGAAGACCGACTACAGGGGCCTCAGGGGAAGTGTCGACATCTCCGGCCAGATCCTGAGCCGGCTCGCGGCGATGGAACGGAGGCACTTCGATGGTCGGTAACGACGTCGTCGACCTCGTGGACCGCGAGGTGTGCAGCGGCCCCGCACACCCGCGCTTTGACGCCCGCTTCTTGCACCACGGACGCTACGCAGCGTTCGCGTGCGAGGTCGGAAGCGCCACGGCGTGAGGGGGTCCGACGCAAACATGCGCCTCGCGATCGTGAACCGGGGCGAGGCCGCCCTGCGCTGCGTACGCGCCGTCAAGTCGCTGCGCGCCGCCGAGGGATCGGACCTGCGCGCGATTGCGCTCTACACGCCGGTCGACCGCGACGCTCCGTTCGTGCGCCACGCCGACATCGCCGTGCCGCTCCCGGCCGAAGAAGGTCGGGAAGTCGCGGCCTACCTGGACCACGACGGCATCATCCAGGCTCTGCTCGAATCCGGCGCCGACGCCGTGTGGCCGGGCTGGGGCTTCGTGGCCGAGGATCCGCTCTTCGTCGAGCGGCTCGAGTCGGAGGGCATCCGCTTCCTCGGTCCTACTTCCCAGGCGATGCGTCGACTCGGCGACAAGATCTCCTCGAAGGAGATCGCCGAGAAGACGGGAGTACCCGTCACCCCCTGGAGCGGAAACGTCGTCGAAGACGAGGAGCAGGCGGCGAAGGGGGCGGAGCGCCTGGGGTTCCCGGTGGTGATCAAGGCCTCGGCCGGCGGCGGCGGCCGGGGAATCCGGGTGGTGGAGTGCGCCGAGGATCTCCCGGAGGCTTTCCGCTCGGCGACCTCCGAGGCAGCAGCCGCGTTCGGAGACGACCGTATGTTCGTCGAGCGGAAGGTGACGGGCGGACGCCACGTCGAGGTGCAGATCGCCGCCGACCGGAAGGGCTTCGTCGTCTCCCTCGGCTGCCGCGACTGCTCGGTCCAACGTCGGCACCAGAAGCTGATCGAGGAGGCGCCCCCTCCGGGGCTGGACCGGAAGATCACCGAACAGCTCGAACACGCCGCGGTGCGCATCGCGCGCGCGGTGAGCTACAGCGGCGTCGGCACCGCCGAGTTCCTGGTGTCCGCCGAGGGATTCCAGTTCCTGGAGATGAATCCACGGCTCCAGGTCGAGCACGGCATCACCGAAACGGTGACGGGCTTCGACCTCGTAGAGCTCCAGATCCGCATCGCGCGCGGCGAATCCCTCGCCGGCCTCACCCACGTCGAGCGGGGAGCGGCCATAGAAGCCCGGGTCTGCGCCGAGGATCCGGACTCCGGCTTCCTGCCCGCGCCCGGGCGCATCGCGCGCTTCGACCCCGCGCTCGGTCCCGGTGTGCGCATCGACACGGGCGTCGCAGCCGGAAGCACCGTTCCGGCGGCGTTCGACTCGCTGATCGCGAAGGTGATCGCGAGCGGGCGCAACCGCGAGGAGGCGCGCGCGCGCCTGGCCTGCGCGCTCCTGGATTTCGACCTGGTGATCGAGGGCGGCGCGACGAACAAGGGCTTCCTGCTCGACGTGCTCGACGCTCCCGACTTTCGCGAGGGCGGTATCGACACCGAATGGCTCGACCGCTTCTGCGCAAACCGCGGACCGGAACGCGAGTACGGGGTCGAGGCACTCGTGGTAGCCGCGATCATCTCCTACCAGGGCGCGCGTCACGCGGCCCGTCTCAACTTCTACGCCGACGCGAGCAACGTCTCCCCGGCGCGAATTCCCCCGTCCCGGGGGCAGAGGATCGACCTCACCCACGGCGCCGAGAGCTACCGCGTCGAGGTTTTTGCGGTGGGCTCCTGGCGTTATCGAGTGCACTGCGACGGTCGCGTGGTCGAGGCGACTCTCCGCGAAGAAAGCGCGCACACCGCCCGCCTGGTATTGGGGGAGCGCACCGTTCGCGTGCTCTACGACCGCACCGAGTCCGGTCTGCGCGTCGAGGTCGAGGGACGCGCCCACACCTTCAGCAACCAGGCCGCCGGCGAAGTTCGGGCGGGCACACCGGCGATGGTCGTCGCCGTCCAGGTGGCACCGGGGGACGAAGTGCACGCGGGGCAGCGCCTCGGCCTCCTCGAAGCCATGAAGATGGAGATCGGCTTCGATGCCCCGGTCTCGGGCGTGGTGAAAGAGGTGCGCGCCCGCCGGGGGCAGCAGGTGGCGGCGGGCGAATTGCTGCTCGTGATCGAACCGGCCGCGGACGGCTCCCCGGCCGCGACCGTGCCCCGGCGACTCGAACTCATCCGAGTGCCCGATCGCCTGGCACCGCTCTTCGCGAACACCGACTCGGGCATCAGCGACCTGGCGTCGGCCGACGCGGCGCCGGAGGCCGAACGCCGCGGCGCGCTGGCAGCGGCTCGAGAAGAGGTCCGGCGCGTGCTGCTGGGGTACGACACCAACGAGGCGCGCGCCAGGCTCCTCGCGTCTTTCCTGGAAGCGCCGCTTCCCGAAGGCCTCTCCGACGACTTCCTGTGGGAGCTGGCCGAGATCCGCTGCGAACTCGAGGTCTTCGCCGACGTCGATCAGCTTTTCATCCGCGCTCCCAGCGCCTCCATCGGCGGCGAACTCGGCCCCTCGAACAACGCCCGCCTGCGCGTCTTCGTGCGCCGCCTCCACGCCGCCGGCGCTGGCATCGACGAAAACTTCCTCGCCCTCGTGCAGCGAGCGCTCTCCCACTTCGGAATGGACTCTCTCGAGCACTCCGACGCGCTCGAGCGGGCCGTGCTGCGACTCCTCTCGTCGCAGCTCGAGGACGGTCTCCGCCAACACCTGGTGCTCGCGATCCTCTCCCGCGTGGTCGATCTCACCGAGAAGGGCGTGCGCCTGGGCGGCGATCGCTCGCTCGAAGCCGCACTGGGACGCATCGCCGGGATGCGCGGCCTCGTGTCCGACGCCGTCGCCGACGCAGCGGCCGACGCCTCCTACACGATCTTCGAGCGCCCCCGCATCGAACGCCTCGCCGAGCGGACCAGCAAGCAGCTCGAAGAGTGGCTCGCGCTAGCGGAGTCCGAGCCGCACCCGCCGCCCGAGGACGTGCTGCTGCATCTCGCCGACGCACCCCGCCCCATCTTCGACCGGGTTGGCCGCTGGCTCTCGGATACCGATCCGCGCCGCCGCGCGATCGCGACGGCGGCGTGGCTGCGCCGTCTCTACTCCCCCGAGGCGCCGGCGCTTCACTCCTCGGCCGTGGGCGTCGAGGGCTGGCACGATCGCTTCGATTTCGAGGAAGGAGGCGTCGTCCTGGCGGCGACCTGCGCGCCGGACGAAATTGTCGGACGCGTCAAACTCCTGCTGGAGCGAGCCGCCGAAGCGGGCACCGGCTCCACGCGCGCCGTGGAGGTCCTCGTACCCCTCGAAGGCAAGGACTCCCACGAGCAGGGGATCGCCGCACTGGGAGACCTGCCCGCGGGCGAGGACGCGCCGCGAATCACCGTCACCCTCATGCCTCCCAACAGCAGCTGCACCCACCACACATTCGTCGCAACGCAGGACGGGCTACGCGAAATCGAGGATCTCCATGGGATCCATCCCGAGACCGCGCGACGCATCGACCTCGAGCGTCTCGGCGGCTTCGCACTCGAGCGCCTTTCCTCCAGCGAGAACATCTACTGCTTCCACGGCCGCTCGCGGGAAGTCTCCTCGGACGAGCGCGTTTTCGTTCTCGCGGACGCCCGCAGCCGGTCTCCGGACGACGACCGCGACGCGGCCCTCCACGTACCGGCCTTCGAACACGCCTTCTACGAAGCGACGCGGGCACTCCGCTCGATTCTGCGCGCGCGCGATCCGAAGCGGCGACTCCATTGGAATCGCATCGCGCTCTTCGTCTCACCGGCGATCCTGCTGGACCCGGACATCGCCCAGCAACTGGCCCGTCGCCTCGCTCCGGCCACCCGTAACCTCGGCCTCGAAAAAGTCGTCGTGCGCATCCAGGTCCTGGACCGCGAGACACCCGAGCGGCCGCCGGAGGCCATCGAGTTCGTGATCTCCGACATCACCGGCTCGAACATGGAGATCCGGACGCGGGCGCCCCACGTCGCACCCCTCGAACCGCGCAGCGATTACGAACGGCGCATCGTCGAAGCGCGGCGCCGCCGCCTCATCTACCCCTACGAGATCATCCGGATGCTCACGGGGATGGGTCGGGGTCGGGCACCCGCGGGCGTCGGGCCCGCCGCCGAGCTGCCGGGGGGAAGCTTCGAAGAGTTCGACCTGGACCCCCAGGCGGAAACACCGCTGGCCGCGAGCGTCGCGGGGCGCCCCTTTGGGAAAAACAGCTGCGGAATCGTCTTCGGCATCATGACGACGCCGACTTCGAAAGTGCCCGAGGGCATGAGCCGGGTCCTGGTGCTCTCGGATCCGACCCTCGGCATGGGCTCACTCGCCGGTCCGGAGTGCGACCGGGTGGTCGCCGCGCTCGACCTGGCCGAGGCGCGGCAACTGCCGGTCGAGTGGATCCCGGTCTCGAGCGGCGCCCGCATCGCGATGGACAGCGGAACCGAGAACCTGGACGCCACGGCCCGCGTGGTTCGCCGCATCGTGCAGTTCACCCAGGACGGCGGCACGATCCACCTGATCGTTCCCGGCGTCAACGTCGGCGCCCAGAGCTACTGGAACGCGCTCGCCACGATGCAGATGCACGACCGCGGAGCGCTCATCATGACTCCGCGCGGCTCCATGGTGCTTACCGGGCGCGCGGCGCTCGAAGCGTCGGGGGGGGTGTCGGCGGAGGACGAGCCCGCGATCGGCGGCTTCGAGCGGATCATGGGAATCAACGGCGAGGCCCAGTACTTCGCAAACGACCTCGCCGACGCGTTCCGCATCCTCTACCAGCACTACGAATTCACCTACGTCGTTCCCGGCGAACCCGGCCCGCGACGGCTGCCGACCAGCGACCCGGCGGAGCGCTCCATCTGCGAGTCTGCGTGCGAGACAGAACGCAACGACGGGGCGAACGGCAGTGGCTTCGAGACGGTCGGCGAGATCTTCGACGCCACGACGAACCCAGGCCGCAAACGCCCCTTCCCCATGCGCGCCGTCATGAAGGCCGTCACCGACGCCGACGGTGATCACCTCGAGCGCTGGCGCTCGTGGCTGGGCGCGGAGACCGCCATCGTCTGGGATGCCCACATCGGCGGCCATCCCGTCTGCCTGATCGGAATCGAGAGCACCAACGTCGAGCGCGAGGGCTACCGCCCGCCCGACGGCCCTTCGACCTGGAATGCCGGCACGCTCTTCCCGCTCTCCTCGAAGAAGGTGGCCCGCGCCATCAACGCCGCGAGCGGGAGCCGCCCCGTCGTCGTGCTCGCGAATCTCTCCGGCTTCGACGGCTCTCCCGAGAGCATGCGAAAGCTCCAGCTCGAGTACGGGGCCGAAATCGCGCGCGCCGTCGTGAACTTCGACGGACCGATCGTCTTCCTGGTCGTCTCGCGCTACCACGGCGGCGCCTACGTCGTCTTCTCCCAGGATCTCAACCCGCGGCTCAAGGCCGCCGCTCTCGAGGGCTCCTACGCCTCGGTGATCGGCGGCGGACCGGCCGCAGCGGTCATCTTCACCCGCGAAGTACGCGCGCGCGCGCTCGCCAACCCGGAGGTTTCCCGCCTCGAGCGCGAGGCGCGCACCCTGGGAACTCCCGCCGCACGGGAACGGTTCGACCGGATGCTGCGGGAATCGATGCTCGAGAAGCAGTCGGAGATCGCCGCGGAGTTCGACGACATCCACACCGTCGAGCGCGCTCTCGAGGTGGGATCACTCGCCGAGATCGTCGCTCCGAGCGAGATGCGCGCCTTCCTGGTCCGCGAGCTTTCCACCGGCGGGCACTGAGCCGTGAAGTTCTGCGTCTCCCTCGCCTTCAACGATCTCACCCACTACGTGGAGACCGCGAAGGCCGCCGACGAGTGCGGCTGGGACTACGCGGTCGTGTCGGATCACGTCGTCCATCCGGAGAAGATCGCGACGCCCTACCCGTATACCGAAGACGGTTCGCCGCGCTGGGAATCGACGGCGCCCTGGCCGGACCCGCTCGTCGCAATCGCGGCCATGGCTTCCGCCACGCGCAATCTGCGTTTCCTGACGTCGATCTTCGTCCTCCCCCTGCGCAACCCCTTTTCCGTCGCGAAAGCGGTCGGCACGGCGGCGTTGATGTCCGGGAACCGCCTGACGCTCGGAATCGGCGCGGGCTGGATGGAAGACGAGTTCCGCCTCATGGAGCAGGACTTCCGGAGCCGCGGCAGGCGCATGGATGAGATGATCGAGGTGATGCGAAAGCTCTGGACGGGAGAAATGGTGGAGCACCGGGGCGAGTTCTACGACTTCGGCAGACTCCAGATGAGCCCAGGCTTGACCGAACCCGTCCCGATCTGGTCCGGCGGGTTCTCCGAGGCGGCACTGCGCCGGGTGGGCCGGGTGACCGAAGGCTGGATTTCCGACCTGCACTCGACCGAAGAACTCCGGGAACTGATCCAGAAGGTGCGCCGGCACCGGGCCGACGCGGGCCGCGGCGACGAGCCGCTCCCCGTCGTCGCTGCATGCACCGACGCCTTCGGCGTGGACGGGGTCCGACGCCTCGAAGAAATCGGCGTGACCCACCTCCTGACCATGCCGTGGCTGTTCTACGGACGGGACGGGCAGACCCTCGAGGGCAAGCGGGAAGGTCTGCAGCGCTTCGCGGAGGACGTGATCGCCGCGCTGTGACGCGCTCGGCGCGCCGGGTGCACGAGCCTGGTATCCTCCGACGTCGGAATGTCATCGGCCGAGCCGCTGCTCTGGCGTCTGCTGCCGGACGTACGCGTCGGCGAGCGCTCGCGCTTTCTTTTCTTCGCGGGCCTCTTCATGCTGATCAGCCTGGGCCAGACGGTGGGCCTGGCCGGCGCCGAGGCGCTCTTCCTCGCGGAACTCGGAGTCGAGGACCTGGCCCAGGCGTTCGTCGCCGCGGCGAGCTTCACGGTCCTCGGCTCCATGGCGTATGCGGCGCGCGTCGGAAGCGAGCGCAACGACGCATTGTTCATACAGATGCTGCTCGGCGCGGCCGTTCTTCTCGCCGGCGGCGCCTTCCTGGTCGGTCGCCAGAGCGTGTGGGTCCTGCCGGTCCTCTTCTGCTTCTGGTACATGACCCAGGCGATCTTCCTGAACCACTTCTGGACGTTCAGCGGGGACTTCTTCGACACACTGTCCAGCAAGCGACTCGTTCCCATTTTTACGATCGGCGCCAGCCTCGGCGGGATGGCCGGAGGATTGACGGCGGCGGGGCTCGCGCACTTCTCCGGACCGGCGAGCTTGATCGCCGCGTGGGGCGTCACCCTCGCAGCAGCGGCGGCGCTGCTGGTGTTCGGCCGCCGCGCCCTGCGCCGGTGGGGCCCACTCGAGCTGGAGGAGGCCGACGAAACCTCCGTCGAGAGCCTGCGCGGCGCGGCGCGCTATGCCGGTCGCTCACCTCTCGCCCGCTGGCTCGTTCTCTCGGCTCTCGGAATGGTGATCGCCGCATTCCTGGCGCAGTACCTCTACTCCGGCGTCTTCGCCCAGCGCTTCCCCGAACCCGCCGAGCTCGCCGCGTTTTTCGCGCTCTATTTCGCCGTCACCAACGGGATCGAGATCCTGGTCGAGGTTCTCGTCACGCCGCGTCTCATCCGCAGGATCGGCGTGCCTGGGGCGAACCTGATCCACCCCGTGCTGCTGCTCCTGTCCTTTGGCGGGCTGGCCTGGCGTTACACGCTGCCGGCGGCGATGGGCGCCCGCGTGGCACGCGAGCTGATGGACAACGCACTGGCCGCGCCGGTCCGTTCGCTGGTTCAGAACGCGATTCCCCGGCGGCTCCGCGGCCGCATGCGCGCCTTCCTCGAGGGTATCGTCGTCTACGCCGGAATGGCGGCAGCGGGCCTCCTGCTGATCGTGATCGGAGAGCCCGACCCGCTCTGGCTGTGCGGTGCCGGCGCAGCGGCCGCGCTTTTCTACCTGTTTGCGAACATCCGCGCCCGACACACCTACTGTGACACCCTGGTCGAACAGCTGAAAACGGGGCGCCTCGATTTCACCGAGGGCGAAGCCGCGATCGGCGCCTGGGAGGCCTCCCGGCTGGCGGAGCTCTGGGAGGAGTCGCTGCGCACCGACGGGCCCCGGCCCTCGGCGTCCGTGATGCAGCTGATCCCGGTGCTCGCGTCGCGCGGCATCGTCGACCCGCTGGTGCGTTCGGCATCCCATTCAACCGCGGCGGTGCGCCGCGCAAGCGTCACGGCACTGGCATCGACCGGACGGGAGGACCTCGCCGGGCCCCTCGCGCTCTCGATGGACGACTCCGATCCCGAAGTCCGGCGCGCCGCCCTTCGCGGGCTGGCGCACGTCTCCCGCGATGGCTCTTTCCTGCGGAGCCGCGTCGACGACCTCCTCGAGGATCGCGACCCCCGGGTGCGCGCCGAGGCGGCCTCGATGGCAGGGGAAGCGGGGGTCGAGATCCTGGAAAGGATGATCGGCTCCTCGAACGCCGCGGAGGCCGGCGCCGCGCTGGCGATCGCTCCGGCCGCCCTGCTGTCCGACGCCATCGAACGCACGGGCAGCGACGACGCGCGCATACGCGCCGCGGCGCTCGAGTGCACAGCGCGGCTCGCCGACGCTCCCCCGCTCGATACGCGGGTCCTCCGGAGCCTGCTCGGCGACGACGACGACGACGTGCGGCGCGCCGCCGCACTCCTGGCCGCGCGCTACGACACCGAGGATGTGCTGGCGGCGCTGTCCGATCGACTCGCGGATCCCTCGACCGAAGTCCGCGCCGCGGTCGAAAGCGTGCTGAGTTCTCTCGGTGCGGCCGGCATGGCGGCCGTCGAGCCGAGCCTCCGCGACGACCGTGAGCAGACCGTCGAGGCCGCACTGCGCGTGGTCGCGGCCAACGACGCTCCGGGCTCACGCAGCCTGTTGCTCCGGGAACTCCGCCACCGGGTCGCGCAGCTGTGGTGGTACGTGCTCGGCTTCCAGCACCTCGGTGCGGACCGGAACCCTTCACACCGCCCGCTCGCCGCCGCCTTCGGCGACGCGATCCTGCGCGAGTGGCGGCTCGCGTTCCGCGTTCTCGGACTCCTCGAGAGCGAAAACGTGGTCCGGAAGGTGCTGCGGGAGCTGCGCGCCGGAAGTGCGCGCTCCCGTGCGGACGCCCTCGAGGTGCTGGCGAACCTCGGCGACCGGGAGACCGCTGGACTGCTCGTCCTGGCCCACGAGGCGGGGCCGCTCCAGGAGCGCGCCCGCTTCGTCGCCGGCCGGGTCGATGTGCCCACCCAACCCGGCACGCTCGTGGAGCAGGCGCTCGAGGCAGACAATCGCTGGGTGCGTCACGCGGCGCGCCTCGCAGCCGATGCAATGAGCGGCTTGCCGCTCGAGGAGGAGAAGATGCAGCAGCTCCTGGCGCTCAAGCAAGTGGACCTCTTCACCAACCTGAGCTTCGAGCAGCTCGAGGCGCTTCTCCAGGCCAGCGGCGACGCCGAGTACCTGGCGGGCGAAGTCATCTTTCGCGAAGGCGAGCCTGGGGACAAGCTCTTCCTGCTGGTCGAGGGCACCGTGGAGGTGGTGAAGGACCACGGAGGCGACGCGGAGCTGAAGCTGCAGACCCTCCAGGCCGTGAATTACTTCGGGGAAATGGCGATCCTGGCCGAAGACCCCCGGAGCGCGACGATCATCACCGCGACCTCATGCCGGCTGATCACGCTCGATGGAGCCGCCTTCCGCGAGTTGCTCCTCCACATTCCCGAAATCTCGTTCGAGATCTTCCGGGTCCTGACACGCCGAGTGCGCGATTCCGAACGGAAGCTCCAGGAGCGCTGACGCTTGCGCCGCGGCCCCGGGCGGCCCATCCTGCCCGCATGGGGGAACGGTCGGCAGCGGCCGTGATCACGACGGCGCTCTCTGCCGTGATCGACGTGCCGTTGTCCCAGGTGTGGCGAGCGGTTTCCGACCCGATGGAACGGCTCCGCTGGGATCCGTGCGTGTACGGGCTGCTCGTCCCGGCGGACGGTTTCCCGGAGGTCGGAACCGAGGCGCAGTGGCGCTATCGGCTCCGGGGCCTCCCTCTGGTCCTCCGCGATCGACCGCTCGAAGTGAGGCCCGGACAGCGGTTGCGCTCGGAGGTCGCGCTGGGCCTGTTCCGCTTCGAACAGACCTGGTCGCTCCAGCAGACCGAGACGGCCGACCGCACGCGCCTGGGGCTCCACCTGGCCGCAGCCAGTTCGGTCGCCGTGGTAGGCGGAACCGTGAACCGCTTCGACGTGCGCCGCCTCTCGGCCCAATACGTGGACGAGAAGCTGCGCGCCCTGCGCGGCTGGTACGAACGACCGCCCCCGGAAAAACCCCCGCCCGCCGTTCAACCGGGCCGGTAAGACGCGCAGCGCTACTGCGAGCCCGGCCGGGGTCTAGGCGATCGCTTCGCAAGAGACCCCGCGAACGTGCCGGTAGAACTCCGCCCGCTCGGGGGGGAGGGGCGTACTCCCCAGTATGAGATCCGCCGTGCGCTCCGCGATCATCATCACCGCGGCGTAGATGTTCCCGTTGGTGATCGACGGCATGACCGACGCGTCCACGACGCGGAGCCCTCGCACTCCGTGAACCGCCAGGCTCTGCGGGTCGACGACAGCGTCGGCATCCGTTCCCATCCGGCACGTGCACGAGGGGTGCAGCGCGGTCTCTGCATCCCGCGCCACCCAGTCGAGGATCTCGCTGTCGCTGGCGACCTCCGGCCCCGGAGACAGCTCTCCCGCGTCGAAATCGGCGAAGGCCGGCTGGCCCAGGAGGGCGCGGGCGCAGCGCACGGCCTCGACCCACTCACGCCGGTCGCGCTCGGTGGAGAGGTAGTTGAAACGGATCTCCGGCGACATTCCCGGATCGCTGGAACGGATCCGCACCGAGCCCCGGACGTCGGACAACATGGGGCCGACGTGAACCTGGTAGCCGTGACCCGGAACCGACCGCGTGCCGTCGTAGCGGATCGCGAGCGGGAGGAAGTGGAACATCACGTTCGGCTCATCGACGGACGGATTGCTGCGCACGAAGCCACCCGCCTCGAAGTGGTTCGTCGCGCCCGGGCCGCCGCGCAAGAGCCACTGGAGACCAATCCACGGGCGACGCCAGCGCGCCAGCGCCCAGGCCATCGAGACGGGGCGGCGGCAGGCGTGTTGGACGTACACCTCCAGATGATCCTGCAGGTTCTCTCCCACCCCGGGCAGATTCGCGACGACGTCGATCCCATGCGCTCGCAGCAGCGCGGCGGGACCGATTCCCGAGAGCTGCAGGAGCTGTGGCGAATTGAAGGCTCCCCCGCAGCAAATCACCTCCTTCGCGTACACGCGCTCGACCGGTCGGCCCCAGCGGGAGAACTCGACGCCGACGGCGCATTCTCCCTCGAAGAGAACGCGCGACACGTGCGCGCCGCAGTAAACGTCTAGATTCGGCCGGCGCTTGACGGGGTGGAGGTAGGCGCGCGCGGCGCTCAGCCGTCGCCCCCGGTGGACGTTGCGATCGAAAGCCCCGAAACCTTCCTGACGGTAGCCGTTGACGTCGTCGCTGAGCGAGTATCCCGCCTGTTGTGCCGCCTCGAAGAAGGCGCGGAAGAGCGGCCCGTCCGCCGGGCCCCGCTCGAGCACCAGCGGCCCGTCGCCGCCGCGCCAGGCGTCCGCGCCCTCGCAGCAGGTTTCCATGCGCTTGAAGTACGGCAGGCAGTTGGCGTAGTCCCAGCGCTCCAGGCCCGGCTCCCGCGCCCAGCGTTCGAAGTCGAGCGGGTTGCCGCGCTGGAAGATCATGCCGTTGATGCTGCTCGAGCCGCCCAGCAGCTTGCCGCGGGCGTGGTAGATGCGGCGCCCGCGCAGCTGCGGCTCAGGCTCCGAGCTGTATCGCCAGTCGTAGCGGCGCCTGCCGATGAGGAACGGAAGCGCGGCGGGCATGTGGACGAAGACGTCCCACCACGCGTCGTTGCGGCCGGCTTCGAGCACGAGCACCCGGTTGCCGGAATCGGCGCTGAGCCGGTGCGCCAGAACGCAGCCGGCGGAGCCGCCGCCCACGATGACGAAGTCGTAGGGGTCGGCCGTCACGCGACCTGCCTCGCGGCGGTCAACACGCAACCGCCGCCGTCGAGTTCATACCTGCCGGCGCTCCCAGTTGAACTCGGTCTCGCTCATCGGCGTCTCGGGCACCGCCTTCCAGATCCGGTCTTCTTTGTACTTGCCCAGCGCAATCGCCATCTCGCGCATGTGGGAGCCCAGGCAGCCGCAGCAGCCGCCGATGAAGTTCGCCCCGAGATCCTTCGCCTGCCGCGCGAACTCGCCCAGTTCCTGGCGGGTGAGCTGCGTGGGGTCGAGACGGTCCGGGAAGGCGGGCGTGCCGGTGAACCAGGGGACCTCTTCCGAGCAGCCGAAAGCCACCGGCTGCGCGGCCAGGTGACCGTCGTCGGCTTCGCGCATCTCGCGGATCACCGGCAGCGTCCGGGCCGGATCGCGCATGCAATTCGTGCCGACGATGTCTGCGCCCGCGTCCCGCAGGCGCCGGGCGCACTCGCCGGCCGACACGCCGTCGTCGGTCGAGGTGGTCGCGCGGAAGGCCATCGTGATCATGGCCGGTAGATTCGTCTGGCTCTTGATGCGCTCGAGGCAGAGCAGCGCCTCGCCCAGGTACCAGAACGTCTCGCCGATGAAGAAGTCGACCCCTTCCTGCGCCTCGATCTGCTCGTCGAACATCCCCGCCACCTGCTCCCGGGCGGACGGGCTCTCGGCGTCCCACTTCCAGGTGGCGCACAGGTCCCCGGCAACGAGTACGTCTTCCCCCGCGACCTCCTTCGCGATGCGCGTCGCGGCCTGGTTGATCTCGAACGTGCTGTCCGCCTTGCCGACGGTGGCCAGCTTCTCGCGGCTGCCATAGAAGGCCATCACCTGCAGCACCTCCGAGCCCGCCAGCACAAACTCGTGGTGCAATTCCCGGATG
>Ga0310342_100000988_pt1 | contig 17180 bp, 16 predicted proteins | sample S15DNA20500_MG_FD_206155 | JGI IMG/M metagenome (GOLD analysis project Ga0310342, IMG submission 206155) | Marine microbial communities from station ALOHA, North Pacific Subtropical Gyre - S1503-DNA-20-500_MG | ecosystem: Environmental > Aquatic > Marine > Oceanic | place: Pacific Ocean: North...
TCCGCACCGGCCGCGAGATCAGCTATTGGGGCCTGCTGCCCGTGGAAGAGCGCCGCGAGGTGCTGGTCCGCTGCCAGCAGCGCATGGCCGGCGAACCGGCGCCGTGCATGGTGACGAAGGAGCAGCCGTGAGCGAGGTAGAGCAGCCGTGAGCGAGACGGAGCAGCCGCTACTGCCCGCCCGTCCCCGGGTGGGGCTGGCACTGGGCAGCGGGTCCGCCCGGGGCTGGGCGCACATCGGCATTATTCAGGCGCTGGAAGAGCGTGGCATCGAAATCGATGTGGTGGCCGGTACCTCGATCGGCGCGCTGGTGGGCGGTGCCTACGTAAGCGGCGCGCTGAAGGAGTTCGGTGACTGGGTCAGAACCCTGACCACCAAGGACGTGTTCGGCCTGATGGACTTCACCTTTTCCGGTGGCGTCGTGAAAGGGGAAAAGCTGTTCGGCTTTTTCGAGGAGCTGCACAGCAACCCCAATATCGAAGACCTGGAAAAGCGCTTCGTCACCGTGGCCACGGACATGAAAAGCGGCCGCGAAGTCTGGATCAGCAAGGGCCCGGTGCTGGACGCCGCGCGGGCTTCCTGCGCGCTGCCCGGACTGTTTTCCCCGCTCCAGCACCAGCGGCGTTGGATGCTGGACGGCGGCCTGGTCAATCCGGTGCCGGTGTCGGCGGCGCGGGCCTTCGGCGCCGATGTGGTGATCGCCGTGAACCTGAACGCCCAGCTGGTGGGCGCGCATCTTTCCCGTCAGGCGCCGCCGGACGGTGGCGGAAGCGATGAAGACCGCAGCCTGTGGCAAAAGATGACGCACTATTTTTCCTCCCAGGACGGTGGTCCCCCGGGCTTTTTCGACGTGGTGGCGTCCAGCGTCAACATCATGCAGGACCGCATCACCCGCTCGCGGATGGCCGGCGATCCGCCGGAAGTCACTCTGATTCCGCTGCTGGAGGATTTTGCCTTGATGGATTTCCACCGCGCCGGGGAAGCCATCGACGAAGGCTACCGGCTGGTGGAGCGCCACGAAGGGGATATTTTCGCCTGGGTGGGATCGCCGGACGCGGATCGGGTTTAGGGGGCGTCGGGCTCCTGAGAGGCATGGCGGACTTTGGCGGCTTTGACCATGTTGTCCTTCACTTGCAGGATTTCGATCAGGTAGTCGTCCACGCGGATCGAGATGTTCGCGTCGGGGATGTCCTGCAGATGCTCGAGAATCAAACCGTTAAGCGTGCGCGGCCCGCCGGTGGGCAGGTCCCAGTCCAGTGAGCGGTTGATCTCGCGCAGGTGGGTGGCGCCGTCGATCACGTGGCTGCCATCCTCCTGGGGGTGGATGTCCTGGCTGGTGGCCGCCAGGTCGGTGGTGAACTCGCCGACGATTTCCTCAAGAATGTCCTCCAGCGTCACCAGGCCGAGCACGTCGCCGTATTCGTCCACCACGATGCCGATGCGTCGCCGGGCGTTCTGGAAATTGATCAGCTGGCGGTTCAGTGACGTGCCCTCCGGCACGAAGTAGGGCTCCACGGTGTGCTGCATCAGTTCCGCTTTATTGATGTCTTCCTTGAGCAACAGGCGGCTCAGCTTGCGCAGGTGCAGCAGGCCCAGCATGTTGTTCGGGTCGCCCCGGTAGACCGGCAGCCGGGTGTGCTGGCTGGCGCGCAGGGTCGCCATGATCTCGTCCATGTCGTCTTCGATGTCCACGCCCACCATCTCGTTGCGCGGAATCATGATGTCCTCCACCGTGACGCTTTCCAGATCAAGGATGTTGAGCAGCATCTTTTGGTGCTTTTCCGGAATCAGGCCGCCGGCCTCGTTGACCACGGTGCGCAGCTCCTCCGGGCTCAGGTGATCGTCGTCGCTGTCACGGGTCTGGGCTCCGGCCAGCTTCAGGAACATCATGCTGATGCCGTTGACCAGCCACACCAGCGGCGCCAGCAGGACCTGCAGGGGTTTGAGCACCACGCTGGCGGGGAAGGCGATGCGCTCGGGCTTGAGCGCGGCGTAGGTTTTCGGGGTGATTTCCGCGAACACCAGCATCACCAGGGTAATCACCACCGGGGCCACCGCCGCGCCGCTGTCGCCGAGCCAGCGGATCGCCAGAATCGCCGCCACGGTGGCGGCGAAATTGTTGACGAAATTGTTACCGATCAGGATCACCGACAACAGACGGTCGGTGCGGCGCAGCAGCCCTTCCACCCGTACCGCGGCGCGGTGTCCCTGACGGGCCAGATGCCGCAGGCGGTAGCGGTTCAGGGCCACCATGCCGGTTTCACTGCTGGAGAAGAAGGCGGAGCCGAGAATCAGGATGATCAGGGCGGTGATCAGCCACCCGTCGGAGAAACTGTCCAAGAGGAAGTCGTTTCGTTGCTTATTGGCAGCACATTGTTTGGGGTCGGCGGTGGGCTGTCAACCGTGCCCCAGCCACAGGGCCGTCAGCTCCGCGCGGCTGCGCACACTGAATTTGCGGAACAGGGTTTTCACGTACTGGTGGGTGGTGTGCGGGCTCTGGCCCATGGCCTCGGCGATATTCTTCTCGGCGCTGCCGGCCAGCAGGTGCTTGAGCACGCCGCGCTCGGTGGGGGTCAGCGGGGCGTCCGCCATCAGCTGCCCGTAGCTGAGGTGGATCTGCCGGTTCAGCCAGCCCAGGCTGCGCAGGGCGTAGCTGGCGATTTCCAGATCTTCCTGGGTGAAATCGGGCTGGCCCTTCAGCCGGTCGAACATGAAGTAGCTTTCCACGTCCTCGTTCACCGGCATCACCACGAACAGACGGTCGGTGATGCCGCGCCCCAGATAATGGTGGATGTAATGGTCCCCGGAGTAGAACGTCTCGGAGACATGGTCCACCAGCAGGGTGGCCCGGAAGGCCCCGGCCTGGCGCACGTGGTTGTAGGTGGATTCGTCGGGGATACCCTTGTCGAGCCGCTTCACCGCGCCGGTGTAGGCCTGCTGGTCCGCCGGCAACTCCCCATGGAAGAACACCGAGCGCGCCCGCCAGCCAAGCAGGGGGTCGTTGTCGGCGTCGTCGGCGAGCCGCAGGGAGGACAACCACAGGCCGTGGCGTGAGTCGATCAAGGCGCTGATCGCGGTGAACAGTTTCTCAAGGCTGACTTCCGGGGCCGAGGCGGGCAGTTCCGCCATCTCATCCCAAAGCAGATGAATGGCGACCTGTGTGTCCTCGTCGATACTCATTCCTTCCCCTAGGCCCTGTTTAGAATCACTTCCAGTACCAGTTGAGAGCCGAAGAATGCCACCACCAGGACGGCGAAACCCGCCAGGGTGAAGCGCACCGCGGTGCGGCCCCGCCAGCCGCGCAGATGGCGGCCGGCCAGAAGCACCGCGAAAATCACCCAGGACACCAGCGTCAGCACGGTTTTGTGCACCAGGTGCTGGGCGAATAGGTCGTCCACGTACATAAAGCCGAACAGGATCGCCAGTGTCAGCAGGCTCTGGCCCAGCCAGATGGTGTCGAACAGCATCGACTCCATCACCTGCATGGGCGGGAACAGGCGCATCACGCCGCGAATGTGGCCGTCCTTGAGCTGGCGGTCCTGAACCATCAGCAGCAACGCCTGGCAGGCGGACAGCACCAGCACCGCGTAGGCGAGAATAGACAGCAGGACATGCAGGCCGATGCCGTGCTCCAGCGGGTGAGCGTTGTAGCCGGTGTCGATCCACAGGCTGGCGGGGATGATCAGCGCCGCGAACGGAAACACCAGGGCGCCGATCCACTGGAACGGCCGGTACAGGCTGGACACCAGCACCAGCCCCGCGCCCACGGCGGCCATGCACGAGGCCACCGAGAACAGGCCCAGGCGCAGCCCCTGGTCGGTGACCAGCAGGAAATACAGCCCCACGGCGTGGGCCGCCACCGCCAAGCCGCCGGGCAGCATCAATACCGCCCGCGACGGCGCCGCCTGACCGCGGAACTGGCGGTACAGCAACAGCGACGAGAGCGCGTATAAAAAAGTGGCGATCAGGCCCAGGGCCTCGGCAGCATTCATAGGGTGCGATTTCTCCGAAAAAGCCGCCGAAGTCTGGCACAGGTCCCCCGGCTTTTGAAGCGCCAGCCATGACGGGCGGGGCATCGGTGCCCTATAATCGGCGGCCTGTCGTCTCGGCGTGCGCGGTCAGCGCGGCCGAGCGCTCGAAATCTGGAGGTTGATGATCATGTTCGAGAATCTCACGGACCGCCTGGGTCAGTCACTGAAAAGCCTGGCCGGCCAGGGGCAGCTCACCGAAGACAATATCCGCGACACCCTGCGTGAGGTGCGCAAGGCGCTGCTGGAGGCCGACGTGGCCCTGCCGGTGGTCAAGGAGTTCGTCGAGCAGGTGAAGGAAAAGGCGCTGGGCCAGGAAGTGCTCAAGAGCCTCAATCCGGGCCAGGCGTTCGTCAAGATCGTCAACGACGAGCTGGTGCACACCATGGGCGACGCCAACGACGCCCTGGACCTGGCGTCCAAGCCGCCGGTGGTGATCATGATGGCGGGCCTGCAGGGCGCCGGTAAGACCACCTCCGTGGCCAAGCTGGCGCGTTTCCTTCAGGAGCGGGAAAAGAAGAAGGTGATGGTGGTGTCCGCCGACGTCTACCGGCCCGCGGCCATCGACCAGCTGGAGACCCTGGCCGGTGAGGTGAAGGCGGAGTTCTTCCCCTCCAGCGGTGACCAGGACCCGGTGGATATCGCCAACGGCGCCCTGCAGGCGGCCCGCAACAAGTATATGGACGTGCTGATCGTCGACACCGCCGGTCGCTTGCACGTGGACGAGCAGATGATGGGCGAGATCAGCCGTCTGCACGGCGCCATTCATCCCGCCGAAACCCTGTTCGTGGTCGACGCCATGACCGGCCAGGACGCCGCCAACACCGCCCAGGCCTTTAACGAGGCGCTGCCGCTCACCGGCGTGATTCTCACCAAGGCGGACGGTGATTCCCGGGGCGGCGCGGCGCTGTCCGTGCGCCACCTCACCGGCAAGCCGATCAAGTTCATCGGCATGGGTGAGAAGACCGACGCCCTGGAGCCCTTCCACCCGGACCGGATCGCCAGCCGCATCCTGGGCATGGGCGACGTGCTGTCCCTGGTGGAGCAGGCCGAGCGCACCCTGGACAAGAAGAAAGCGGACAAGATCGCCAAGAAGTTCAAGAAAGGCCGGGCGATGGACTTCGAGGATCTCAAGGATCAGTTCCAGCAGATGCGCAATATGGGCGGCATGGCCAGCCTGCTCGATAAGCTGCCGGGCATGGGCGGCATGATGGAAGCGGCCCAGAATCCGGCTTCCATGAAACAGATGAAGCACATGGAAGCCCTGATCGATTCCATGACCCCCAAGGAGCGCCGCAATCCGGATGTGATCAAGGGCTCGCGCAAGAAGCGCATCGCCGCCGGCGCCGGCCTGGAAATCCAGGATCTGAACCGCCTCATGAAGCAGCAGAAGATGATGGCGAAGATGATGAAGAAAATGCGCGGCAAGGGTGGCATGAAGAACATGATGCGCGGCATGGAAGGCATGATGGGCGGCGGCTCCGGCGGTCCCGGTGGCGGTATGCCTCCGGGCGGCATGGGCGGCGGCGGTGGCATGCCTCCCATGGGTGGCGGAGGCGGCGGTCTGCCCCCCATGGGCGGCGGCCGTTAGGGCTTTATCTCCACCGCGGATGGGCGTACAATCCGCACCCTTCGCGACCCGACCGGGCCTTTTCGAGGCGCCGGGCGGGTTTTCAAGCGGATACGATGGCCGGCGGCGGGCGCCGCGGGCCGGGAAACCGGATTGAAATAAGGTAATCAAATCATGGTAGTTATTCGTCTCGCCCGCAGTGGCGCCAAGAAACGTCCTTTCTATCACATCGCCGTGGCCGACAGCCGCACCGCCCGCGATGGCCGTTTCATCGAACGTCTGGGCTTCTACAACCCGATCGCCCGTGGCGGTGAAATTCCGCTGCGCGTGGACGTGGCCAAGGTGGACGCCTGGGTCGCCAAGGGCGCACAGCCCTCCGAGCGCGTTAAGGCGCTGGTCAAGAAAGCCCGGAAAGAAGCCGAGCAAAGCGCGTAACGCGCTTTTAGCGAGCGCCTGAAGATGGCGGCAGCCGATAACGCCCTGACATCGGAGCAGGTGTTGGTGGTGGGCCGCGTAATGGCGGTCCACGGCGTCCAGGGGTGGGTGAAGGTGTTCTCTCACACTGACCCGATGGAAAACATCTTCGACTATCAGCCCTGGTATATGCGTCGCGGTGAGCACTGGTTGCCCGTGGCGCTCACCGGCAAACGCCGGCAGGGCAAGGGGCTGGTGGCCGGTTTCGAAGGCTGCACCGACCGGGACCAGGCCCAGCAAGAGTTGGTCGGGCGGGACATCGCCGTCCCCCGGGACCGGCTGCCCCGCTCCGGCGGCGGCGATTATTACTGGCGGGACCTGATTGGCCTGCGGGTGAAGCTCGTCGACGGTCGGGACCTGGGCCGGGTGCACGGTTTAATGGAAACCGGCGCCAACGATGTTCTGGTGGTGCGCGGTGACGGCGACAGTCTCGACCGGGATGAGCGGTTGCTCCCCTGGCTGCCCGAGCAGGTGATTCTGGATGTGAACCTGGAACACGGCGAGATGCGGGTGGACTGGGACCCGGAGTTTTAACGGGAGCGCGATAATGCGGATAACGCTGGTCACGCTGTTCCCGGACATGGCGCGGGCGGTCACCGACTTCGGCGTTACCCGGCGCGCGGTGGAAAGCGGCCAACTGGTGCTGGATACGGTGAACCCGAGGGATTTCACCGAAGACCGGCACCGCACCGTGGACGACCGGCCCTTCGGCGGCGGCCCCGGCATGGTGATGAAGGTGGCGCCGCTGGAAAAGGCGCTCGACCACGCCCGGCAACGGGCCGGCGGCGGCAAGGTGATTTATTTGTCACCCCAGGGCCGGCCGCTGACCCAGGCGAAAGCCGAGGCGCTGGCGGCGGAGCCCGAATTGATTCTGCTCGCCGGCCGCTATGAAGGGGTCGACGAGCGGTTGTTGGAGACGTCGGTGGACGAGCAGATTTCCATCGGCGATTACGTCCTCAGCGGCGGTGAACTGCCGGCGCTGGTATTGATTGACGCGGTCACGCGTTTGTTGCCCGGAGTGCTCGGGCATCAGGATTCGGCGGCCCAGGATTCGTTTTCCGGCGACATGGAAAACCTGCTGGACTGCCCGCACTACACCCGGCCCGAGCTGTACCAGGGTCGGTCGGTGCCTGAGGTTCTGCTCAGCGGTGATCACGAACGGATCCGCCGCTGGCGTTTGAAACAGGCACTGGGACGCACCTGGCGGTGGCGTCCCGAGCTGCTGGAGGCCCGCCGGGAGCGGGGCTTGAGCAAGGAAGAGAGCGAGTTGCTCGACGAGTACATCCGCGAGTTCGAAGCGCGGGACGACGGGCAGCAATACAGCGATCAATGAACCGAGGAGCCTGCCATGAGCGGCAAAAAACCCCTGATTCAGGAAATCGAACAGGCACAGCTGAAAACCGACGTGCCCGAGTTCGGCGCCGGTGACACCGTCACCGTGCAAGTGAAAGTGAAAGAAGGCACCCGTGAGCGTCTGCAGGCGTTCCAGGGTGTGGTGATCGCCCGCCGTAACCGCGGTCTGAACTCCGCCTTCACGGTGCGTAAAGTATCCCACGGTGTGGGCGTCGAGCGGGTGTTTCAGCTGCACAGCCCGATCATCGATTCCATCGAAGTGAACCGTCGCGGTGACGTGCGTCGCGCCAAGCTGTACTTCCTGCGTGACCGCTCTGGTAAGTCCGCGCGGATCAAGGAAAAAATCCGCAAGCAGTAAGTCCTGCGCGCGGTTGTTCCGCCGCGAGCCATGTCGTTTCAGCCTTTGCTGTAGGGCAATTCGGAGACGACCTCTGGTCCGGCGGACGCTCCCAAAAAAAAGGCCACCCGAGGGTGGCCTTTTTTATGCTTGTGAAAGCGGGCCTTGCCCGCGAACGGGCTACTTCGAGACCGCCCGGAACACCGCCAGAATAACCAGGGCGCCGATCACCGCGGTGACCAGACTGCCCAGGCTGAATGACCCCACCGGGCCGCCGATGCCGGCCATGGCGCCCAGCCAGCCGCCGACAATCGCGCCGATGATGCCGAGAATAGTGGTAAGAATAAAACCGCCGCCGTCACGGCCGGGCATGATCCATTTGGCGATGATGCCCGCCAAAAGCCCCAGTACGATCCACGATAAAATGCCCATATAACGTTCTCCTTGGCCGATTCATTGATCGCTTTCAGTATGCCTGCGCAAACCCGCCGGCACGGGTAATAAAAGGTAAAACCCGGAGGCGTGAAGAACGCGAGGGCGGCGATTGTGTTTTCCGCCGTGATTGCCAATACTCCCGGCATGAACTCTCCCCGCAAGCCTCTCGGCGACGCCGACCGGACCCTGATCGACGCCTGGCTGGATAACCAGTGGCTGGAGCGCGGCCTCAGCCGTCACACCCTGGAAAGCTATGGCCGGGATCTGCGCCAGTTCGGCGAATGGCTCGCCGGCGCCGGCCGTGGCCTGGGCGATTGTGACCGGGAACGGTTGCTGACCTTTCTCGCCGACCGGCATCGTCAGGGCGTGGGCGCGCGTTCGGTGGCGCGTCAGCTGTCCGCGTTGAAAAGCTTTTTCCGCTGGATGAAACGGGAAGGACGTATCGGCGAGGACCCGACCTTGAACGTGGCCCGTCCCCGGACCGGCCGGGCGTTGCCGAAAACCTTGTCCGAAGCCGACGTGGAGGCGTTGCTGGGTGCCCCGGATCTGGACGACAGCCTGGGGCTGCGTGACCGCGCCATGCTCGAAGTACTGTACGCTTCCGGCCTTCGGGTGTCGGAACTGGTGGGGCTCACGCTCAGCCAGGTGAACCCGCGCCAGGGACTGGTGCGGGTGATCGGCAAAGGCGATAAGGAGCGCCTGGTGCCCCTGGGCGAGGAGGCCCTGCACTGGCTGGAGCGCTACCTGCGCGATGCCCGGCCCGCTCTGCTGGGCGAGCACCGTGAGGTGTTGTTCCCAAGCCGTCGCGGCGGCTTCATGACCCGCCAGACATTCTGGCATCGGATCAAACAGCTGGCGGTGCGGGCCGGGGTGCAAAAGCCGTTATCGCCGCATACACTGCGGCATGCCTTCGCCACGCATTTGCTCAACCACGGCGCCGATCTGCGTGTGGTGCAGATGCTGCTGGGGCACAGTGACCTGTCGACCACGCAGATTTACACCCACGTCGCGCAGCAGCGGTTACAAGAGGTGTACCAACAACACCATCCGCGCTCGGGAACCTGAGGGCGGACCGGGGCTCCAAAGGCCCGGGAACCCGAATAACTGGAGAACAACGATGAAAGCGATGTTTAGTGCCCCGATGGCGATCCTGGCGGCCACCCTGCTGACCGTTTCCGCCGTCGCCCAGGGCGCGGGGGAGATCGACGAGAAAGCCTTCAAGAGCCAATTCCAGGGCGCTTTTCCGCGCACCGAGATCACCGACATCCGGCCCGCCGCCGAGGGCCTGGTGGAAGTGGAGCTCAACGGCCGCGAGATCATCTACGCCTCCGAGGACGGCCGTCTGGTGTTCACCGGCGACGTGATCGAGCTGCGCGACAGCGGCCCGGTTAACCTCAAGGAGGCCCGCTACCAGAAAGTGCGCACCGCCGGTCTGGCGGATCTCGACCCGGACGCTTTGATCACCTACCCGGCCAAGGGCAAGGAAAAGGCGGAAATCTACGCCTTTACCGACATCACCTGCGGCTATTGCCGCAAGATGCACCGCCACATCGAGGAATACACCGACGCCGGCATCACCGTGCACTATCTGGCGTTTCCCCGTGGCGGTCCGCAGGCCGGAAGCGCCGAGGACATGCGCCACATCTGGTGTGACGACAAGCCTGCCCGGGCGCTCACCGCCGCCAAGCTGAGCAATGATATCTCCGACGCCGAGCTCGCCGAGTGCGCCGCCGCCGTGGACGAGCAGTACCAGCTGGGTCTCAAGTTCGGCGTGCGTGGCACGCCGGCGGTGTATTCCGTGGAGGGTGCCCAGCTGGGTGGCTACGTGACGCCGGAGCAGCTCAAGCAGCGTCTCGGCCTCTAAGCGCCGGCCGCTCCAGGCCCCGCCATACGGCGCTTTGCGGCGCCGTTCACCGGTTCTTTACATTGACGGCGCAGGGTTGCGCCGTTAATGTGTCCGGCTTCCAATGACCCCGCCCAAGGTGACGCCGTGGAAGCTGATTTTCAGCGCATCAAGCGCCTGCCCCCCTATGTCTTCAACATCGTCGGCGAGTTGAAGATGGCGGCCCGTGCGCGCGGCGAGGACATCATTGATTTCGGCATGGGCAACCCGGATCAGCCCACCCCGAAGCACATCGTCGACAAGCTCACCGAGACCGCCCAGCGCGGCGACACCCATCGCTATTCCCAGTCCAAGGGCATTCCGCGCCTGCGCAAGGCGATCACCGACTGGTACCGCCGCCGCTACGACGTCGATCTGGATCCGGAGTCCGAAGCCATTGTCACCATCGGTTCCAAGGAAGGTCTGGCGCATCTGGCGTTGGCCACCATGGGGCCGGGCGACACCGTGCTGGTACCCAATCCCAGCTATCCGATTCACCCCTACGGCTTCGTGATCGCCAACGCCGACATTCGTCACGTGCCTCTGGTGCCCGGCGTGGACTTCTTCGAGGAGCTGGTGCGCGCGATCAAGGAAGCCTGGCCCAAGCCGAAACTGCTGGTGCTGAATTTTCCGGGCAACCCCACCGCCCAGTGCGTGGAGCTGGAGTTCTTCGAAAAGGTGGTGGCCATCGCCCGGGAGTACGGCATCTGGGTGGTCCACGATATCGCCTACGCGGACATTGTGTTCGACGGCTACCAGGCGCCGTCCATCCTGCAGGTGGAAGGGGCCCGAGACGTGGCGGTGGAGTTCTTCTCGCTGTCCAAGAGTTATAACATGCCCGGCTGGCGGGTGGGGTTCTGCTGTGGCAACCCGCAATTGATCCAGGCCCTGGGGCGGATTAAATCCTATCTGGATTACGGCACCTTCACGCCGATCCAGGTGGCCGCCATCGCCGCTCTCGAGGGCGACCAGAGCTGCGTGGATGAGATCCGCGACATGTACCAGCGCCGCCGCGACGTACTGTGCGACGGTCTTAACGAGCTGGGCTGGACGGTGGAGAAGCCCCGCGCCACCATGTTCGTATGGGCGCGTATCCCCGAGACGTACCGGGAGATGGGCTCGCTGGAGTTTTCCAAGAAACTGCTTCAGGAAGCGGGCGTGGCGGTATCACCGGGCATCGGCTTCGGTGAATACGGCGACGATCACGTGCGCTTCGCATTGATTGAAAACGAACAACGTACCCGGCAGGCGTTGCGCGGCATCAAGAAGATGTTCCGCGCCGACGGCGTGTCCGGCGAATGAAGAGAGAGGACGCCAAGGTGAATGCGGTAAAGGTCGGCATAGCAGGTCTGGGCACGGTGGGCTCCGGCACGGTCAACGTTCTGCAGCGTAACGCCCGGGAAATCGCCCGGCGCGTGGGCCGCCCGATCGAGATTTCGCACATCGGCGCCCGCCGCGACAATCCGGCATGCGACATCAATGGTATCCGCGTGTCGCGGGACATCTTCGCGGTGGCCACGGACCCGGAAATCGACATCCTGGTGGAGTTGATCGGCGGCACCGACACCGCCCGGGAGCTGTTGCTCACGGCGATCAAGAACGGCAAGCACATCGTCACCGCCAACAAGGCGCTGATCGCCGAGCACGGCAACGAAATCTTCCAGGCCGCTCACCAGAACGGCGTGGACGTGGCCTTCGAGGCGGCCGTGGCCGGCGGTATCCCGATCCTGAAATCCCTGGGCGAAGGCCTGGCCGCCAACCACATCAACTGGGTGGCGGGGATCATCAACGGCACCGGCAACTACATTCTCACCGAGATGGAGCAGGGCGGTCGCGCCTTCCAGGAAGTGCTGGAAGAAGCGCAAAGCCTGGGCTACGCCGAAGCGGATCCGACCTTCGACGTGGAGGGCGTGGACGCCGCGCACAAGCTCACCATTATCGCCTCCATCGCCTTCGGTATTCCGCTGCAGTTTTCCAAGGTCTACATGGAAGGCATCGGCCGCATTACCATTGAGGATGTGAAAAGCGCCGCCCAGTTCGGTTACCGGATCAAGCATCTGGGGATCGCCAAGGACACGGGGAAGGGCATTGAACTGCGCGTGCATCCCACGCTGATTCCCCGCGAGACCATGCTGTCGGCGGTCAATGGCGTGATGAACGCGATCATGATCGACGGCGACGCGGTGGGCCCGACCATGTTCTACGGCGCCGGCGCCGGCGCCGAGCCCACCGCTTCGGCGGTGGTGGCGGACATTATCGAAATGGGCCGCGCGCTGACCGTGGACCACGACGAGCGGGTGCCTTATCTGGGCTTCCACGCCGATCAGATGTCCGACGACCCGATTCTCACCATCGACGATGTGTCCTGCAGCTTCTACCTGCGTTTGCACGTTCAGGACAAGCCCGGCGTGCTGGCCAACATCACCCGTATCCTCAGTGACAACCACATCAGCATCGAGGCCATGGTGCAGAAGGAAACCGAGGAAGGTCTGGTGCCCATCGTGATGATGACCCACAAGGTGCTGGAAGGGGACATGAACGCGGCCCTGGCGGCGATCGCCGCCCTGGACACCGTGGACAACGATATTATGCGTATCCGCGTGGAAACGCTGGACGCCTGACGCTTAAGAGAGATACGACATGCCATTCCGTGACCGTTATACCGGCCTGATCAATCGTTACCGCGACCACCTGCCGGTCAACGACGACACCCCGTTGATCAGCCTGGGCGAGGGCAATACCCCGCTGATCCGGCTCAAGAACATCCCCCGCTTGTTGGGTAAGGACGTGGATATCTACGTCAAATACGAAGGTCTCAATCCCACCGGGTCGTTCAAGGACCGGGGCATGACCATGGCGGTCACCAAGGCGGTGGAAGAGGGCAGCAACGCCATCATCTGCGCGTCCACCGGCAACACATCCGCGGCGGCGGCGGCCTATGCCGCCCGTGCCGGCATCACCGCTTTCGTGATCATTCCCGAAGGCAAGATCGCCATGGGTAAACTGGCCCAGGCGATGATGTATGGCGCCGTGATCATGCAGATTCGCGGCAACTTCGACCAGGGCATGGAACTGGTCAAGCAGGTCGCCGAGAAAGCGCCGGTGACCATCGTCAATTCGGTGAACCCGTACCGGTTGCAGGGCCAGAAGACCGCCGCCTTCGAGATCATCGAAGAACTCGGTCGCGCTCCGGATTATCACTGTCTGCCGGTGGGTAACGCGGGCAACATCACCGCCCATTGGATCGGTTACTGCGAATACTCTTCCAGCAAAACCGATATCGTCACCGAGGCGTGCGCGTTCTGCGAAGGCCATTGCCGTTACGCCGGTGGTCCGATGATCGGCGACCGCCCGAAAATGGTCGGCTATCAGGCGGCGGGCTCGGCGCCTTTCCTGCGCGGCGAACGGGTCTCCGATCCGGAAACCGTCGCCACCGCCATTCGTATCGGTAATCCGCAGTCCTGGGACAAGGCCTGGAAGGTCAAGGAAGAATCCGGCGGCTGGTTCGACGAACTCAGTGACGAGGAAATTCTCGCCGCCCAGAAGCTGCTCGCCGAGAAAGAAGGTGTTTTCTGCGAGCCCGCGTCCGCCGCGTCCATCGGCGGCGCCATGCGTGACATCAAGTCCGGCAAGATCGCCGAAGGCTCCACCGTGGTGTGCACGCTCACCGGTAACGGTCTCAAGGATCCGGATACCGCCATCGAGCAGTGCAAGGATTCCCGCATGGTCACCATTGACGCGGAGCTGGACGCGGTTCGCGACGCCATCGTCAAGAATATGTGAAGCTTCAAGCGTTCAAGCACGAACGGTTTATTAAAGGCGTGGCACCGAAAGGTCCACGCCTTTTCTGTTTTTTGCACTGACTAAATGCGCTTTCGGCCTTGAAACCCCGGCGCGATTGGAGGATATATGAAAGGTGAAAAGCGGCCCGTGGCTGAAAGTTCATTGGATTTTTCAATTTTTTTATAACGCTGGAAAGCCAGGGACAATAAGGGTTTTTCGGTGAAAGTCTGAGCAAGAAAAAGGTCATCGGTTTGACATCAGTTCAGTGATCTTTAGGCTGCGTAATGACTTCTGCTGGGGAGACCATAATGAGAAAGTCTATTTTTGCGAAGTCCGCACTGGGCTTGTTCGCGGCGTCCGCCGTGTGTGCACCAATCGCAGCCACCGCCGGGGCGGAATTGAGCGCCGGCGTCTGGTGGGTGTATCAGAACGTCACTGATTCTGATTTCAATTCCGCCTCGTTCAACGAGGACCTCGATAACGAAACCGGCGGCAACTTCGCCGACCCGGCGCTGATCCTGTACGCCGATGACGACGGCAGTCACGGGCCTTGGCACTTCAGCGCGGAAACCCGTATCGGTACCGGTTCCTTTACCAGCGCCGCTAACAACAACAGTGGCGACAATTTTACCGTACACAAGGCCTGGATCGGTTACGACCTGACCGAGGACGCCAGCCTTAAGCTGGGTAAAAGCCAGGTTCCGTTCGGTTGGAAAACCGTTAACTTCTGGCCCGGCGACGGCCTGCAAGGCGGTTACGGCGACCAGATGGACGTGGGCCTCAAGCTGAGCGGTGATGCCGGCGCCATCCATTATGACGCCGCCTACTATCACCAGGACGACTGGGGCGAGGACAGCACCGACACCGTTGACGACAACGGTCACTGGGGCAGCAGCGCCACCTACCGCAAGATCAAAACCGGCGTGTTGAACGTCGACTGGACCTTCCTGGAGCATCACACCATCGGGGCATCCGCTCAGTACGGTCGCATGCAGGACCTGGTGCCGGTGGCCGCCGGTAACCCGTCCGCCAGTAACGACGAAGGCAGCCACCAGGCCTACGATCTGCACTACATGTTCGAGATGAACAACTGGACCGCCAAGTACCGGTTCATCAATGTCGAACGCGATTTCGGCGGCATGGACGCGCTGCTTGCCTCCGCCGACGCACCGGTGGACGACAAGATCGAAAACCAGCGCCATGTGGTGGAAGTGGGCTACAACCACAACAACTGGTTCTACTACGTGGACGCCGGCGTGGCGAGTACCGACACCACCGGTAACAACGCCGATGACGTTCAGTTCATCGCGCCTGGTGTTCGCTATCAGTACGGTCCCGGCTGGATCTATTTCGAATACCTGCAATCCGACGGCGACATCAATGCCTATGGCGATGTCTACGAATCGGATTTCGATGCGGCCTACGTCGCCTTCGATTTCTACTTCTGAATCCAACGCCGTCAAGCCGGCCCCTCGGGCCGGCTTCAGGGTTCGGCACCGCCGAACCGACCGCGCGGCGTCGCCTTTCTGGTTCCGAGCCGGTGCCGCGTGACACGGAAAATGGAGTTATGCCATGAGCGTGGAATACGAAACAGACTATGAAGTGGGGCAGGATAATGTGCAGGTCCTGGGTATGGACATGCACAATCCGGTCTTCTTCATCAGTGCGGTGCTGATCCTTGCCTTCGTGATCGGTACTCTGATCTTTCCCGCCGAGGCCAAGACGGCCCTCGACGGTGCCAAGGGCTGGACCATCGACAACTTTGACTGGTTGTTCATGGTCGGCGCCAATATTTTTGTTTTGTTCTGTATTGCCCTGATTTTTCTGCCCGTCGGTAAAATCCGTCTGGGCGGTCGCGATGCGCGGCCGGACTTCTCGACCCTGTCCTGGTTCGCGATGTTGTTCGCCGCCGGCATGGGCATCGGTCTGATGTTCTGGAGCGTGGCGGAACCCGTGGGTTACTACACCGACTGGTTCGGCACCCCGCTGAACGTGGCACCCAATACCCCGGAAGCCAAGGACATGGCCCTGGGCGCGGTGATGTACCACTGGGGCCTGCATCCCTGGGCGATCTACGGCGTGGTGGCGCTGTCCCTGGCGTTTTTCGCTTACAACAAAGGCATGCCCCTCACCATCCGCTCCGCCTTTTACCCGATTCTGGGTGAGCGCTGCTGGGGCTGGGCCGGTCACGTCATCGACGTCCTGGCGGTACTGGCGACCATCTTCGGTCTGGCCACCTCACTGGGTCTGGGCGCCAAGCAAGCGGCCGGCGGCATGCATTTCCTGTTTGATACCCCCAACGCCATCAATGTGCAGATCGCTATTATCGTCGGTGTTACCGCGGCGGCGGTGATATCCGTTATGCGCGGTCTCGACGGCGGCGTCAAACTGCTGAGTAATATCAACATGGGGCTGGCGGCGCTGTTGCTGCTGTTCGTGATGATCGCCGGGCCCACCCTGCTGATCTTCACCAGCATGGGCCAGACCGCCGTGGATTACGTGGCCACCATCATTCCGTTGAGCAACTGGGTGGGCCGTGAAGACCAGGGCTTCCTGCACGACTGGACCGTGTTCTACTGGGCCTGGTGGATCTCCTGGTCCCCGTTCGTGGGCATGTTCATCGCGCGGGTGTCCCGTGGCCGCACCGTCCGTGAGTTCCTGACGGCGGTCCTGCTGGTACCGACCCTGGTGACCGTGATCTGGATGGCCACCTTCGGCGGCTCCGGTCTGCATCAGACCATCAACGGTATCGGTGAGCTCGCCAACGGCGTGGGCGATTCGTCCCTGGCGCTGTTCCAGATGCTGGCCGAACTGCCGCTTACCGCGATCACCTCCTTCCTGGCGATCGTGCTGGTGCTGGTGTTCTTCATCACCTCTTCGGACTCCGGGTCGCTGGTGATCGATTCCATCACCGCCGGCGGCAAGCTCGACGCACCGGTGCCCCAGCGGGTGTTCTGGGCGATCATGGAAGGCCTGATCGCCGGTGCGCTGCTGTATGGCGGCGGCGAGCAGGCGCTGAACGCGCTGCAGGCCGGCGCGATCACCACCGGCCTGCCGTTCACGGTGGTACTGCTGGTGATGTGTTTCAGCCTTTACAAGGGACTTTCGGCGGAGCGCAAGCTGATGACCACCAAGACCTGAAGGCTTCCCGCAAGCCGCAAAAAAAAGCCCGGCCTCCGCGCCGGGCTTTTTTTGTTTCGTCGCAATTGGCCTCTCCAGCCGAGGACGCGGGTCTGTGTTAGGCCCTTCCGGGAACGCTGTGAATACGTCCCTGTACGCTCCCTGTCGGACGTCCTGTCCTCCAGGGTCCCGGAAGGGC
>Ga0310342_100000989_pt1 | contig 17168 bp, 11 predicted proteins | sample S15DNA20500_MG_FD_206155 | JGI IMG/M metagenome (GOLD analysis project Ga0310342, IMG submission 206155) | Marine microbial communities from station ALOHA, North Pacific Subtropical Gyre - S1503-DNA-20-500_MG | ecosystem: Environmental > Aquatic > Marine > Oceanic | place: Pacific Ocean: North...
TTCCTATGAATGGCAGGCGCCCGCCGATGAGACCTCGGAATTGTTGCTGGCCGGGGACCGCACTGGCGCGGCGCTCTCGCTGAGCTGGTCGCCGGTGTCCAACTGGCAGAATGGTGTCTCGGTCGCCCGGTATGACTATCAGGATCTGGAAGACCGCGATCTAGGCCAAGGCACCCGAGTCAGTACGCAGAGTACCTGGCGCCCTTGGTTGTCGCGCTTTTCGCCGGGCCTGCGCGTGCGGCACACCCGGGCGTCATTCAGCGGCCAGCGCCCTTTAAGTAGCGAGATCGGTGTGATGCAGCCTGGCGCGGGCGCTCTGCCGGCGGTACCGCAAAGCTATCGTGAGACGGAGCTGGCGCTGCTGCTGGGGTCGCCGGATGTTCATTTGCGCCCACACCGCCTTCAAGCCTGGGGTGAACTGGGCGTCACCGACAACAGTATTTCCGGCACTGGGTTCAATGCCCGCGTGGGCGCCGAAGGCCCATTGCTGGGGCGCGACGCCTGGCGCTTCTATCTGGAGCGCGGGCTGAATACCGGCGGGGCCGATGAAGACAGCTATCGCGCCGGGTTCGATTACCGGTTCTACTATTAACAGGGGTTTATCAGGAGAAACGCATGAAATTGTCATTAATCGTACTCTGCACCGCCGTACTGGCGCTGACCGGGTGCTCGACGCATATGCGCAGTACCCAGGATGTGTCGTTCGGGGGGCAGGCGCGCTGGCTGGTGCTGCCGTTGGCCAATCGAACCACCACACCCCAGGCCGGCTTACGTGCCCAGGCTATCGTGCAGGCGGTGCTCGCCCAACATGGCGCCCGTCCGGTGGTTGCCTTCGAGCAGGAAGACGGCGAAGGCGTGTTGTTCGAGGCCGGCTCGGAGGAAAGCCGGCAGGCCATGCGAGCCTGGGTGGCCGAGCAGAACGGGCGCTATGTGGTGTCCGGCGTGGTCCATGAGTGGCGTTATAAAACCGGTGTCGACGGCGAGCCCGCGGTGGGCGTGATGATTGAGATCCGTGACCCCGCCGGCGAGCTGCTTTACAGCGGCACCGGTTCGCGTGCCGGCTGGGCCCGTCAGTCACTGGGCGAGACCGGGCAGCGGGTTATTGACGATCTGATCGCGCCGGTGATCGACTGATGCTCAGCAACCTCGGCGACAATCGCCTGGCGCGGTTTCTCGCGCCCCCTAAGTTGGGGGCCATGGCCTGGCTGGAAGCGCCGCTTTTGGTGGTGCTGGCGGTACTGGTGGGGTTCCTGGTGCGGCCGGACGATCCGTTGATATTCCAGGGCGGTATCCGTTGGAACATCGTAGTGGTGATGTTGGTGGCGCTGCGATACGGCTCCCTGCTGGGCTCCCTGAGCATGCTTACGCTGCTGCTCGCCTGGTTCGCCTGTAAAACCATAGGCCTGTATCCGGGCCTTCCCTTTCCGGAACTCACCTTCCTTGGGGGGTATATCATCGTGCTGATCACCGGTGAGTTCGCCGATATGTGGCGGGTGCGGCTGGACCGCGCGGAAAGCCGCGCCGGCTACACGCTGGACCGGCTTCAGAATCTGACCCAGCGCCACGTCCTGCTGCGGTTGTCCCACGACCGGTTGGAAGAGAACTTGCTGGTCCGTCCGTATACGGTGCGCGACGCCTTGCTCAGCCTGCGCGATGTGATGATGGATGAGAGCCATTCGGAAACGCTGCCCGCCGGTGATGAGTTGCTGAACCTGCTGGCGGATTATTGCCAGCTGCAACGCGGCGGTCTTTACGAGGTGGCCGGTGGCCGCATCAATCCGGCGCCCGTGGCGTTGTTGGGACAAAACCAGCCCTTGGATCTGGATGACCGTCTGCTCAAGCATGCGTTTGAAAACCGGCAGATGGCCCATGTGCAGATCGCCGGTGAAGGGTACGACGGCATTTACTGGGTGGCGGCCCCGGTAATGAACAGCGGTGGTCAGTTGATCGGCATGGTGGTGGTGGAGCGGATGCCGTTTCTTTCCATTCACCAGGAAACCCTGCAGCTTTTCGGTTTGCTGCTGAATTTCTACGCCGACGTGGTGCAGCACGGTCCGGAAGTGGACGATCTGACCGAGGTCTGGCCGAGCATGCCGGCCGTATTCGGCCGTGAACTGGTGGCGTTGGGCAACCTGTCCGCCGCCCAGAAAGTCGATACCACGCTGGTCCTGCTCACCCCGGACGATAGCGCCCAGTCTCAACAGATCGTCGAGGGCTTGTATCGGGGCCGCCGTAACCTGGACGGCTATTGGTGGGTGGATTACGACGGTTACCAGCTAATGCTGTTGATGCCGATGACCGGGCCCTCCAGCTTTGAGAGTTTCCTGCGCCGCGTGGAGGAATGGCTGGCCGAGGACTATGCCTTTGCCAGTCTCGCCCAGGCCGGTGTCGGTTATGTGCACCATTTTCTCGACAAACGCCCGGTTAAGGAGCAGATCGAAGGGATGCTGGTGGAGGCCGGCAATGGTTGACGTCCGCTGGTTGCTCTATGCCCTGGTATTGGAATTGGCGTCGTTGTTGTCGCTGTTGTCCGCCTCCAGCGAGCTCAGTTTATTCGTGACCTATCTGGGCACCCACCTGGTGGCTTCGTTGTTGTTGGCATCGGCGGTGTGGGGGCTGCTGCCGCCGGGCTTTCGAAAACCCGCTGTAGGCTCGTGGGCGCTGACTTTTTCACTGGCGTTTTTTGTGCCGGTTTTTGGTTTGGTGGGTATTCTCGGGGGTGTCTTGGTGGGTTATTTGCTACCCGCCGTGTTCCGGGAAGAGCCCTTCATGGCCGTGGATTCTCCGGTCTTCACGCCGGTACCGGCGCCGGCGTTGGCCGGTTTTCGCCAGGAGGATCTGAAAGGCCTTCTGAGGTCCACCGACACGCCGGTGGAAATCCGGCTGCAAAGTATGCTGACGGTGCGAGGAATGCCGACGCGCTCCACCGGGCGGGTATTACGAGAAACACTCGGTGATGCATCCGATGACGTGCGGTTGCTCGCCTACGGGATTCTCGACCAGAAAGAGAAAGCCATTACCCAGCAAATCGACCGGGCCATCACACTGCTGGACAGCGCCACCCAGGCGCGGCGCTATCGTCTCTATCGGCGTCTGGCGGAGCTGTACTGGGAACTGAACTTTCAGGATCTGGTGCAAGGTGATATACGCCAATTGGCGCTGGAGCGTGCCGCGTTTTACGTGGACAAGGCGCTGTCCGAGAAACCCGACGATGCCGGAATGTGGCTGTTACTCGGCCGTATTCTCCTGACCGAGGAGAAGCTTGAGCAAGCGGAAGAGTGTTTTCTGCATTGCCGTCAGCTAGGGCTGCCCGCTTCGAGGGTCAACCCCTGGCTGGCCGAACTGGCACTGGTCCGTGGCCAGTTGGGCCGCGTCAGGGAGCTGATGATCTCGATATCGGCCGACACGCAGTTCTCCGCCTTGAGTAAATCGGTCCAGTACTGGAGAGACGCATGAGTTTGCCGCGCGCGGAGAGCGCCGATATTTGTTTGCTGCTGGAGGGGACTTTCCCCTACGTGAGCGGCGGTGTGTCCAGTTGGGTTAATCAGATCATCCGGGGTTTCCCGGAATACACCTTCGCCTGTTGTTTTGTTGGCAGCCGGCCGGAGGACTACGGTGAGATGAAATACAGCCTGCCGGATAATGTGGTGCATCTTGAAGTTCATTATCTCCACGACCGGGGTGGTAAGGCGGAAAAGAAAGCCTCCCGTGGCGACCGAAAGATGTTCGAGAACGTCGACCACTTCCACCGGATGGTTCGTAGCGGCCGCGTCAGTGAGGAACGCAACCGGTTGTTCGCCGAGTTGATCAGTGAGCTGGGCGACGGCGATGCGTTGTCCGAAGAGGCTTTTTTACACAGCCGGTCAAGCTGGGATCTGATCTCGGAGAGTTATCGCCGCTATAGTCGCGACCCGTCGTTCGTGGACTATTTCTGGACCGTGCGGATTATGCATGCGCCGATCTGGATCCTGAATCGCATCGCCGACAATCTGATTCCCGCCAGGATGTACCACACCATATCCACCGGCTACGCCGGCTTTCTTGGCGCGTTGCTGCGTCGCAAGACCGGTCGTCCACTGTTGCTTTCGGAGCATGGTATCTACACCAAGGAGCGAAAGATCGATTTGTTCCAGAGCGAATGGATCAGTGATAACCGTGGGCTGGTGGAGCGTAACAACGTGGAAATGGCCTATTTCCGCGAGAAGTGGATCAATTTTTTCCAAGAGCTGGGGCGCGAGTGTTATCAGGCTTCGGATCAGATCGTCGCGCTGTATGAAAATAACCGTCTTCGTCAGGTCGCTGACGGCGCGCCTCCGGCGCGTACACAAAATATCCCCAACGGTATTAATCTGCCAGCGATGGAAACGGTTCGCGCCCAACGCGGCGAGGCGATTCCGCCGGTGGCATGTCTGATCGGCCGTGTGGTCCCGATCAAGGATGTGAAGACCTTTTTAAGGTCCATGCGAACCGTGGTCAACGTGATGCCGGAAGCGCAAGGCTGGATCGCCGGGCCGGAAGACGAGGACGAGGAGTACGCCGCGGAATGTCATGCCCTGGTTAGTAGTTTGCAGCTAGAGGACAACGTGCGCTTCCTGGGCTTCCAGAAGATCAGCGAACTGTTGCCGAAGGTGGGCGTGGTGGTGCTGAGTTCGATCAGCGAGGCGCTGCCTCTGGTTCTCTTGGAAGGCTTCGCCGCCGGTGTGCCGGCGGTGTCCACGGATGTGGGGTCCTGCCGACAGTTGATTGAAGGCTTTGGCGAAGAAGATCGTGCTCTGGGATCCGCCGGTGATGTGGTGGGTATCGCCAACCCGGAGGCGCTGGGCCACGCCGTTGTCGACCTGCTGCGGGATGAGGAGCGTTGGTATCGGGCCCAACAGGCGGGCATTCGTCGCGTGGAACAATACTACACCCAGGAAATGATGTTCTCTTCCTACCGGTCTTTGTACCAGAGTCTTCTGCGGCAGGCCGACGGCGAGGATGGCGCCGGCGCCATCCCCACCCTGGGCCAGGAGACGCGCTGATGGCGGGAATTGGTTTCGAGCTGCGCAAACTGTTACGTCAGGACACTTTGCTGGGTCTGGTGCGCGCCTATGCCTATGCCGGGGTGATCGGGTCCGGTCCCTGGGTGCTGTCGATCATTGGCATCCTGATTATCGGCTTGATCAGTCTGTCGGTGGTGTCACCCGGTGAAGCGGTGACCCAGTTCCAGGTCACGGTGACCTATATCATCGCCTTCAGTCTGATTCTTACCGGCACCCTGCAACTTGCTTTCACCCGGTTTTGCGCTGATCGCCTCTTCGAGGACAGGGAAGACGTGATCCTGCCTAATTTTGGCGGCGTCACTTTGTTGGTGACGATAGTCAGCGGCCTGGTCGCGTTGCCGATCGCATTGTTCCTGTTCCCGGATCAAAGCGTGCTATTCCGTGTGGTGTTGGTGGCCAGCTTCGTGGTGGTGAGCAACATCTGGATCGCCACCATCTTTTTGTCGGGCATGAAGCAATATCAAGCCATCGTCTTGCTGTATGCCCTTGGCTATACACTCACCGTGGGCGTGTCCTTCCTGCTGCGCTTCATGAATCTGGAAGGCCTGTTGATTGGTTTCCTGATCGGACAGGTGTCGTTGCTCGGCGGCATGCTGGTGCTGATTGTTCGCGCCTACCCGGCGCGTCGTTCGGTGGCGTTCAATCTGTTCGAGCGTCGCTGGCTTTACCCCAGTCTGATGCTGGTGGGGTTGCTGTTTAATGCCGGGGTATGGGCGGATAAGATCATGTTCTGGATGGATAGCGGCACCGGCAGCGCGGTGATCGGGCCGCTGAGGGCATCGTTGATTTACGATATCCCGGTGTTCTTGTCTTATTTGTCGCTAATTCCCGGCATGGCGGTATTCCTGGTGCGTATGGAGACCGACTTCGTGGAGTATTACAGCAATTTCTACGACGCGGTTCGGGAAGGCGGGTCCCTGTCGTACATTGAGGATATGCGCAACCAGATGGTCTCCACCATTCGCCTGGGCGTGTTTCAGATCGTGAAAATTCAGGCCATCGGTGCCTTGTTGATCATGGTGGTGGCTCCGGATATTTTCGCTTCCCTGGGTATTTCCAACCTGTACTTGCCGCTGCTCAAGGTGCAATTGGTGGCGGCGGGCCTGCAGGTGGTGTTTCTGGCGGTGATTAATGTGTTCTGCTATCTCGATCAGCGTCGTATTCTGGTGTTCCTCACCGCGTTATTCCTGGTGCTTAACGTGGCGCTGACGCTGGTCAGCCTGAAGTTGGGCCCGCAGTTCTTCGGCTATGGCTTCCTGCTGGCGCTTGCGGTGTCGGTGGTGGTCGGGCTTTGGTTGGTGCAGCGGAGCATGGGGCGTCTGGAGTACCAGACTTTTATGCTGCATTGATGATCGGCAAAAAAAACGGCGCCCATTGGGCGCCGATGAATCGTTTGGCTCGGGAGAGCTATCACGGAGCGGAACTCCGCGAGTCGACGGATGGGACCTCGTCGACGAATGAGAGTATGTCTGTGACGGATTTCAAAAACATTAGCTGTACAGCCGTTCAAAAATGGTTCGTTGGCCAATAATTCACCGTCACCGCTCAGCCGCTTCCGGGCATCAGCCCGCAGGCGCCGAGCACGGTTTGCCAGCGCTCGGTGTGGGCGCGCAGGGCCTGATCGAGGCGCGCCGCCTGGCCGCGGGGCCCGAAATAGTGGGCCAGCCAGCGGTCCAGGACCGGGTTGTCGCCGCCGCTGACCGTCCGCAACGCCCGCAGTCGTTCCTCCAGGCGGCGCTGGCGACGGTCCAGGTCCGCCAGATACGGTTGTACCTCCTGGCCGTAGACGCTATCCAAAAGATTGCGCAGATAGCGGGCCCGCTGGCTGGCCCGGCCGCGCGGACAGAGACCGTCCTCGTCCAGCGCTTGCAGCATGCCGTGGGCTCGCTCCAGAGCGACCCGGGCGGCGGCGACCTGTCGCAGCACGGCGCCACCGGCGGCACCACTGGCCAGGGTGGCCAGATGCTGTTCCAGATCCGGCAGGGCGTCCGGCGGTGGTCGGTCACGCAGCGCCCGGCCCGCGCGGGCCAGCCCGCCCAATGCCTCCAGGCCGGCGGCGGGGTCGCCGGCGGGGCCCGGTGACTGGTTGAGAAAGCCGCGCAGCTCATCGCCGGCCCAGGTGGCGTTCCAGAACAGGTCGTCCAGGCTATCGAGTTTTACGGTCAGCGTGCGCTCCAGCAAGGCGATAAGCTCCGGGTCTTCCAGCTTTTCCCGGTTCAAACAGTGCGCCGCCCGCTGAATAAAGGTCAGCTCGTAATCCAGGCGCAGTGAGGCGGCGCGCAACCGGCCCAGGGCGCTGTTGCGCTCACTGACCAGTGACATCAGGTCGCAATGGCGCAACCCCAGATAGTTGAGCAGACCGGTGCGCAGATCCGGCAGCGGCCGGCGCATTGCCGCGTTGCCGGGGTAAGGCCGCAGGTCCAGGGCGGACGCCGGCGGCACCGGCTGGCGGGTAAGGCGCTCCAGGCGGGTCAGGTAATCCTCCCAGCGCGCGGCCACCGGGTCCTCGGGCCACAGCGCCAGGCCGACGATGGTCACCAGGGCGGTCAGTGCAGCCGCCAACAGGGTTCTCTTCATGGCGCGGTCGATTTCATAGGGCGCGGATTCCGCTGTGTTTCGGTACGATTTTACCTTGTGTGAGGAAGGCGGCCCTTGGCAACTGTGCTACCGTTTCCGAACACCAACCTCCCGTGACGACAGGTCCCCGCAACAATAAGCCCAAGGCGGTCAAAGGAATGCGATTACAACACTTAGGCGTGCTGTTTCTGGCCCTCTCCCTGTTGGCCTGTGACGCCGCCGAGGAACCGGGCCCGGCGCCGTCCGCCGGGGACTCCTCCCCATCCCAGTCCTCGACCACCGGCGGCGTTCAACCCGCCGAGTCCATGGACAGCCGCTGGCGCGCTCACCTGGACAGCTGGCCGAGCGGTGAGGTGAGCGCGCGGGCGCCTCTGGTGGTGCGCTTCACCCATCCGGTGGTTGGCGAGGAGGCGTTGGAGCAGGCCGCCGAAGGCGTGGCGCGCCTGGAACCGGAGGTCGCTTTCAAGGCCGTGTTCACCGACCGGGACCGCCTGGAAATCCGCCCCGAGGAGCCGCTGGAACGCGGCCGGTCGTTAACCCTGACGCTGTTCCCCCAGGGCCTGTCCGGGGTCGACGACGGCCTGCCGCCTTTGACCTTGCCGCTCGCCGTGATGGGCCAACGACTGAGCCTGCGCGTGGACGCCCTGGCTCCAGTGGACGAGGCACCGGACCGCATGCGTCTGTCCGGCGAGCTGAGTACCGTGGACCAGGCGGATCCGCTTGACGTCCAGTCCGCGCTCACCGCCCGTCAGGCGGACCGCCGTCTGGAAATCGAATGGCACCATGGCGCCGCCGGGCTCAGCCATGCTTTCCAAATCGGTGATATCCGTCGCGACGGCACGCCGGCGCCGGTGGTGCTGCGCTGGGACGGCGAGCCGCTGGCGGTGGACGAACGCGGCGAGCGGCAATACCCGGTGCCCGCCGAGGGCGCCTTCCAGGTGATCGCGGCCCGTACCCTGAGCTACCCGCAGCCGCACATCCGCGTGCAGTTTTCGCAGCCGCTGATGGGCAGCCAGGACACCGCCGGGCTGGTGCGGGTTAACGGCCGGGATGCCCGGGTACGTATCGACGGCAGCCGGCTGCTGGTGTACCCCGGCGGCGAGGCCGGGGACGACGGCGCCGTTACTCTGACCGTGGGTTCCGGTCTGCGCAGCGCGTCGCGGGCCCGTCTCGACAGTGAATTCACCCAGGAGCTGGTGTTGCGCGTCGCCAAGCCCGGCGTTCGCTTCGTCGGCGACGGTGTGATTCTGCCCGCCGGTGACACACTCAGCGTGCCGTTCGAGGCGGTCGGTACCCGCGCGGTCAAGGTGCAGGCGTTCGAAGTGTTCGCCGACAATATCGCCGGCTATCTGCAGAACAACGACCTCAACGCCGACTACGCGGACAACCGCCATGGCCGCTACCTGTGGCAGAAAACCCTGAGCCTGCCGCCGGACGGCGACGGCGACTGGCGGCGTTACCGGCTGGACCTCAGCGAATTGATGGCGCGTCACCCCAACGGTCTGGTGCGGCTGACTTTGAAAATCGACGCCGACACCATCGATTACCGCTGCCCCGGCGAAGGCCCCGGCCGTACCGCCGAACTGCCGGATAACTTCGAGGGCCCCGGTCAGGACAACGACGGCGACCGCCTGCGCCGCTACTACGACAACGCCGGCTACTTGAGCTGGCAGGAACGGGACAACCCCTGTTCCGACGCCTACTACCAGTACAACGACCGCGCCGAATCGTCGCGCGCCTTCCTGGCCTCCAACCTCGGGTTGATCGCCAAGCAGGGCGAAGACGACCGTCTGATCGTGATCGCCACCCATCTGGACAGCAACGCGCCGGCCAGCGGTGTGCGGGTCACCGTGCACAACTACCAGCATCAGCGGCTCGCCGAAGGCACCACCAACAGCGACGGCGAAACCACCCTGGGCGTGGACGGCACCCCCTTCTATCTGGTCGCCCACCTCGACGATGACCGGGGCTATCTGAAGCTGGCGCGCAATCAGGCGCTGCCCACCAACCAGTTCAACACCGGCGGCGAACGGGTGCGCGACGGACTCAAGGGCTTCTTCTACGGCGAGCGCGACGTGTGGCGCCCGGGCGACGATATCCACCTCACCTTTATTCTCGACGACCCGGACCAACGGATTCCCGACGACCACCCGCTGACCCTGGACTGGTTCGACCCGCGCGGCAATAAGGTGGCCGAATACACCAACAGCGAGCCGGTGGGCCAGTTCTACACCTTCACCCTGAGCACCGCCGAGGACGCGCCCACCGGCAACTGGCGCGCGGTGGCGCGGATCGGCGAGCGCTACTTCGACACGCCCTTGCGGGTGGAGGCGATCAAACCCAACCGGCTGAGCATCGAGCTGGATCTGCCGGAGCCCCTGGACGCGGGCACCGCCAACCCGGTGATCTTGCACAGCCAGTGGCTCAATGGCGCCCGCGCCGGCGGACTGAAAGCCGATGTGAAAGCGAATCTGAGCAACGCGGCCACCGGCTTTGAAGGCTATGACGGTTTCGCCTTCGACGACCCGACCCGCAGCCTCGGCGCCGAACCCTTTACCGCCTTTGAAGGCAAGCTCGACAACCAGGGGGACGCGCGTTTCCCGCTTGACCTGCCGGAACTGACACCGCCGGGCATGGCCGCGGCCACGCTCACCACCCGGGTGTTCGAAAACAGTGGCGATTACAGCACCCAGGTGCGCCGCGTACCGGTGCGCCCCTACCGGCACTGGGTGGGCCTGCGAATCCCGGAAGGTAATGGCTGGGGCGGCGCCCTGGGCCGCGACCGCGACCACGAGATCGGGGTTCTGACCCTGGACCAGGACGGCAAGCCCGAGGCCGGCCGCGACCTGACCCTGAGCCTGTATCGCATCGACTGGCGCTGGTGGTGGGATCGGGGCGACGACAACCTGACCAACTTCATCAGTGACCCGCACACTGAAAAACTGCGTCAGGACACCCTGACCACCGATGCCGACGGCCGCGCCCAATGGACCCTGGCCGGCGCCGACTACGAATGGGGCCGGCACCTGCTGCGGGTCTGCCAGAGCGACGGCCGTCACTGCGTCAGCCGCACCGTCTATCTGGGTTGGAGCGGCGAACGCGGCGCCCAGGGCGACGCCGCCACCCGGCTGTCGCTGAGCACCGACCGGGACCGCTATCAGGTGGGCGACACGGCCCGCGTGCAGGTGCCGGTGAGCGGCCAGGGCCGCTTGCTGGTGAGCCTGGAAAACGGGGCCCGGGTGCTCGACCACTACTGGCTGGAGGCCGGCGAGCAGGGCGACACCCTGACGCTGGAAGTGCCGGTCACCGCCGCCATGGCGCCCAATGTGTATGTCCATGTGGCGCTGTTGCAGCCACACGCCGAGCGCGACAACGACCGGCCGATCCGCCTCTACGGCATCGCCCCGTTGCTGGTCGACGACCCGGCCACCCGTCTGATGCCGGACATCCGCGCGGCAAGCGAAGTGCGCCCGGAAAGTACCCTGTCGGTGGCGGTGTCCGAGCGCCGCGGGCGGCCCATGACCTACACCCTGGCGGTGGTCGACGAAGGGTTGTTGGGCATCACCGGCTTCGCCACGCCGCGACCGCATCAGGCGTTCTATCAGCGTGAGGCGCTGGGGGTGCTGACCTGGGACCTGTTCGATCAGGTGGTCGGCGCCTATGGCGGTGAGCTGGATCAGATGCTGGCGCTGGGCGGCTCCGATGCGCTCCGCGACGGCAGCGAGCAACAGCGCCGTCGCTTCCCGCCGGTGGTACGGTTCCGTGGGCCGTTCCAACTGGCCAAGGGCGAGACCGCCGAGCACGACATCGAGCTGCCCGCCTATATGGGCCGGGTTCGCGTGATGGTGGTGGCCGGCGACGGCCACGCCTACGGCGAAGCCGACAAAGACGTCACCGTTACCCAGCCGCTGACCCTGTTGTCGTCGCTGCCCCGGGTGCTGGGGCCCGGTGAAACCCTGGCCTTGCCGGTGACGCTGTTCGCCGCCAAGGACGGCTTGGGGCCGGTGACCGTGTCCGCCGACGTGGAAGGGCCGATAACCTTAAGCGGCGAGCCGGACGAGCAGGGCGCGGAACTGGACTTCCAGGAAAGCGGTGAGCGGATCGCCGAGCTGGGCCTGAAGAGCAGTGAGGCCACCGGCACCGCCACGGTGACCGTGTCCGCCCGTGCCGACGAGCATGAAGGCGACGGCTACCGCGCCAGTGAAACCGTGCACCTGCCGGTGCGCGCCGCCAACCCACCCACCGTTCGCGACAGCGGCCGGTTGCTGGCGGCCGGTGACACCTGGTCGCAACGGCACGGCGCCCACGGTTTGCCCGGTACCAATGAAAGCCGGCTGACCGTGAGCAGCCTGCCGGCCATGGGGTTGGAGCGGCGCCTGGACTACCTGCTGGATTACCCCCACGGTTGCGTCGAGCAGACCGTATCGGCGGCTCTGCCACAGCTCTATTTGTCCCGGCTGATCACCCTCAACGACGAGCAGCGCGGTCGTATTCAGAGCAATGTGGAAGCGGCCATCGAACGGCTGCGCCGCTTCCAGCTCGGCGACGGCGCCTTCGCCTATTGGCCGGGGAGCGCCGTGGCCAACGACTGGGGCACCTCCTACGCCGGTCATTTCCTGTTGGAAGCCCGCCGCCAGGGCTTCGCGGTGCCCGCCGGCATGCTGGAAAACTGGGCCGGCTATCAGCGCCGCCTGGGACGGGACCCGGGTGGCGAACCCTGGCACTGGGCCGGTCAGGCCTACCGGCTGTACACCCTGGCGCTGGCCGGTGAGCCCGAGGTGGGCGCCCAGAACCGCCTGCGGGAAGCGTTGTCCGCCCGGGCGGACGACGACAGCCGCCGGCCGGGCTACCACGCCGCGCGCTGGCTGCTGGCCGCCGCCTATCAGCGCATGGGCCTGAACGACGTGGCCGGCGAGCTGATCGCCGGGGCCGACACGCCGCCGGACTACGACCGCCCCGGACCCACCTACGGTTCGGTGCTGCGCGACCAATCCATCGAGTTGCTGGTACGCGACGCCCGTGGCGATGGCGAAGGCGCCTGGCGCCAGGCCGAGGCGATCGCCGGCCAGCTCGCCTCCGGGCAGTGGTACTCCACCCAGAGCACCGCCTGGGCGCTGATGGCCATGGCCCGCTTCGCCGGCTCCGGCGACGTCGGTCAGGGCTACCGGTTCGCGTGGCGCCAGGGCGACGGCGACTGGCAAGAGATTCAGTCCCAGGCGCCGGTGTTCCGGCAGACCCTGTCACTGGAGGAAGAGGGGGTCGAAGTGTCGGTGCGCAACGACAGTGAACGCCGCCTGTTCGCCTCGGTGACCACCCGTGGCACGCCGGCCCCCGGCCAGGAACAGGCCGTCGCCCAAGGCCTCGGGCTCGAGGCCCGCTTCCTGACCCTGGATGGCCGGCCGCTGGATCCGTCCCGGTTGTCCCAGGGCACCGACTTCCGCGCCCGGGTACGCATCGCCAATACCAGCGGCCGTGATCTGGACAACCTGGCCCTCACCCAGGTGCTCCCCTCCGGCTGGCAGATCACCGACAGCCGTCTGGCCGGCGACGAACAGGCGGCGCCGCTGGAATATCGGGATATCCGCGACGACCGGGTGCTCAGCTATTTCTCCCTGGCGGCCGGCGAGTCGCGGGTGTACACCCTGGGGTTGAACGCCACCTTCGCCGGCCGGTTCTACCTGCCGGGCTGGCAGGTGGAGGCCATGTACCAGGGCGATACCCGCGCCCGTAACCAAGGCCAGTGGGTGGAGGTGATCCGCGATTAAGGGGCGCTTTGCAGGCCGCCGTTGGCGGTGGGCGCTGGCCGGTGTCGGCATGGCGCTGCTGGCGGGGCTGGCGTTTCTCCAGTTCGCGCCGCTGCCCGTCGCTCTCACGGCCACGGACTACGCCACCCTGATGCTCGACCGCCAGGGGCGGCCGTTGGCGGCGCGTATCGCCGCCGACCAGCAATGGCGGTTCGCGCCGGTGGACCGGGTGCCGGCGAAATACCGTCGGGCGTTGCTCACCTTCGAGGACCGCCGCTTCGAGGGACACCCCGGCGTGGACCCGCTGGCGGTGCTGCGCGCCGCCCGCGACAATCTGGCCGCCGGCCGGGTGGTCAGCGGCGGCTCCACCCTGACCATGCAACTGGCCCGCCTGCTGCGCGCCGATCCGCCGCGCACCTTTCCCGAAAAGGCCCGTGAAGCGGTGCTGGCGCTGCAATTGGAATGGCACCTGGACAAGGACGAGATCCTGCGCCAGTACGCCAGCCGCGCGCCGTTCGGTGGCAACACCGTGGGCTTGCGCGCCGCCGCCTGGCGTTACTTTCAGCGGCCGCCGGAACAGCTCAGTTGGGCGGAAGCGGCGTTGCTGGCGGTGCTGCCCAACAGCCCGGCGCTGATCCATCCGGGCCGAGACCGGGACCGGCTGCGCGCCAAGCGCGATCGTCTGCTGGAAACCTTGCGGCGAGAGGGGGCCCTGGACGACGACGACCTGGCGCTGGCGCGTCTGGAGCCGCTGCCCCGGGTGCGGGCGCTGCCGTCGTTGGCGCCGCGTCTGCTGGACACCCTCACCGCCGGTGGCGGTGCGCCGCTGCTGCGCACCACCCTGGACGCCGACCTGCAACGCCGGGTGCGCGATCTCGCCGGCCACCACGGCCAGCGGCTGGGCCGTCAGGGCGTGCACAACCTGGCGGTGGTGGTGATCGACCACCGGGCGATGGCGGTGCGCGCCTACCTGGGCAACGTCAATCACGGCGACCCGCTCACCTACGGCGCCGCCGTGGACATCGCCGCCCGGCCCCGTTCCACCGGCAGTGTGCTCAAACCCTTGCTGTACGGTGCCATGCTGGACGCCGGACAGCTTCTGCCCGGCACGCTGGTGTCGGATCTGCCCACCAATTACGGCGGCTACAGCCCGGAGAATTTCGACCGCGAGTACCGGGGCGCGGTGCCGGCCCGCGAGGCCCTGGCCCGCTCCCTGAACGTGCCGGCGGTGCGCATGCTGCGCCGCTATGGGGTAGGGCGTTTCCACGACCAGTTGCGGGCACTGGGCATGACCACCTTGTTCCGGCCCGCCGACGGCTACGGGCTGACCCTGGTGTTGGGCGGCGCGGAAGGCACCTTGATGGAACTCACCGGCATTTACGCCCGGCTGATCGCCACCGCCCGGGACGGCGCCGCGCCGCCGGCGGCGCTGCTCTCCGGCGTGCACCCGGTGGCGGCGCCGTTTCCGATCAGCCCCGGCGCCGCCTGGCTGACCCTGGATGCCCTGCGGGAGGTGGCGCGCCCGGGTACCGCCCGGCAATGGCGGCTGTACCGTTCCAGCCAGCCGATCGCCTGGAAAACCGGCACCAGCTATGGCCTGCGCGACGCCTGGGCGATCGGCAGCAACGGCCGCTACACGGTGGGGGTCTGGGCCGGCAACGGCAACGGCGAACCGGCGCCTCACCTGGGCGGCGCCGACACCGCCGCGCCCTTGATGCTGGACGTGTTCAGCCTGCTTGGCACCGAGCCCTGGCCGGCACCGCCGCTTAACGATCTGAAAACCGTGCGCGCCTGCATCGACGATGGTTATCTGGCCGGCGGTCGCTGCCGGGCGGAAGACGTACTGGCGCCTCTTCATAGTCATTTCCAGACCGTGACCCCGCACCACCGTCGCGTGCACCTGGACGCCAACGGCCAGCGTGTGCACAGCGGCTGCGAGTCGGTGGCCAATATGCGCACGCGGGACTGGTTCGTGCTGCCCCCGGCGCAGGCCTGGTTCTATCGCCAACGGCACCCCGACTACCGTCCGCTGCCGGCGTGGCGACCGGATTGCGCCGAGGGCGCCCGGGCCTTGGATACCACACCGCCCATGGCGGTGATCTATCCCCATGCCGGTGCCGGTCTGTTCATACCCCGGGAACTGGGTGGCGAACGCGGCCGGGCGGTGTTCCGGGTGGTGCATGAGCGGCCCGGCGCCAGCCTGTTCTGGCATCTGGACGAGCGCTACCTGGGTCGCACCGATCACTTCCATGAGTGGGCTTTGAGAGCGCCGCCGGGCTGGCACACCCTGACGCTGGTGGACGACCAGGGCTTCCGGCTGCGGCGCCGTTTCAAAGTGCTGGGCGATCACTAAGCCCTCTAGCGCCTTCTTCACCCGCCATTCGCCGTGGCTCTCCGACACTGGGCGCGCAGACAAGGAGAAGCCATGCGTGCCCTGATCGTGATTCTCGCCGCCGCCGCGCTGGTCGCCGCGTGCCAGTCAAGCCCGGACCGTCCGCCGGTGGAGACCGTGGACAACCTCAACCTGGATCGTTTCATGGGCGACTGGTATGTCATCGCCAACATCCCGACACCGCCGGAAAAGGGCGCCCACAACGCGGTGGAGAGTTACCAGCGCCTGGACGAGCATAAAGTCGGTGTGACCTTCGCGTTCAATGAGGACGGCTTCGACGGCGAGCGCAAGACCATGACACCCACGGGCTTCGTCAGTGATGAAAGCAATGCCATCTGGGGCATGCGCTTTATCTGGCCGTTCCGCGCTGATTACCGGGTGCTGTACGTGGATGACGCCTACCGCACCACCATCATCGGTCGTCAGAAACGCGACTACCTGTGGATCATGGCCCGCCAGCCGCAATTGTCCGAGGACACCCTGCAGCGGCTGATTCAGGTCGCCGCCGACCGCGGCTATGACACCAGCCGTATCCAGCGCGTCCCGCAACGCTGGTGAGCCATCCTCCGCCGGTGAGCGCTTGAAGCTTGCCGGGGCGGCCCCATCCTCCTAGGGTGAAAGCCCACCGGAGTGAAGGAGACCCTGATGAAAATCCTGATTGCCGGGGCCAACGGCAAGATCGGCCGCCATCTGGTGCGCGGCCTGGCGAAAAGCGATCACATCTGCCGGGCGATGGTGCGCGACCCCGCCCAGGAGTGGGAACTGCGCCAGCTGGGCGCCGACGAAGTGGTGGTGGCGGACCTGGAAGGCGACTGCCGGGCGGCGCTGATCACCTGTGACGCGGTGGTGTTCACCGCCGGTTCCGGCCCCCACACCGGCCCGGAAAAAACCGTGGACGTGGACCAGAACGGCGCCATCAATCTGATCGACCAGGCCCAGGACATGGGTGTGGAGCGCTTCGTGATCGTCAGCTCCATGCGGGCCGACGAGCCGGACAGCGGTCCGGAAAAGATGCGCCATTATTTCATCGCCAAACGGAACGCCGACAACCACCTGCGCGCCAGCAAGCTGGACCACACCATCGTGCGGCCCGGCAAGCTCACCGAAGACGCCGGCACCGGCAAGGTGCGCCTAGCCGAACGCTTCGATGACTTTGGCGAGATTCCCCGCCAGGACGTGGCGGCGGTGTTGCAGGCGGTGCTCGAAAACCCCGACACCGCCGGTCGCGAATTCGACCTGCTGTCCGGCGATCAACCCATCGAGGGCGCCGTCACCGCTTTCGCCCGCTGAGGGTATTGCCCTCTCCAGCCGGGGACGCGGGTCTGTGTTCTGCCCTTCCGGGAACGCTGTGAATACGTCCCTGTACGCTCCCTGTCGAACGTCCTGTTCTCCAGGGTCCCGGAAGGGCAGAAC
>Ga0310342_100000991_pt1 | contig 17151 bp, 21 predicted proteins | sample S15DNA20500_MG_FD_206155 | JGI IMG/M metagenome (GOLD analysis project Ga0310342, IMG submission 206155) | Marine microbial communities from station ALOHA, North Pacific Subtropical Gyre - S1503-DNA-20-500_MG | ecosystem: Environmental > Aquatic > Marine > Oceanic | place: Pacific Ocean: North...
CCCGACCTGGCGGACGACTCAGGCTCATTTGGGCGGATAGAAGAAGTGCGTTCCCTGCTGGATGTACCTGACGATCTTTCTTTCATGCGCACCGAGTTCTATGACATGGGATTCTACCTGGCCGAGAGCTGCACCCTGGCTTTTCCTTGGCTGTTTACGATCAACAACAACGCCCGCTATGGGAACCACGCGGGCCCTAGGGAACTACAGCTGGCCGTTCCTCGAGACCTACTAAACTGGGAAAGACCCTTTCGAGAGCCCTGTGTGCCCCGGGGAGGATTGGCAGACTGGGACCGCGGCTTCTTTGTGACGCAGTCCCGCGCGATTCGGGTGGGAAACGAGGTCTGGCTGTACTACGGTGGTTCTAGCTATACTCACGGAACCCCCTGTCTCTACCGTTCCGAAGCCACCGGCAGGGGCACAACCCACACGGGCAGCATTGGCCTTGCCCCGCTGGAAGCTGGATCGTTTCGTGTCGGTCGACGGCCCCCGAGAAGGTGGCACACTCACCACAATTCCGATTCTCTTTTCCGGCGACCGCCTGGAAATCAATGCCAAGACTGCAGAGGGAGGCCGCATACGCGTCGAAGTCCTGGACGGGGCGGGAAAACCGATCGAGGGTTGGGAACCTTCAAATGCCTTCAGCGGGGATGATCTTCGTGCCAAGATTAAGTGGCCTCGACAGGCCAAGGTTGCAGGGCTACAAGGGAAGCCGATCAGCCTCCGTTTTCAGCTGCAGCACGCTCAACTTTTCTCTTTTGCCTTTCGCAGCTCTCAAACTGAAGCTTCCTTTGGTTCCAGGTTGAAGGTTTCAGGTTTTCCGGGTCGTGACTATCGAGCCTCTAACTCGACGTGCCGGCCATCACGGGCAGGGATGCCCGTGCCACTACAGGATACTGAAGTTTCTTTCTCGCATGGGGCCACCACAGCCAGCGTGAGGGACCGACCAGAAACCCCAAGATTACGAACGCCTGTGCGATCAGTAAGAGCCACCGTGGCCGAACTTCCGTGGATCGATCACGACATGCTTGATGCTTCGGCGCTTCCACGTGTAGCTGACATGAACCAGGCCGTCCCCGGTCTGGACTACTGCCGGGTAGGAATACTCGCCTGGCTGATCCTCCAAGGTAAGGACCTTGGCCCAGCTCTTGCCATCCTTGGATATGGCAACCTTTAGCGGTGATCTACCCTTGGTGGTGGGGTTGTAGACCAAGAGCTGCCGTTTATCCTTCAGCGTGACGGCATCAGTTCCAGAGTTTGGATTCGGCAAGTCCGTCAACGTCATTTCACCCCACGTCTTGCCCCCGTCACTCGACCATGCTTCCCAAATCCGGCCCTGCCGGCTTCGGCCCAGCGCCTGTAGCCGTCCCCCGGGATGCGTGAGGATGCTCGGTTGAATGGCACTGATTGCGACTCCGTCGTTGATGGGCTGGGTGCGCGACCAGGTGCTACCCAGATCTGGGGTCATCTCAAAGTGGACTCGCCAGCCCTCGTGTTCGGTGCTGGATCCAGAAAGAATGGTTCCGTCCAGCAGCTGGATGGGTTTGTTCTTGACCGGACCGATTCCGACGTCGGGTAGCCTGACGCGATTCTTCCAGGTCTTCCCTTGGTCTTCAGAAATCATCATCTCGCCCCACCACTGCTGGGGAGTGGCTCCCACCTTGAAAAAGAGCATCAGGGGCCCGGTCCGAGGTTGGAACAGGACCGGATTCCAACAGGGATGGCGCTCGGTGGAATCGCCGTTTGATTTGTTCTGGATGCCGTTGGCGACCTCGATCGGTGTCGTCCAACGATCCCCAATCCGGCGCGACAGCCAGATGCCGACATCCGGATGCTTTTCACGCGTGCCACCAAACCAGGCCGCTATCAGACCCTCACTGGTCTGGGCGAGGGTGGAGGCATGACACTGAGGAGTAGGACGTGCGTCGAGGGCGTAGATCAAGCTGCCCTCCAAATACCCGGGCTGCTCCGGAATCGATTCGGCCCCAAGGCTCCCGGCATCGGTGAAGAGCATTACTAGACAGATCAGAAGGATTCGGTGGGCGGTACTAACTCCGGCGTTGATGGCCTGTTCATCTCGCATAGTCTGAAAATACCCTATTGGTTTTCCCTATTGGATCGATCGTTACCCTGGCTACTTCGTCTGGCCTCCCAGGTTTTTCCACCAGCGGAACTCTAGGCCCCGCTCATTGACGGCAGCGATGTCGAGCCATCCGTCGCCGTTCAGGTCTGGGGTAATCACCTGCACTGCCTTGATCCAATGTTCCTTTAAGGCATGTTTTTGCCAACGGTCGCCGAAATCTTCATACCAGGCGATCTGGCCCCGATCCCCGAATCCGGTAGCTATGACCTCCAGGTCGCCATCCCGGTCAAGATCGGCGGGGACTGCCTCGAACCCTTCCCAGAATCCCTCGTCGATAATGTGCTTGAACCAACGGTCGCCCCGTCCGGGAGTGCCCACATTTTCATACCAAACGACCTGATGGTTGCTGGGATGCTCGCCCGCACCCAGTCCCCCTGTCATGAGGACGTCGATGTCCCCGTCGTGATCCATATCCGCCAGGGAACCATGCATGGGGCGACCCCCTGAATCTATGACATGTCGTTTCCAGGGTCCTGCAGTCGGATTTCCACTGTTCTCGTACCAGAGGACCAGGCCCGCTACCCGTGCGGTACCCAACAGATCCGGGTGACCGTCGCGATTGAAGTCCCCGGCGAGGATGGCCCGGGTCTCGTCCAGCCCCTCGTCTACGACATAGGAGGGCCACTCTTCGTCTCCGGAGGAGCTGGGATTGCGATACCAGACAAAGTTGTTCCCAAGCCGCCAGCTGGAGGCCGCCACGTCCAGATGTCCATCCTTGTCCAGGTCCACGGCCACGAGGTCGTAGGCGCCGAGCAATCCGCTATTGCTTATAGGGTGTCGCTTCCACGATTCCAGTTTCCTGGGATCACCCTCATTCTCGATCCAGAAGACGTCCCCGAAGAAGTTATCGATCCCCACCAGGTCGGGACGCCCATCTCTATTCATGTCCGTCAACTGGTGCCGCTCGAAACGCCCATTCCAATCGGTCTTGGCGATCCAGTGGCGCTGAAATGTGCCGTTGCCGTCGTTTTCGAACCAGTAAATATCGTTGTGCTTGCGAGAGCCGGCGGTGGTGCAGTCCGAACTGCTCATGTCCAGGTCTCCATCCCCGTCTAAATCGGCGGCGGCGATAGCGTAGCCATAAGTGTAGTCGTTGGAGATCAGGTGTTCCTCGAATTTCAGACTCTGCGCCAATAGGGGAGCAGCCAGGAACATCGGCCACACAGCAATCGGACCCAGGACTCTGGGTATCTGTATCTTCACAATTCCTATCCCGCAGACTTCGCGCCTACTTTTTGCATCAACAAGTCGGTTACCGCCGAAACGGAGCGGAAGTTTTCTTCGATTAACTCATCGAGTTCCAGATCACAATCGGAGCGCTCCTGGCAGAGGGTCACGATGACCACGACAAACAGCGAATCCACGACCCCGGCTTCGGCGAGATCGGTATCGTTCTGAAGAAAGGCCTCATCATCTAGCCTGCTTTCTTCGATGATCAGAGCTCTCACTGTGTCAGCTACCTCGTCACGGTCCATATCGACTACCTTCTCTTGCAGATCGGGAGAGTTCGGTTCTGCTCCGCTAGAATACCGCGCTGAAGATCGGATTGCACAACATGATTGCTGCAGTCTCCGGATCGGCAGCGTCCGAGACAAACCTGAGCCAGTTGGATTCGGACACCATAAGGTTGTAGCTATAGGTTGTAGCTATAGAATGGGCTGTCGGTGCCATAGCAGACTCGTCTCGGGGATTTCTTCAGCAGTGTGGCCAGATCGGCGCGAGTGCCATCGGCGTCTCGCGCAGCAGCCTCTTGCCAGCCCGAGACGTCGAAATAGATGTTCCGAGGAACGTTCTGATTAACAGTGAAGGATTTCCAAAGTTCAAAGCCACTGTGGCCCGCGATAAAGGATGTCTTGGGGAATGCTCTCGCCAGCCCCAGAAAAGCATCCGGCTGGGAAGATCGATCGCTGAGAACGTCTGCCGTCCGTCCTACATGCACCACTACCGGCAGCGCACGCTGCGCTGCTGACTCCCCGACGTGACGCGTGCGTTCATCACCAAGAGTTCAGTCCGCGGTGGGGTGCAGTTTAAGACCTTGCGCTCCAAGATCATCGAACGCCCAGCAAATCAGCTCGCTCGAGTGCGGCCGACGCGGATCAACGCCCGCGAAGCCAATCAAGCGATCCCGGTGATTGTTGCACGCACCTAGAATTTCGCGGTGAATCTGCCAGAGATCGGTGGAGGGCTCGCCTAGGGCAAGTCCCCAGTCGAGAACCAGAATGGCGCGGATCAACTGGATCCAGGCCTACATCGTCTACATTGCAAACCAAGACAAGCGGGAGGTCAAGGTCGGGGGGCACCAGAGCAAGGCTGCGTCGATGAAAGAGATTCTCATGGCTGCCTGGAATGTCATGGGCCCCTACGACTATGCAGCCGCGAAGCCCCATGCTCAATCTACCGATATCGCGATTCAGTTTGGCCTGGGCAAGTTGGATCCTGACGTCGATGTTTCCCAGAAGATCATGGAACGCTTTCGCGAGAGTGAGATGCCGGGGCTTGACGACGAACTCCTGGCGAAAGTCAAAGCTCTCCCTCCCGGCGACGGTGAGATCGTGATGGATCTGATTGCGTCCCTCCTGAGTCAAACCGAGAGATTCAAGCTTGGCGATCTGTCCATCAGGGGCATCCCCTCCTACCCCAACCCTCGCGGACCGGGACGTGAAAACATCCCCATGGGATCGGTGGGCCTGGGCGCTTCAACACCGTAGCCATGGCTGTTCTGCATCAGTACCTGACAAAGCGCGGTTACGATGTCCCCCCGGACCGCCATTTTTAGGCGCTGATTGGGGACGCTGAGACCGATGAAGGCAACTCTCTTGAGATGCTGAATGCGGCGCTGGAGTTTGAGGCGTACAACATCACTCATGTCGTCGATTACAACCGACAGTCCCTGGATGGTAATCGGGGCATGTTCCACTACCGGGAGGCGAAGCGGCGGTATGTGGGTTGGAATATCATCGAATTGCGCTGGGGCCGGAAGATCGAAGCAGAATTCAGGAAACCAGGTGGAGGACTCTTCAGGGAGCTGCTGGAACAGCTCACCGTCGCCGAATATCAGACACTCCTCGGTATCGGGACCACAGAGAACGGGCTCCACAGTTTTAGGGAAGAGCTGCTGGGGCAGCTGTGTCTAAAACTCAACGAAAACGACAGTGACCAGGCCCGGCTCCAAGACTATCTCAAGAGTACCAGTAGCGAAGACCTGTATCGCCTGTTTACCGATCTAGGAGGCCACGATCTGACCCTGCTTTCTGAGGCCATGGTTCGGTCCAAGCCGACTATCGATAAGCCTACGATAATTCTGGCCTGGACCATCGCCGGTCATGGCTTACCCGACATGCCGGGGCGGCCCAAGAATCATAGTCAACTCCTCGCCAAGGAACAGATGGATCGTTTGAGAAAAGAAGGCGGAATCGATCCCAAAAAACCCGCTGGCGCTTTTCGATTCGGGGACAAAGGAGGCCAGGATTCTGCGTGAGGTGAGCGCCAGAATCGACCAACAAGAGCGCGCCAACGAAATCAAGATCAAGAACAACAGTAAGCCCTTTGAACTTCGCCTACCCACAGAATTCCCCGATCGGTTTCCTTTGCCCGACCTCCAGAGTTGGATCCCAACTCAATTCGGTTTGAATCAGCAGATTGAAGCGCTCATGCGAATCGCCGAGACTCCTGAGGCGGAACTGACCCCGGAAGAGAAGCCTTGGAAGCTATTCGCAGACCAATTCGTGGTGTTCTCACCCGATGTCATGACCTCAACCCTGCCGAGGCTGCGAGATCTGTCTTCGGTAAGCCGCCTGCTCCGGACGAAAGACGGATTATCGATGGAGCGAGAGAACAGTACGGACTCGAGTTCGACGTGGGACTCGAGCAATCCTGGGAAGGACGTCACTTACAACCAGGTCTGGCCGAGATGAAGGCCGTAAACCTGGCTGGAGTGTATGCGGAATCATTGAACTTCACGGGGATTCCCCTCTACGCCCTGGCAGTTACCTACGATATGTTTCTGCTGAGGCGCCCTCTCGATATCTGATTCTATCTTCAGTATTGGCATGCACCCGTCGTGGGAATCGTCACTCCATCGGGAGCAGGACTGGCTCCAGAAGGCGGACTGCATCAGTCCATGATGTCCCTGATCATTGCTCTGATGATGCCCAATACCATCACCTGGGAACCGGCCTTTGTGGATGAGCTCGAATTCATCTTGGCCGACATCATGAAACGGCGGATGTCAGGGGAAACCAAGGACCGGATCATCACCTACCTTCGCGCTTCAACGGTTCCAGTCTACCGCCGAGATCTGAGAATACGATTGGCTCAGCAGAAGCTGTACCGGGAGTGGATCAGATTGAATCAGGGACCCGAGAATCCCGTGGCCTCGAAGGCCTGGGGAATCATCCGCAGACGGTGGGGAAAAGATGTGCTTCGGGGAGGCTACCGATTGGTCGACTTCCGGGGATTCAGTCTGGAAGATCGGGAGAATTATCAGAGGAACGTGGTCAAGCCGGTTCAGGGACCCGAGAAGGTCTACTTGGATCCGGGGCCGTACAATGTCTCCGAAAACGTCGTCAATATCCTGGCTAGCGAGCCGGCCGTGAACGAGGCTCTGAAGGCCTCGGATCGTCTATTTCAGGACGGCATTTTTTCGAACGTTGTCGTGATCACAAGCCCCAGTCTTCTGGTGGGTCGTCTAGGGCGACTGTCGAACTCGGTGGAGCCCGGTTTCAACCTGGAGCATGATGGCCAGGATTACCGCCATCTCCGGCGACTCATCCCGCCCGAAGAAAGAGAGTTCGCCCCGATGATTGGGGTGGCGGATGGATCTTCACTCCACCTTGCCCTGGCGGGCAGTCGCCTAGGCATGGGTGCCGGTACCGTCGATCTCGGCATCGAGAAGAATGGCCTTTCAGTCCGAAGCGTGGAAGAGATCTACCAGTACCATCGCCTGGGCTGGAAAAACATAGTGCCCGAGGCAATCGAGCTCATGCGAAAGAGGGCCGGCGAAACCGGAAGCTACTTTCGGTATGTGAGGGCAATCGAACACATCGAGCAAGGCAGCGCATCAACGCCCGCCTCGGAGTCCTTGGACCGGGAGCTCGAGTGGCTCAAAGGGGAGAGCAAACCCCAAGGGTGAGCAGTGATGCAGTGAGAAAACAGCTGCAGCCAACAGAGCCGCGAGCGACCGGTCAGCAGCACACTCTCCCCTGGACGCAGCTAAAAGTTTCCCGCTGAATGATCCGCAAGGGGAAAAGCCCATGACCTCCACTGCCTGATTCTGGAGCACTCCACCTGAGATCCCGAAACTTCTCCCCGATGAGGTCCATCTGTGGCTGGTCCAACTCGAAGGGCAGGATCTGGAGCCCGAGAGCTTGCGGGAGACGCTTTCACTTCAAGCGACATCGCAGACGCTCTATCGTCTGCCGGGGGATTCTCCGGGAGCTGATCGGAGCCTATCTACAGAAGGATCCCAGTAGTCTCCGATTTAGGTACGAACCGAAGGGAAAACCCGTATTGGATGAGAAGTCGGGCGAAGGGCTTAGATTCAATCTATCCCATTCGGAGGGGATCGCTCTTCTAGCCCTGACGCGCCGGCGCAAGATCGGTGTCGATGTCGAATTTCTTCGACCCATCTCAGACGCCAAGCAGATTGCCGAGCGTTTCTTCTCTCCCCACGAACGCGCCGATCTCCAAAGCGTTACTCCGCAGGACCAGACAGTAGCTTTCTTCAACTGCTGGACACGCAAGAAGCCCTATCTGAAGGCGCGCGGAGAAGGGATCAGTAGAGGGCTCGACCAATTCTGCGTCTCTCTCGTCCCGGGAAAACCTGCCGGGTTGATGAGTGGCCCCTGGGATTCAAGGAAGTTGAACGTTGGTCGATGCTGTCGCGGCGGCCTAATCCAGACTATATCGGGGCGTTGGTGGTGGAAGGGAAAGACTGGCAACCCAGATATTGGCAATGGACGGGCTAGTGCTCCCCAACCGATTCTCCATAGTACGAGCCGGATCCGGGGGCCTCGTTTCATGGTAAGATAGAGGTGAACAAAAGGTGAAAAGCAAGATAGATCAGAGACGCCAGAAAGACCCGAGAGTGATTCGTGGGCGGGGTGCGCCAGAGAATCCGCCGAACCGCAAGGACCGGGTTTTGAATCGAGTGCGCGACGGAAGGGATGGGAATCTATACGATTCACGGTTCCACACCCGTATGAAGGGACAAGGAATCTACGCCACCCACATCCAAGATCTATTCGAGAAGACATGCCGAAGCGCCGGGCTGAGCCGGAAGCGGATCGAGCTTTCCTCTGCGGCGTTCAGGTGTCGGGGACGGCAAGAGGTGCTGTTCGAGTAGAGACGGGCGGTCTGATGACCGGCTGCAAGTCAATTCACATCCACGCAGACCAAGAGGGCCCTGCAACCCCGACTTCCGTGCCATTTTCCCCGCTTGCAAAGAACCGCTGGCCAGCCTTATCCTGTGCTCGCCCTCGGGACCCAGTGCCGATCCGGAAAAGGAGAGTTTTTTCGGTGACCCCAGACGACATAGAGCTGTTTGCCAAGAAAACAATCGAGACCTTCTACTTCTGGACCGGTGTCCTCATGTGGCTCATTCACGCCGGCTTCATGGTTTACGAAGCCGGTGTCACGCGGCGTAAGAACGTGCTCATGACCATGATGAAGAACCTGCTCACCTGTGCCGTGGTGACTCCCTCGTTCTTTCTCTTCGGTTGGTGGATCTACTACGCCTTTCCTCACGGTGTCCTGCCCGTCAGCAATGCACTCACAGCTGCTGCTCTCCCCTGGAGTGCCCACATGGGGCCCAACCTGCAGGACAACATAACCGGTGTCTTCTGGTTCGCTTTTCTGCTCTTTTCCTTCACCACCGCTTCGATCATGTCAGGGGCTGTTATAGAGCGCATTCAATTAGGCGCCTATCTGTTTCTGGCGATGGTGCTTGGTTCCGTGGTTTGGATCCTGGCTGCAGCCTGGGGCTGGAGCGACACTGCCTGGCTCTATACGAAGTTCGGATTTCATGATTGGGGAGCCGGAGGTTGTGTTCACACCGTTGCCGCAGCTTTCACCTTCGGCGTGCTCCTCAATCTAGGAGCTCGAATAGGGAAATACAATGATCGAGGGGAGCCCCAAGTCATCCTTCCCCACAATCTTCCTTTGACGATGCTCGGCCTGATGCTGATCTTCACCGGTTTCTATGCGTTCTACGCGGCCTGCGCCGTCTTTCAGACCACGGGTCCCTGGATGAGCATCTATCTGACGCCCATGACGCTCAGTTCTCTCGCTTTCACGGTAACGATGGGATTCGCAGGGGGTGCAATGGGCGCATTCATTGCGTCTCGAGGTGAGCCCTATTGGACCATTAGCGGTGGCCTGGCTGGCATGATTTCGATCGCCTCGGGGTTGGACGTCTACCATCCTGGACTGGGCTACCTGATCGGTTTCGCCGGCGGAATGATCGCGGTACGTTTCGGGAATTTTCTGGAGCGCAGGGGAATCGACGACGCGGTTGGGGCGATCGCCGTCCACGGCGGTGCTGGACTGTGGTCTATGTTGGCAATGGGTCTGTTCGCCAGCGGGTATCCCCAGCACGATCTCAAGACCTCCCTAGGTGGGCAGCTCCTGGGCATGCTGATCATGGTCGCTCTCGGTTTCGTCCCCGGCTATCTTCTCAGCCTGATTCTGAAGCTGACCAATCGATTGCGCGTATCCCGCGAGGACGAACTGAAAGGTCTCGATATCGCCGAGCTCGGCATCGAGGGAGTGGTGCCTGCCGGGGAGCTGTCCCTGGCAAATGACTAGGAGCAGCTGCTAATGAATTCGAGTCCGTTCCGGTTGTGGGAAGAGTTCGCGTCCGGCGGTGCCGGCGCGATTTATACCTTTTTCGGCAACCCCTGGATCGTAAAGGGTATTTGCCTTCTGGTCTTCGCCCTCATTGCCTGGTTCCTCCTCTCAGCCTACCGCTTCGAAGGACGAGGGCGGACCTAGGAAGGATCACCGCTTCCATCGAGGCGTTTCCCAGTTCGATGAGATGTCGGCTTCTCGAAACGCAGGTCATCCTGAAGTTGAATGGTGAGTGAGGTCCCCTTGGGTAGCGCCACCTCCTGTCCCTTCTTCAGAAGGGCCATCAGACCAGATCCAGCGGCGCCCAGAGCGATGCCAATAACAGCTCCCCTGCCTGCGGACCCCCTGTACGCCCCCGTTGCCGTTCCGATAACCGCGCCGGTTATCGCGCCGCGAACGGCCTCAGAAACGGTCTGCCCAGCCTGGCTGCCGGAGCCTCGGATCTCCCCGTCCTCGTTCTGGGAATCGCTTTCGTAGCCCTCAACCGATTGCACTGCGGCCCGCATATAGCGAGTGGTCCCGGTGGGCAGAATCACAGTGTCGAATCTGAGCGTCATTTCCGCCTTTCCACGAAGGCGTCCCGGCTTCTTGCTCTTGTCGACATGTCCAATAATGTAGCTTCCCACCGGGATGACAATTCGATCATCCACGGTAACCGGCACCTCTACCACGCTTGAGAACTTGTCCCCGGTCTGTGCCGTCTTGGTGTTCAGGCTCCTCTGCAGCCGAATGAAGATCTCTGACTTCCGGGGCACAACGGTCTCGTCGATCGTCTGGCCAAAGCTGAGGCTGGCCGCCAAAAAACAAAAAAGAAGGCGGAGGGACATGGGTTTTCTCCCTGATGTCACACGTGACATGGTCTAGGAGCCTGCGCGGTAGAAATTGATCTACTGCAAAAGCGGTAGAATCGGCCCATATTTCCCCGATTTTTCGACGAATAGAATAACTATGCGCCTCGAAAGCGAGAAAATCTGGTCTCGGGTCACCACTTTCTCGCTATGATCATTTCTACCGCGCAGACTCCTAGCGATCATCCTTTAGATGCGCAGATCCTTCATCCGGTTCAAAACCTGTGGCGGCCACTGTTTTCGGTACTGCCTACCGTTCACGAGTCAAAGTTGACCGCCACATACACGAATACTCTGGCCGGTGATGTTCTTGGCTTCAGGTGAAGCCAGAAACACCGCCATATTGGCGATGTCTTCAGGTTGAACCATCCGACTCAAAACGGAGGTTTCAATATACTCCCTTTCCAGGTCTTCCAGGCTTCGCCCCGTTGATTCCGATCGATGTTTGATGACGTTTCTGATGCGGTCTCCCTCCACGGGCCCGGGACAGATCGCATTTACTCGAATATTGTAGGGACCCAGCTCCGCCGCCAGGGTTGGAGTGAGTGCTACCATGGCGGCCTTGGATACTACGTAGGGCGCGCGTAGGGAGAGTGCTATGAGCCCGGCAAGCGATGAGATGTGAAGAATGCAGCCCGATCTTCTCTCCATCATATGCGGAGCAATGGCCCGATCGCAGAGGAAAGCACCTGTCAGATTGACAGCCAGGGTGTGATGCCATTCCTCCGGGGACACCTCTACCAGTGGGGCGGTAGGTCCTTCGATGCCTGAGTTGTTCACCAGGACGTCGATTCGACCCCACTCCTCCATGACCCGATCAACTGCGATGTCCACTTGCGGAGGGGCGGTCAGGTCGAGCGTGATAGCGAGTGCGTCGCTGCCCACATCCCGGATCTCCTGGGCGGTTTCTTCCTGCCCCTCGATTCCGGTGACGGCCACACGATAACCCTGGTTGGCAAAGGTCAAGGCAATCTTCCGGCCCATGCCGACCCCGCCCCCGGTTATGAAAAGAGAGGGAGTGTCTAAAGCCATAGGGGCATTATAGTCGACCGCACAGAGGCCAGATAGCTACTCGACATCCAGGGAAATTCGGGCGAATTTAAGTTTGCCGACGCGCAGCAGGAAACCTTGCTTCAAACCGCTGTCCATCGGGAGGACGTGCTTGCTGACCTTTTCTCCATCGATAGACACGCCCCCCTGCTGAATCAGCCGGCGGGCTTCGGATTTCGATGGAGCAAGAGAGGCCTGGACAATCAGGTCAGCAAGCTTAATAGCACTGCCCGGATCAGGGATGCTGAAACTGGGGACCTTCTCCGGTTCCTCCCTCTGTCGAAAAACGCGATCAAAATGGTCGCGGGCGAGTTTCAGGTCCTCTTCAGTATGGAAATCACGGGTGATCCGTGAGGCCAAATCCTCTTTCACCGCCATCGCGTGTTGCTTGCCCTTAGCCACCTCCGACTTGAGTTGAGCGATCTGGTCATAGGAAAGGTCGGTAAGCAGCCCGAAATAGCGCCACATCAACTCGTCGCTGACGGACATCAACTTCCCGTACATGTCCTCGGCAGGTTCCTGGATGCCGATGTAGTTCCCCAGGGACTTGCTCATCTTGTCCTTCCCATCCAGTCCTTCCAGAATGGGCGTCATGAGAAGAACCTGCGGGGACTGTCCATATTCTCTTTGGATGTCTCGAGCCACCAGTAGGTTGAATCGCTGATCGGTGCCCCCCAGCTCGATATCGGCATCGAGGAAGACGCTGTCGTAGGCCTGGAGCAAAGGATAGAGTAGCTCGTGTATGGAAATCGGCTGGCCTGCATGAAGTCGTTTCGAAAAATCGTCCCTCTCCAACATTCGCGCCACCGTATACTTGGCACAAAGGCGAATCCACTCCTGGGAGGAAAGCGTTTCCAACCAACGACTGTTGAAATCGACTACCGTGGTCTCCGGATCGAGAATCTTGAAAACCTGCTTCTTGTAGGTCTCCGCATTCTCGAGGATCTGATCGCGTGTCAAGGGCGGGCGGGTCTTGCTGCGGCCGGTTGGGTCTCCGATCAGTCCCGTGAAATCGCCAACCAGGAAGACTACCCGATGTCCCAGGTCCTGAAAATGCCGCATCTTCCGCAGGAGGACGGTGTGGCCGAGATGGAGGTCGGGAGCCGTTGGGTCAAATCCCGCTTTGATGGTCAACGGACGACCCGTCTTCTGAGCCTTCGTCAGCTTTTCGCGAAGCTCCTTCTCGACGAGGACTTCCTCGGTACCCTTCGTCAGGTACGCGAGCTGAGCGGCGAGATCCATCTGCTTGTAATCCATAGCGCGCCATTATAAGGGACGATACGCGGAAACGAAGCGAGATCGGGCACGACCGGAGATCAAAGAACCCGGTGAAGCCGGGCAGGGCTGTTGGTGATGGGTGTCGTGCGCTCCTCTCCAACCAGAATCGTATGGCTGAGGTTCACCGCATGCTCTCCGTACTTTCGAATCGACATGGGAAGATGAAAGAGCATCCCCGCCTCCAGCGGTCGGACGTTACCGTCTCGGATGAAGTAGTCGAGTTCCTCGATCCAGCTGGGAGGATAGCCGATGCCGACCGGATATCCGAAATTGTAGTGGAAGACGTAGTCTCTCAATATGGGATCGAGGGCGCTCCGGGCCGCTCCGGCGACGTCGCTGGGAATGGCCCCAGGACGGGCCTTTTCCAAAATGACTTCGAGGGCTGTCATGACTGCATCCTCGACCTGACGCATCTCCGAGGTGGGCTCCCCCAGGATGGCAGTCCTCATCAAGGGAGCCGTATACCGAGTCACCTCTCCGGTAACCTCCAGGAACACCGTTTCTCCCTCGTTCAGACGATGCCCGTTGAAGGTGCTGTGAGCGCAGCCGGACCGATAACCGGCTGCCACGATGGGTCCCCAGCAGACGGTGTCGCCCCCGTCCCGGTACATGGCATCGACGATAGCGGCGCCGATTTCGTAGTCTGGAACTCCCTGCGCCATCGCCTCGTAGCCTGCATTGACTCCCAGATCGGTGAGCTGAGCAGCTCTCCGCATGTAGGCAATTTCGGCTTCGGACTTGACCAGGCGAGATTCCTCGACCGGGCCGAATCCGTCCGAGAGCGTGGCACCGTCGAGACCACTTCGCAACTTCTCGTAGAAGTCTACCGAGAGCCCACGGCTGCGACGCTCGAGGCCGAGACTTCCAGATTGGAGCTTCGCCTCGCGGACAGAGTCGATGGTGGCGTTGATTGGATCTTCGAAAGGTCCGTAGACCCGTACGCTCTCCAGCCAGCAGGAGTTTTCCGAACACGCTTTCTCGAAGTGGCTGATGATCAGGACCGGATCACTGTCTGGGAGCACCAGTAGACATTGATAATCAAACAGGTTTTCCGAATCCATCCCGGAAAGGTAGAACACGTTGTGAGGACTGAAGAGCAGGAGGGCATCGAGCCCCTTCTCCGCCATCGACGTTTGTACTCTTTGAAGTCGGCACCGATACTCGGCCTCGTCAAAAGCCGGCTCTTTAGGAATGGACATGCGATTTCCTTTCTGGAAGGTTGTCGTTGCAGCGAACCCTTACCTGAAAAGCGAACCGAGCCCCGGCTTCACCGTAAACTCGAACTGATCCAATAGAGAAAGAGCCTGCCACATGGTCACCTGGTTGGCAGTAAGCACCCGCTTACCGTCGACCGCCGACTCCAGTTCCTCGATCCAGCCGGCGGTGTGTAGAGCCGTATCGGGAACCAGGATGGCTTGGGCCTCCGGATGATTGTTCTGCTGAATCAGTCCAATCACTTCTTGCTTTGAGAGCTCTCCTACTTCCACTCCCGTAATAATTCCGCGGCCACCCATGTGGACGGTCTCTATCCTGGTTTCGGCCAGGAAGTCCCGAAACAATTGGACGACGTCCTCTGGGTACGTTCCTGCGATTGCCACCTTGCTGATCGCCAGCGCTTTCAACGCCGCCACAAAAGCGAGGGAAGTACTCGACACTAGAACACCAAGCACTTCTTGTATCTCCCGTGCCTGTTGATTGGCTCCGGACCAACCAAAAACAAAGCTTCCACTGGTACAGGCCCACATGGCCACGTCCACCTGGCTTCGCTTCAGGGTTCTGGCTCCCTCCAGCAGCCTACTCGAATCGCCGGTGTCCCGGAGAGCATCTTCCCGATGAGCATCTTCGCCGATCGTGGTATGCACGACCTCCACTTGGACCGCGGGACGAATCAGCGCTCCCATGCGTGGATAATCGTCTTCGCCGGAGTAGCTTGGATAGAGAAAACCGAGGCGGGGAGCGGCAGCTGCCCTCACTCTCTCTCTTGGTTCAGACATGGGTTGGCTGCTGCTTCCTTTCCGAGAATATGCTCACTGGTCGGTGGATCCCTGGTCTCGATTCCAACGGTGCGGACTGATTCCGGGGGCCGTACGGGTCATGTCGGCCGGCTTGTTCTCTTGCTCGAAAGAGGCCTTGCGGATGTTTCGATCGCTGAAGAGCGGCTTGACTGAGGCCGAGAGCTTGGCATGGTCGTGCGACTCCCATTCAGGCACCTCTTCCTTTACGGGTCCTGCCCAGGCCGGCCGATAGCCGATCTGGACCATCTCCCTGGAACGACTTCCCACATTGGGATAGGTGCCGTGGAAGACCCTGGGGTGAAGCAACAGGGCCGATCCGGCGGTAGCCGTCACCATCACCAGATCTGGATGGGTCTCATACCGTGTGTAGGGATTTCCATCGGCATGCAGGGATAGGTGAGAGCGAGGAAGAACCGAGAATGGAGAGACGTCTGGGGTCAGGTCGTCGAGGTAATACAGCACTTTGATCATCACCGGACAGCTGCACTCATAGCCAAACGTCGAAGACCCATAGGGTTGGCCATCCGTATGGAGGCTGATCCCGGGGTGGCCCGGCTCCGAACGAGCATACTCGTAGGTCATGAACACCACATCATCGCCAAACACTCTTTCCAAAAACTGTACGGTCGGAGCGTAGGCTATGAGCTCCGTGATGGCTCCGCCCTGATCGCCAAATCGGTACGGCTCCCAGGCCGAGCCGGGATAGGGGTTGGGACCTGGATGAAGCCGTCGATCCCGTTGATGGACACTGTAATCCATCGGGGACGTCTCGAATCTCGCCGTCTCGGCTTTGAGCTGAGCTACATGCTCGGCCGACAACATGTCCGGAATGAGCAGAAATCCCTCGACTTCGAGGTGGTAGAGCTGGTCACTGAACGCCAGAGAAGACCAGTCTCGGTCATCGATCGGGAGCTGCTCTAAAGCGTCTCTTTTTCTCATGGCGCACCAGATTATCTTGGATTAGTCCTCTTTTAACAATAGAATTCAACCTGATGGGGGCCCGACAAGTTTCTCACCTGGCATCTTCAGTGGCACGGGCATCCCTGCCCGTGATGGAGAACCGTCGGGCTAGAGCTCCACAATCACGGCCTAGAAGGCCGTGCCACAGATGAACAAGTTGGCTTTGTGGCAGCCGCGTGTGAGCTTGGGACCGAAAATTGGGTGCCTGCTTCCGGAGATCATGCGTCTTGAGGGGATCCCCCAGTAAGACAGAATCCCGTTACCTTCTGGTCCTGGTTGCCACCGTCGTAATCTTCCTGAGTCCTGCCCTGATGACATCCAGGATCCTCTGGCCAGGAGGGTTGCTGGCATCGTTCTCTCCCTGGAGCGAGGAACAGCCGACCTCTGAAGCTAGCAACATCCTGCTCATGGATTCAGTGGAGCAGCTGTACCCCTATTATCACTTTCATCGGTCGGAAATTTTCGAGGGCCGCATCCCACTTTGGAACCCCTACGTCCTCAACGGCACCCCCTTTTCGGCGAACTCGGTATCGGCCCTATTCTCCCCGCTGCGCTGGCTGCTTCTTGGCTTGCCGATCTACTTGTACTTCGAGTATGCGGCTCTGCTGAAGCTGTTGCTCGCTGGCGGTGGAGTCTTCTTCTTTTGTCGGCGAATCGGATTGCCCTCGGATTGTTCCTTGCTGGCTGGCCTTTGTTTTCTATTCGCAGGCTACAACATTTTCTTTCTCACTTTCCCCAACGCTTTTATCTCGGCCTTGCTGGGCTGGGGACTGCTGCAGATCGAGTCTTATGCACAGACTCGACGGCGCATCCATTTGGCTTGGTTGGCTGCAATCCTGGCGGCAGCCTATCTGAGCGGAAACATGCAGTGCGCCTTCCTCCAGCAGCTGGCCTACCTGCTCTACGCGTTCGCTCGCTGTTGGGATCTATCCCAACTACGCCAAACCATCCGCAGCTGGAACGCCATCGCTTTGGCCACCGTTCTGGGCCTGGCGCTGGCTGGGGTGGCCAC
>Ga0310342_100000993_pt1 | contig 17115 bp, 14 predicted proteins | sample S15DNA20500_MG_FD_206155 | JGI IMG/M metagenome (GOLD analysis project Ga0310342, IMG submission 206155) | Marine microbial communities from station ALOHA, North Pacific Subtropical Gyre - S1503-DNA-20-500_MG | ecosystem: Environmental > Aquatic > Marine > Oceanic | place: Pacific Ocean: North...
CTGGGGCGCCGACCGCATCGACCCAGAAGTCATTCGCGCCGCGCGTGCGGCCTACTTCGGGTTGATCACGCAGATCGATTACCACATCGGCCGCCTCTTTGCCGCCCTGCATGAAACCGGCACCAGTGACGAAACGATGATTCTCTTTGCCTCGGACCATGGCGAGTTTCTGGGCGACCATCGCGCCGTCTCCAAGACCTACTTCCACGAGGCCGCCGCCCATGTGCCGCTGGTGCTTCGCCTGCCACAGGCTTGGGATGATCGGCATCACGGCGATACCTGCGATGCCCTGGTCGAGCTGAGCGACATTCTGCCGACCTGCGTTGCCGCCGCAGGAGCCGAAGCGCCTGCCGACATCGACGGCATCGACTTGGCCGCGGTGGCCCGGGGACAACGTGAACCGCGCGACTACGTCGAGGCCACCGTCGCACGCCGCGATGGGCCGCACGCCTCACGCGGACTCATGCGGCAGTGGGGCACCTACTACCGTGCCATCACCGATGGACGTTGGAAGTACATCTGGTATCCCGAGGGCGGGTGCGAACAGTTGTTCGACCTCGAAAGCGATCCACATGAATGCTCGAACGTTCGCGACCAACACCCCGACCATGCCGGACGCCTGCGCAGCGAGTTGGAACGACGCCATGGCACCCTCGATCCCGTTGCCGAAATCGAGATCGACGAACGCGACCTGCGCAATTTTTACCGCCTTTCATGCATGACCGAGGAGGTGGAACAGGATATTCGGCATTAGATCACTGGTAATTGGCCATTGGCAATCGGACCGCGGGAAAAGGTTGATTCTTCAAAAACGCGATGCATCGCTGGCCATGGCCGCCAATCCTCACCCCTTCAACGCCCCCAGGCTCAACCCTTTCAAAAACCAGCGCTGCAGGAAGATGAACACCACCAGCACCGGAATGATGGAAATCATTATCGCGGCATATCGGGCCGCCTCGTCGACCGGATCGTTGACGATATAACTCTGGATCGCCAGTGGCACGGTGAGATTCGACTCCGATTCCAGGAAGACATAGGGCCCGACGAAGTTGTTCCACGCCCCCATGAAGGCCAGGAGACCCACCGTGGCCAGCGCGGGCAGACTCAGCGGCAGGATGATTCGGTAGAAGATAGCGTTTTCGCCGCAACCGTCGATCAGCGCAGCCTCCTCGATTTCCCGCGGTACGTTCTTGAACCAGTGGCAGAGCAGAAAGATCGTAAAGGCGCCGGTACCGGGAATCATGAATATCAACAGCGAGTCGTAAAGCCCCAGTGCGCGGTAGAGAATGAACTGCGGAATCAGGACCGTCTGTCCAGCGAACATCATTGAACTGAGGAAGAAGAGGAGAATCCATTTGTGGCCGAGGCACTGGCGGCGCCCGATGGCGTAGGCGGCCATGGCGCAAACGAGAACGGTGCCCACCGTCCAGATCACGGAGGTCATGATCGAGTTGAAGAAGGCAATGCCCAGCTTGCCCGCCTTCCAACCGATCAAATAGTTTTGCCAGTAAAAGCGGTCGGGAATGAAATCGGGTGTCCGCGGGCTCATTTCATCGCCCAGCGCCGGGCACTTCAATGAGGCCGTCAACACCACGAGGAAAGGCAAGACCATCCCCGCGCAGAGCACCCAAAGAAGTCCGTGCACGATACAACTTCGAAATTTACCTTTCATTCGCATCGCTACCACCATCGCCAATCGATAGACGGCACGCCTATCCCGTCACATCCATCTTGGACGACACCTTCAAGTTAAACGCCGTCATAATCAACACGATCAAGCACAACACCAGCGACATCGCCGCCGCATAGCCCACGGCCCCGACGCGGAGTCCGGTTTCGAATATGTGGATCATCACCACGAAGACCGCCTCCCGGATGGAGGGGTTTCCCATGACGATCACCTGGTCGAAGATGGAAAACATCCCGATGAAGGCCAAAATCGTCAGCACGACCCAAGTCGGGATCAGCAGGGGAAACGTGAGATGGCGAAACTTCTGCCAATGATCAGCGCCGTCGATCTGCGCCGCCTCGTACATCGAAGGATCGATATTCGCAAGACTGGCCAGCCAGATCAGGGCCGAAACGCCCGTACCCATCCATAGCCCGACAGAGACGAAGACATAGCGTGCGGTCGTGGGATCGCCCAGCCAGGGAAGGGGTTCCGTTACGGTGCCCCACGAGACGATCTCGATCAGCACGTCCAGTTGTCCCCCGGGCTTGAGAATCCAGAGCCAGATCGCCCCGATGATGGGCCAGGAAAACAGCGACGGCATGATGCAGATGCACTTGTAGAACGTCTGCACCCGCCGGCTCGGCACCTCGTTGAGCAGGTAGGCCAAGGCGGGGGCGGGAAACTGTCCGAGCAGGAACCCGATGATGAAGAACTTCATCGTATTGCTGAGGCCAAGCCAGAATTTGTCGTCGTGGACGATGTCCGCAAAATTGCTCAACCCTGCAAACGGCGCTCCGCCGTAGACAAGGGTTTGAAGATCGTGGTCGTAAAACGCCAACTTCACGGCCCAAATAATCGGCAGATACGTGAAGATTGAAAAGAGAACAATCGCGGGAAGAAGAATCAGGTAAAGCGCTGCACGGCCGGGACGCTGGAACGCATCGAGCGCCGAGAAAAGGGCGGCCCAGAACAGGACCGTTGCCGCGATGGCCAGGCGGACGTCCTGATGCCCGAAGGGATCTGCCTCGGCCCGGGCATAAAAGGCCATCGTAGTCAGGCAAATCGCCGCAAGAGCAAAGAATATTCCGCCTGCCTTCCACTCGCCCTTGAGGTATTGGTAGAGTCCCGGGCACAACAGCGCGGCCCGCGTTGGATGGGCCGTCATGGATGCTTCTCCGCACGCTGTTTTCGCGCTACGATCGCCCTGGCCTCCGACACGATGTAGTTGGCCGGATTGCGACTGCCCGCATCGGTGATGCGCCGGAACCAGCGATTCGCATCTTCCGCGTGGCCATGATCTTCGGCGATTTGGCCGAGGAAGTACCACGCCACCAATTGAAGCTCGCCGTGATACTCGAAATTCTCTGGTGTCTCCGGCAGGTGCAAAAGCGTCTCGGGATGATCTTCCAGGAAACGCTTGAAGAGTCGCTCGGCTTCATCCAGATCCTTCTGTTCGTCGTAAACGAGGAACGCCGCTTTCAAATCCGCCAGGGCGCCGATGGACAGGTCTTCGTAGTCACGCGCCACGTCGCTGAACATTTGTCTTGCCTTTCCCACGTCGTACATCATGTACGTCGCCACGGCCGAATTAAACGCCGCAAGGGCCCGGGTGTGCCGGCGCAGTGTCAACCAGGCAGGGCAAAGCACACCACCGATGACCACGGCCGCCAACATGTATCCGGACAGAATGATCTTTCGTTGGCGTGTCAGCAATGCTTTCCCAACATGTTCGGGTTCAACGATCCCCTTCAGTGCCGTGAACAATTCGGTTGAACTTTATTTCCGCCACATCCAACGCTTCGGCGGCACTTTCGTACTTCCCGAGGTAATAGTCGACGAACGTTTCAGCCAGTTCCACCGATACCTGTGACCAATGGGTCATCATGGGCGTGTGCTGCAGATGTTGCTCCAGCGGCCGCACCATCGCCACGATGTTTTCGTCCAACGATACCTCGGGGAAAACGTCGTGGCGAACCATGCGCCAGGGCGTTTCCGCCCGGAAAACACCGAATTGCCCAAGGTATCGACCACGAACAAAGGGGAGGCCCCGACGACTGACATACTTGCTTAGCCACTCCTGCGAGAAGAAATATTCCAGGTACCGCCATGCCAGTTCCTTGTTCGGACTCGCACGCATCAGGCAGCGCATCCGCGTGAGGTACGTAAACGTGCCGTAGTGATTCGCCGTACGCGCTGCCGTGTCCTTCCACAATCTCGGGACGAAGGCGACCTTGTCCTCCATGCCGTAACGATTGGCCAAGTTCGCGAACCAGTCGACGAAAAAGGGGCCGGCCATACCCAGGTCGTCCTCGGCAAAAAAGCGGCGGGTCACGCTGCCCGGTGGCCGCACCATCACGTCGGCTCCAAACAGTCCCTCCTCGACACACGACTTGATGAAATCGAGCACGAACGCCGCTTCCGGCGTGTTGAATGTCGGGACATACCTTCCCGCATCGTCGATTCGATACCAGGTGACTCGAACCGCACCCATGAACGGCCGGAGGCTGTAGAGATGCCCCCCGCGGCGGGTCTCCATCGTCACCCCGTATCCGCAGGTATCGTTTTTCCCGTTGCCGTCGGGATCCTTGAAGGTGAAGGCCCGCCACACTTCCCTGGCTTCCTCCAGTGTCTCCGGTGCCTCAAGACCCAGTGTTTTCAGCCAATCCGCTCGAATGGCGTACACGTTTGGGCTGTTCTGGTAGACCGGGATGCCCAGGATCTTTCCTTCCCGCCCGCGGCAGGCATCCAGCATCGACGCATCGAACTTGCCGTCACGGTAATCCGCCCACTTCTCCAGGTAGGGATCCAGCGGCTCGATCAAACCGTGAGCATCGAAGAAGCTGATCTGGTCGCGGGAGGCGATGATGACGTCCGGGCTCACGCCGGCAATCTGGCCCGCGATGTACTTGATCGTGTCGTCTTCGCCAACGAACCGCGTAACGATCAACTCGGTGTCTTCCCACCCCTGCTTGTTGGCGTAGTCGTGGAACTGCTTGATCTCGATCGTGTCCCACGAGACCTCGGTGCCACCACCCAATTCGTCGGCGTTCATCGCCGTCCGAATGACCGGGCGCTGGGCGCCGGCATCACTCATCGCGTGGCCGAAAAACAGCCCCTCCCAGGTGATCGCCGAGGCGACGGCACCGATGATTAAAAATATCGCAAGCCCGGGCGACTGGGTGGACGCCTCCGCCCTCCATTTGCCGTCCACGCGCGATCTCGTGTTGGCCTGCTTCATTGTTCTCCAGCTTCAGCCGGCAGCCCCGTGGCCTTCCCACGCTGCAGCAGGCGGTTCAACACAACGACTTTCACAGTGACAGTACCGACCTGGCCGGTGGCGTCATGCAGGGTCCCTGCAAGACGTGGCAATCCGTCTGTCGCGAAAGCGGCGGAGGTGTTCATGGCGAACTTCTGCTGTTGGAACGGGGCGTAGGGGTCGAGATCGAAAGCCGCCTGTGCTGCCGCGGGAACACGGCCGTGAACAGGAGGCCACAGGGGAAGATCTGCCCGCGGCTTTCGAGAGTATCAACGAGCACCCCTCGAACGGCCACGGTCGATCAGCGTGGTCGCGGGCCCGACGCTACATCGGCCAATTTTTGTCCTGCCACAGCTGGCACTCGGCCAGCCAGCCCAAGGGCCGGTCATCCATCATGACATCAACGCACAATATAGACGGCGAGGTCGTGATCGGTGGGTCGATCTTCACGTTGTGCCGGGAGGCGTGCTGAGCGCCGGGCTCAAGGTTCATCTCAGCCCTCGGCGGATCGACCTCGATGCCTTCCGGTGCCATGAATTTCAGGGACAGGTGAATCGGGCGATCGAGAAGGTTCTCGGCGACAAGGTGGATCGCCGCCGGTGCTCCCTGCTCGATGTGCACCCGGTAGGGATCGATGCGCACCCAATCGGCGCGACATCGCCAATCGGGTTCGTCCGCCACCAGGTCGGCGAGGGTGTCCGCCAGGCGTTCGCTGCTGGTGGCGTACTCGACCAGGTCCGCACGGGTGACCGGCGTGTCCGCACGTCCTTCGGACCGACCGGCGACGTCGACTTGCCGCCGGGGATGCCCGTGCAGGAGAACTGTCGGCTCGATCTCAAGCATTCGCGCGGCGACTTGGCGGTGATTCCGTGCGTTGACCCGGTTGGCGAAGATGACGTTGCCGTGGGCCAACTTGCCGTCGCGGATGTGGGCCGAGTCTCCCATGGCCAAGTAGCGCTGTCCGTCGAGATCAAAGCTGATACCACCATGCAGGTCGGTCTGGCCGGGAAGGTCGTGCATCTGAAACTCGATGCCTCGCCAGTTGAACGCCTGGCGATCCGCCAGGGTCCGGTCGACCCGAATCGGGGCCGGAAGCAGGCATGGCATGTTGAATCGATGCGGCTCCCGGAGAATCGGGGCGATCCGGTCCAGGCACCACACCGGCAGATTCCATTTTTTCTGGGCGTACGGAATACCGATGATGTGGTCGTCGTGATAATGCGTCACGACGATGGCGTCGATCCCGTCGATCATGGGATTTTTCAGCAACGCCTCCAGCCGATGGGGAAAGAATCTCGGTCGGTAGTCGAGCGAAAAGAGCGTGGCGTCCGCGAGGTCCTGGTAGCCCAGATCGATCAGCAGGGCGTGCCGATCCTCTGACAGGACGGCGAACCATGAACAGCAGCCCGATGCGCTTTCGAGCAGATGCTCGCTGACCTTGATGAACGCGTCGTCTGGCGTCAAGGTTGCCGGATGGGCCATTTCCCGGCAAAGACTTTCCAGTGCCGACAGCAGCCGTCGGGCGGGCGGCTCGGGATCCTTCATGACGGGTCCCCGCCCGGGACAGATCAGATGCGGTCGGCGTTCGAGCAGCAGATGAAGCGATCGGGCCAGTAGTTCGGCGCCCAGGGCATCGGTGTAGGCGAACTGGAGATTGTGAATCTGCGGCACCACGCCGGGGGAAGCGATCATGTCGCCCGTGAAGGCGATGCGCTGACCGTCCAGTGTCGTCAGCAGGGTGATCGATCCGGGCGTGTGTCCGGGGGCGGGAAGTATCTCGATGTCGATGTTGCCCCAGTGAAAGTGGTCGAAGTCTCCAAGACTTTCGTCCACGGCAACACTGCGGGGCAGGGAAAGAAAATCGCCGATCTGGTTGTAGTTGTGAAAGGTTCGCCGTCGCCGCCAGAAGTGCTCCACGCCTTCGACCAAGTGGCGTTCGTGCTCCGGCACCGCGACGCGACAGACTTCTCGATCCAGTTGGTAAAGCCCCGCGCATTGATCCCGGTGGGTATGCGTGAGCAGCACCCACTCGAGACGCTTGACACCGATCTGGTGGAGCGATGAGATCCAGTCGCCGCTGCCGACATCGATCGCAATGGCAGACTCGCCGCGAACCAGCACGTAGCCGTTGCAGGTATCCTGAACGCGGAACAAGCCCTTCAGGACAGGTTGAAAGAACTCGGACATTCTTACGAGTTTACCCCCGATGGGCCATGTAATGAAATCGCCCGTCGGCGCCGTCCTTGCAGTCGGCATGGCGCCATGCCGATGGGGTATTTCCCATTACACAGGTCGCGTTGGCACGCTGCCTGCGACGGCACGGGGACGGCGAAAGTAGTCTGAGGGGTAAAATGGAGATGCCGACACGGTACCTGCATCTCATTGGAACCGAGGTGCACGGGGGTAAAATGCTGGACAATGGGGCGGCCACGTTGGAAATGCCATGCCGATGTCCGATCCATCGCCCCCTTGCGTGTCTCGACAACCTTCCTTCCCGATAAACCTGCGATGCTGAACGAACAACAACTTTCCGACTATCACGCAAACGGCTTCGTGGTCGTGAAGAACCTCTTCGACGAGGAGGAAGCCGATCTTCTTCTGAAGGTCGCGCTGGCCGACCAGTCACTGACGGAAGAGGCGACGGCGGTGGGGCAGATCGATCACGCGAAGAAACATGCGGCGCGGGTGATCTCCCAGGGCGACAGTACCGGGCGCAAGACGCAGTTCTGGGTCGACGACGTAGTCGGCGACGATCTTTACAGTGCCATTGCCCGCTGCCGCCGCGTGGTGAACCCGATGGAGCAAATTCTCGGCGGCGAGGTCTACCACTGGCATCACAAGATGATGCTCAAACACGCCCGTAGCGGCGGCGCTTTTCTCTGGCACCAGGACTTCGGTTACTGGCAGGCCACGGGTCACTGTCTCTTTCCCTACATGGGCAGTTGCATGATCGCGGTGAACCGCACCACCCGCGAGAACGACTGCCTCCAGGTCCTGGCCGGGTCGCACCATATCGGCCTGATTCACCACGCCCGCGTCGACGGCCAGGCCACCGCCGACCCGGATCGGGTGCAGGCAGCCGAATCGCAACTGCCACTGGTGCACATGGAACTGGAACCCGGTGACGGGGTCTTCTTCCACTGCAACCTGCTGCACCGATCCGATCAGAATCGCAGCGAGCATCCGCGATGGACGCTGATCTGCTGCTACAACGCGGCGAGAAACGACCCATACGCGGATTCACACCATCCACGCTATACCCCATTGGCGCCACTGGCGGATGATCGGGTGAAAGACATTGGGAAAACGCAGTGGGGGGGATGAGCCTGCCACGGTTCAAGCTGTTGACGTGGGCGGGGCAACGCCGCGACGTTGAACAGATCACACATGTTCCAGGTGTTCCGCGATACCCGGCATGCCCCGGGATTTCGATGCGATGGGCGTAGAACACGTTCCCAGGACCGGGGCCGACATCATTTCCTTGCAGATACGAAAAAGTGCTCCGTGGTCCGGTCACTTCCGAGGAACAGATCTATTCATGTGATCGGCATGGGAAAGCACGTGGTCGCACCGGAATCCGTCGGCCTGTTGGGCAATATCGTCTGGACATGATAAATCGTTTCTTTCTTGCGGCCGCTTAATTTTCCGATAAAATATACCGATCAGCAATCAATTGCCGTTCATGCATTCGCGGGGCGTGATCCAATGGTGTCCAGCACGAACCGTATCAACGCATCCCATTGCGATGGCTTGATGTGGTTCGGCAACGTCGATTGGTGGTACCACAACCGCGGCCACGCATCGACACGCATGGCCACGCGGCTGGCCCGCTACGTCCCGACGGTCTGGATCAACAGCATCGGCATGCGTATCCCGGTTCCGGGCAGAACCGAGATTGCCTGGACCCGCTACACCCGGAAGCTGAAGAGCAGCTTCAAGGGACTGAAACGGACCGACGCCGAGGGCATGTGGGTCTACTCCCCGCTGTTCGTGCCCCTTTTCTCGCGGCGGGCCATTGCTTTCAACGGATTTCTGCTTTCCATGCAGGTGCGCTGGCTGATGCGCCGGCTGAAAATACGGCGGCCCTCCGTGTGTATATCGATGCCCACGATGACGCCGGTGGTGGAACGCCTGCCCTGGGTAAGCGTCGTCTTCGACCGCTGTGACGACTTCACCACGCTTCCGGAAGCCAACCGCGCACTCATCCGTGACCTGGAAATCCGCCTGCTTGGGCGATGCGATCATGCGGCCTACGTCAGCCAGGAATTGTTCGACCGCGAAAGGGAGGCCGTGCCCGGCGCCCAATTCATAGGACATGGCGTCGATTTCGATCACCTCAGCCGTTGTCGTCCCATCGGCGGCAAACGCTTTGAGCCCCCCGGCGCTCTCGCCGATTGTCCCCGTCCTATCGTGGGTTTTTACGGTGGCATGGATGAGTACCGAATGGATGTGCCGCTGCTGCTGAAGATCGCGCGATATATTCATCCGGGCACGCTGGTGCTGATCGGACCTCTCCAGATGGATCTTTCGTCGGTCCTGGCGGAAGCCAACGTGCGTCACCTTACACAGCTACCGCCCGAAGAGATCGGCAGATACGCCGCCCAGTTCGACGTGGGGATCATCCCCTTCCTTCGGAACGAGTTCAACGAACACTGCAACCCCACGAAGCTGAAAGAGTATCTCGCCTTGGCCTACCCCACCGTTGCCATGCGATTGCCTGCATTTGAACGGTACGGAGATCTTATCTACACGGCCGATTCGCATGACACTTTTATTACTGCCCTCGGCGTGGCATTGAGCGAACAGGATCCGGACATTGGAAGGCGACGCCGCGCCGCCGTGGCCGGCGATAGTTGGGACAAGGTGTCCCATCGCGTGGGGCGGATGCTCGCGGTTCCCGGTATCGAACCGGCGTCATCCTGACCGCCGATTGTCCCGGCCCCCCTTGGGTCGATGGGCAGCTGTTTCCGTCGCGGGAAGACCATCGGCCCGGGCCAACAGCCACTGCACAAGCGCCTCGGGGTAGACTGTGGCATCTTTCTCGCGGACCCGTCCGCCTCGGCGCGGTCGGACATGCCCTGCGATCGCGAAAGGAACTCTCCACGGTGTCTCAAAAGTCAGCGTCAGGCACTGGGCTGGAAGGACGGGTCGCGCCGCCGGTTGTGCAGTTGCTGGACATCCCGTTCGCCGCCCTGGCCGAGTTCCAAGTCATTGATTACATCCTGGCAGAACTGGCTGCGGGTCGCGGCGGCTGGGTCATCACTCCCAACCTTGACATCCTGCGCCGCCTGGTCCGGGACGTGTCATTTCGCATGGTCGCGTCAAACGCCACGCTGCTCGTGGCCGACGGCATGCCGTTGATCTGGGCCAGCCGAATCCAAGGTACCCCGTTGCCGCAGCGCGTTGCCGGGTCGACGCTTCTTTCAACGCTCAGCCAAGCCGCCGCCGAGAACGGGCGATCCGTCTTTTTCCTCGGCGGTGCCCCGGGCACGGCCAACGCCGCGGCCGACGTTTTGCAGCGCCGGCACCCGGGCCTGCGCGTTGCCGGCACGCACTGCCCTGACATGGGATTCGAAAACGATCCGGCCAAGGTCGAAGCGATCGCCACCGTCCTGGCCGACACCCGGCCGGACATCGTCTTCGTAGCCCTGGGATCGCCGAAACAGGAACATATGATTGAACGTCTGCGCGGGGCACTGCCTGGCGCCTGGTGGCTCGGCATCGGTATCGGCTTCAGCTTTCTTGCCGGTGACGTTCAGCGAGCGCCGGCCTGGATGCAGCGGACCGGCCTGGAGTGGCTACACCGCCTATGCCAGGAACCACGGCGCCTGGCAAAGCGCTACCTTGTCACGGGCATCCCCTTTGGCCTGCTGCTGCTTGCCCGCGCTGCCATGGCACGCCTGGCCAGGTCGCGACGTACGTCGTAGCAGGGCACCAGACAAGATCGGTCCACTGGAAGCCCGTCATGGGTGGCGTGGTGTTGTTTGCTCCTGATCGAGCAATGGCAGTGCCATGCAAATACGATTGTCCAATATCGGCGCGTATTGGCCCGCGGCTCCTTCAGTAAAACGGTCGAGCCGGTTTATGGCCGGCAGAAATTCATGGCCGTCTGGAGGTACACCTTCACCACGCGCACCAATTCCGATACCGGGACCTGTTCGTCCAGCGTATGGGCGCCGGTCGCGTTCGGGCCGTGGGTGATGGCGGGAATGCCCGCATGGTGGCAGAAGGTGTTCCCGTCATCCATCACCGGCTTGGCGCCCTCCGGCAACGCCGCCCCCACGATCTTTTGGTGCGCATCTTGAAATGCAGCGACGAAGGGATGTTGCACGTCGAGCACGAAGGCATCTCGCACCGTCCTGCATTGCCCGTCCACCTGCACCCCGTGCGCGTGGGCAATTTCGTCAAGGATGGCGCAAAACTCGGTGTCGATCGCTTTCCGATCCGCCCCGGGGAGCCAGCGACGTGTCCCTTCGATACGCATCTCGGTAGGTGACTGGTTGTAGATTTCTCCACCGTGGCATAACCCGACGAAGACACTGTCGCGGCCGGCACTCGTGGCGGGGTCCGACGCGAACCTGCGGTTCAATGCCTTGAATCGCAGGACAAGATCCGCCCCCGCAGCAATGACATCGGGCTGATCGATTCCCCCCATCATCTCGTGCATGGGTGTGCCGTCCCGGCATACGTCGATCTGAATGACCGCGCCACCGCGTCCGATGACCGGCAATCGATCATACAAGTACTCCGGAATAAGCACGGCATCGCCCACGAAGCCTTCCCGGATCAAGGCCTCGAGCTGCCGCCCATCGCCCCATGGCGCCTCGTGGTGGTCATGGGCCGTGAACAGGACACTGCCCCGTCCAAGCGCGCCGGTATCGCGAAGAACCCGCATCGACTCGACGCAAATGGCCAATCCACCCTTCATGTCCGACGCCCCGCTTCCGTGAAGCACGCCACCGGCTACCCGGGGTGGTACGAAGGGCAGATGCACCGTATCGAGGTGCCCGTCGAACTGCAGCGTGGGACCGGGACGGCCCGTGTCGTAGCGGGCGACGACCGCCGGCGCGGCCGACCAATCGGCAATGGGACGCGATACCTCGAATCCCTCGTCACCGAGGATCTGCGCCAGTCGTTCAGCCGCATCGCCGGCCGCACCCGTCCAACTGGGCACGGCCACGAGGCGGACCGCCGTTTCCAACAGGCGGTCAGTGTTGATGGCGGACAGCACGTCAATGGATCGGTCGCTCATGTCATAAAGTCTAAGATGTAAGACGATCCTGCACCGGTTATCGAAGATTCGGAGCCAACGAAATGCGCCCCACGTTCACCCTTTCGGCCGTCTTCATTGCAACACTGCTGGCCACCACGTGGTTATTGATTGCCAAGCCGATACTACCCCGGCCCGCGACGATGACCGACGAGGAACTCAGCCTGGCCGACATCTCGGCGTTTCGCCTGACCATCGATCCACTGCCCAAGTCGATGACGACAGCGGGCGTCCGCGACCCCAGGTACGCAGCCCTGATGACACGACTCCTCGCAGACGCCGATTTCGAAATCGAGGAAGAGGATCATCTACCGGAGGTGGTCAGCAGGGTCGTGGTCGCAGAAAGCGACGATCATCCGGGTACCCTCGCGATCTTTCACGTGCTGGCCTTGCGCCAGCACGTTCACCTCGACCGTTGGGAACGCTCGCTCCACGTGCCTACCGCGACGATCTCGGACATCGCACTGACCTCGCCCCGCAAGGCGAATGCCGCGCTGGAGCACCTCGTGCGCCAAAACGTACGCGTCCTGAAGAAGATCGTACAGAAGGCCTCGGGCAGTGGCACCTAGTGTGTCGAGAAACACATCGCATGTTCCTCACGGCGTCATGGATGAAGATCTGGACTCACTTCGCACATGATCTTCGGCGACGGCACCCCATCGCGTGTCGTCCGGTTGCGCCCTACCTGTCTTGCGCAAAGTACCTTGCTTCACTTGGTTGAAGTCTTCGCCGCACCCGGGATGGCGTGGTGAGGGCCGTGACTTTCGGCCGTGTCGCCCGCCGGGTCGTAGATGACTTGTCCCCCCCGTACGAACGGCACACACATGCCCCACAGTGCGCCATCGGGCCGCACGATACGTTCGGCACTGTACTGGGCAAGGTAGACGCGACGCATCCGATCGGTGGTATTCGCGCCGCTGCGGTGGAAGTTGTAACTGGTGAACAGACCAATGCTGCCCGCGGGGGCAATCACGGGAACACCGGTCGCATTGCCGTGATAACCGACCAGGTCGTTCGTTTCAGGATCCTCGGTGTGCTCAAAGATGCGGTCGCGGGTTTCCCCTTCCGCATGGGGCAGTACGTAGACGGTTCCGTTGGCTTCGTCCACATCGTCCAGCGTACACCAGCAGGTCAGATAGGGGCGGTGTACGGATCCAGGGACACGCGTGACGAGGTATCCCGAATCCTGGTGCCAGGAGAACTTCATCCCCTGGTCGGCGCCCTTCAGAACCCACTGCTCGCCGAAGAGATTTGCTTCGTCGCCCAGCGTGTCACGGCAGATCTCGGCCATCAACGCGCCGAACAGGAACCGAGGCAGGTGCGAACTTAGACGATAACGCTGTGAAATAAAGTAGCGACGGTCGCGGTGCGTGATGCCGTAGGTGTCAACCTTCTGGCCGTCCATGAAGGCATCCATGTAGCCGTGGAAGTAGGCGCACTGTTCGCGCAACCATGTCAATGTCTCGGCGTCGATCACGCCGGGAAGAACGCAGAATCCTTCTTCGCGAAACTGTGCTTGTTGCTTAGGGGTAAGGATAGGCATAAGGACTAACTGGAGGTTCTGGGTTCAAAGTTCATGAGGGCATTGTATACGTACGGCAAAAAAAGCTTTTGGGGGCACGCTCTCCCGTGTTGCCAGGTGCCACGGTCGGCCCGTTGGGATTCGGCGACCCCAAGAGATACACTGGCCCACGGTGCGATCGGCACCAAGTTCAGCCCCCCCTCGGATATGTCCCATGACACGATTCCGCTCTGTGCCTGCCATGTTCCTGGCGATGAGGCTCGTTTCCGCCGTGGCCGCGCACCGACCCGGCGCCTGATATTGTCCTACATGACTCTACGCTGCACGCAATTCATACCGCTCCCATGCGAAACACCGCCATGCACCACCGCCGCTTCAGCGCCACGCTGATCCATCTCTTTCTTGGGCCGAACACGTGGCGGGGGTTCCTCTTCATCGAACCACTATACTTCTGTCCTGAAGGCGCCTCAATAAAACGCAATCCACAAACACGAATCGACATGACTCGATCTTGATAAGACAGAATCCTGCCCATTGCGGTCATCATTGACAATCCCCACTGCACCCCGAATTCAACATTCGAGACTCAGCAAGCGGAATTCAAAAAATGAACCTATGCCTCGTCGGATACGGTGCCATTGCACAAAAACACATGGAGGCCTTCACGCACATCGACGGAATCCATCCCCGCGTGCTGGTCGGGCGCCGGCCGGAACCCACCAAGGCGTTCGCCGATACCTGGCATTTTGATCGTTACACGCTTGATATCGACGAGGCCCTCGCAGATGACGCCGTCGACATCGTCGTGGTTACTTCACCCAACGCCATGCATTTTGCACAGGCGTGCAAGGTGCTGGAGGCGGGCAAGCACCTCCTGCTGGAAATTCCCATGGCGATGAACCTGGCCGACGCCCGGCACGTCACCGCCCTGTCGCACCGCAGTGGCGGGCGATTCATGGTTTGTCACACCCTGCGCACCATGCCCGGCCCCGCCGAGGTACAGCGGCGCGTGGCCGCAGGCGAGTTGCACCTTCACAGCATCGTCTGCTCCTTTGGCGTCATGCGCCGATCGAACACGACGTGGACCGGTGCGGAACGATCGTGGACGGACAACATCCTCTGGCACCACGGCGCTCACCTGGTGGACCTTTCCCTCTGGGTCGGCGGCGCCGCGCAGGGCGAGAATGTTTATTGCCGCTACGGCCCCCCCCATCCGCGGCAGGGCAACATGGACCTGAGCATGTCCTTCGCCCTTCCCGGTGGCGTCCCGGTCACCATCACCGAGTCGTATAACATCACCACCTTTCGCTGGCGGGCGTTGTTCATCGGCGAAGAGGCGACGCTCGAGTATCGCGAGGGCACGCTCTTTGACGGTGATGACAACATCGTGCTGCCCCATCACGACTACATCGATCTGACGATGCAGAACCGTGAGTTCATTGCCGCCGTCCAGGAAGAGCGTGACCCGGCAATCACGGGAGAATCGATCCTGCCGGCAATGGAAGTGCTCTCGAAGGCGCAGCAAAGCGCGGACAGCGGCGGGGTGGTGGCGTAAAGCACCACATGGCAGGCACCAGGGGAAAGATGGCTGGGGGGGCGTGGCTTCGAAGCCATTGCCCACTGCCTCGTGCCCGGCAACGTGGTGGCCGATATGTGGCAGACCTACGCCGCGGGCGCCGAGACTACCGGCCGCAAAGCCGATCGATCCAAATTCAAGGTGGCCCGTGCCATGTTCCTGGCGGACACGACGTCCAAGGCACTGCGCCGGTTGCTTCAACTGATTGAAGAGACGGGCCCTTTCGGTACGCTGATCCTCATGAGCTACGACTGGGACGACAAGACAAGCTGGCTGCGTAGCATGGAATTGTTCTCCCGGGAACTGATGCCGGCGTTGAACAAGGCGGTGGGTTCGACGGCGTCTTAGATACGGTCTGAAAATCCGCTTGGCCGGACGCGACGGCGAGGCATCGTGTCGCTCGCGAATCAAGTCCGTGGAATGCAGGGCGCGGTCACGTTCTTCCCTACACCAAGGCCTCCGACCCGTCTTCGCGGGTGAAATGGTCCAGCGGGCGAGCACCGCGGTACGGGTGGGCGTCGAGACCTTCCCAATCCAATTCCACGCCCAGTCCCGGCGCCGTGGGCAGTTCGGCGAAGCCGTGGCGAATGGCAAGTCCCTCGGTCTGCACGTCGCTGTACCACGGCTCCATGCGGCAATGCTCGAGGATCAGGAAGTTCGGCATCACCGCCGCGGCGTGGACACCGGCTGCCTTGTTGACCGGGCCGTAGGGTCCGTGCGGCGCGACGCGGACACTATGCACTTCCGCCATGTTCGCGATCTTCAGCACTTCGCTGATTCCTCCGCAGTGCGACAAGTCCGGCTGGATGACATCGGCCGCGCCTTCGTCGAGGTATTCGCGAAAACCCCACCGCGTGGCGAGCCGCTCACCGAAAGCAATGGCGACGGACGGGAAAGCCTGGCGAAGTGCCTTCAGATCACGTGGCGTGTCGCCATTGACCACCTCCTCGACGAAAAGCAGGTTGTCCTGTTCGACGCCAGCGAGGTACTTGGCCGCCATGGGCAGCGGCATCGTCCCGCCCACGTCCACCATCAACTCCATGTCAGGTCCGGCCATCTCGCGGAACTGGTGTGTCTTCTCGATGAAGTGCTCGCCCTGTTGCACGTTGAAAGGCGCTGTACGCGTGGCGATCCCCGCCTTGAAGGCGGTGAATCCTTCTTCCTTTGCGGCTGCGATCTCTTCGTCGAGGGGCAGGCCCAGATCGCTACGCGGGTAAAGTTGCACGCGATCACGCACCGCACCGCCGAGCAGGCGGTGGACAGGTTGCCCGAAGGCTTTGCCGGTAATGTCCCACAGGGCCTGGTCGATGCCACTGATTGCACTGCACTGCACAATGCCGCCCCGCCACCAGTAGAGACGGTGCATCTTCTGCCACTGGTACGCGATCCGGGTCGGATCCTCCCCGATGAGGGCCGGGCCGATGTCGCGGGTGATTGCGGCGACGACCGCCTGGTCGAACTGCTCCGTCGTCGCTTCGCCATAACCGTGGATGCCCTGGTCGGTATCGATGCGCACGAAGATCCAATTACGCCGATCGGGCTTGCCTTCGCCTCCGGGGACGGCAAAGATTTTTACGTTGATATCGGTGATTTTCATAGGTGCACCCGGCCGTGGCGCGACGTTCAAACGTCGATGGTGAACTGTCGGATCTTGTACTTGTCCAACGCGTCACGGTCCAGCGCGACACCAAGACCCGGGCCCGTGGGCACGGCCACCATACCGTCCTCCACGGGCATGGCATCGGTGACCAGGTTGTGTTCCCGAATCGACCGGCCCAGGATATCGCTGGGCAACGTCATCGATTTCGTAACGGCGCAG
>Ga0310342_100000994_pt1 | contig 17112 bp, 22 predicted proteins | sample S15DNA20500_MG_FD_206155 | JGI IMG/M metagenome (GOLD analysis project Ga0310342, IMG submission 206155) | Marine microbial communities from station ALOHA, North Pacific Subtropical Gyre - S1503-DNA-20-500_MG | ecosystem: Environmental > Aquatic > Marine > Oceanic | place: Pacific Ocean: North...
GTCGCTTTAGCGGAAAAGTTCGACGTACCATCTACATCCAAGGTACCTGTCACTTCCAGCTCTACTGGAACAATTACCTTCTCGGCACCATCCTGGGTGTCGAAGGTCATCATGTTCGTGCTGCCATCGATCTGGAGGGCCTCTGCCTCGTCATCTTTAATATCGATATCCGTAACTTGGGTCGCCACGTCGATAGTCGCCGTATCGATATTCAACGTCACAACTTCAGCGCCCCCACCGATCAGCACCTGGGGACCGCTAGTCTGTGTGTCGCACTCGATATAACTCTGGTCGTCCTCCTTGATATCAAAGGCAGCGTCCGCGTTCTCCTTGAGACTCAGCGTCGTTGCCTGGGTCGCAACATCAATCGTTGCCGTGTCGATATCTAGGGTTTTGCCAACAACAACCGCCTCACTGCTATCAGTCGTGTTGAACTTCAGGTAGGAGTTTGATCCCTCGGTAATATCAAGAGACGCGGCATTATCATCCAAGATCGATATATCTGCCGCAGCAGGGAAGGTCAGGCTATCAATCTGTAGAGCGGAAAGCAGATTTCGGACATAGAAATCAGAAGATGTGGTAGCAAGGACCGCATAGGCACCGTCCTCAACCGCATAGGTATTGGTGCCGAGGGTAGCATTGCAGTTGAAGGTCAGGGTTTCACCAGAAGCATTCCAGACAAAAAACACCCTATTGGGATACTCGGTAGACGTTGAACCACGAACCCTTACCGTGGTTGCCCCGGCAGCATTTGTGAATTGAACAAATAAACATCTACCTTCTGAACCCACAGCACCTGAATCGGACGTATCGGTAGTAATCCACAAAAGCTCATCCGGTGTACCCGCCGTGTAGGTCGAATTGCCACCCGGAGCCTGCACATCAAAGGCCAGCTTGTTCCCTCCAAGAACCTGCTCGATTCTCTTCAGGTTCTCATTCGTGGATGTTCCCCACGTACCAGACTCAAGACCTGTACCAATCAGCTTGATCTGGTAGTTACTTGTAAACGTAGTCGCCATGGAGCGTCCTTACTGCTGAACAGGCGGCATGGGCATACCCATACCGGACCTGTAGCTGTCAGATAATTGCCTGGTTTCCGCAAGGTTCTTAATGAGAGCCACACCTTCTGTGAACTGCTTGTCGTACAACTGGATCAAATCGGGCTCGCCCTTCATAAACGTATAGGCTTGAACCAGGGAACCGTACAGGAGTACATCGGGGAAGGTCACAGAAAGCCACGTAGTATTGGTTTCATAACCACCGGCCGTGATCGAAGCCGTCTTCCCGTAGTACGTGGTCGTCATTGGATACGTGCCATTCGGGACTGGACCCAATCGAATAGTCAGGTCTGGAGAAGTACTAGTCACGGACGCTGAAGAGATCCCGTAATACTTCGGGATACCCGTTGTCGCAGCACTGGATGTACCCGGATACGCCTCCAGAAGAAAATCGTAATCCTTCTGGATCAAGTAACGGACGGGTCCGTACTCAACCGCAGAAGGCGTAGCATCTTCGGCAATCCTGACCGACAAAACATCCACAACGCCAGAACCCAGAAGATACTCCGCAACCCCAACGCTCAAATCTACCAGGGTGGTGGATTCCCACTTGGACGGAAGCTCCACAACCCCAAACACCTTGTCTTCCGCAGCAATGATGAAATCACTGAGGTGGTCAACGAAGGTGGTTTCAGCGTTCTGGCAGTAGTCCTGAATGGCTGTCTTGAGTTGTAGTAAGTTCACAATCAACCCTTGTAGAAGTCGAGACCCCTGGTTGCGGCACCCGTACCGCGAGTCTTCGTCCTAACACGCTTCGGACCTGTCCGATGAACTAGACCACCCAGTTGGTACCGGGTCATCTGCTTCTTGGCTCCAGCAATCGTAGCTCCCGACTTCACGTCCCTGTCTGACTTCACGCGCTTCCAACCCTTGCCCTCAAGCTCCTTGGCTTTCTTTTCACCATCTTCATCGTAAGACAGGTCCCTGACCTGACCAGACGGACCCCTCATCTTCGGCATCACAACCTCCTAAGTCTGAGCGTTATCACTTTCAAATCTCACGTAATCAAGTTCCAGGGTCCCATTGCTAACACGGGACACAGACTGGAAATCGAAGAAATCAAAACTGACCCCGGCTATGGTTCCGTCCCAGTTCGCCACACCATCCAAATCCCAGGTAATGACATGGGACTGGTTCCCCATCGCGAGCCAATCAGGGGCCACAGCCAACGCCTTCCTGCCTGCAACATACTCCTCGGTATCAGTTGACCTGTACCAGTAGAGTGCCCCCTCCCAGACATCCAGAGGGACCGGGCGTGTCGTCAGCTTCACCCTGCATCGCACCTTGTTGTAGATGCTGGCATCCACCGCAAGGACAGCACTGCCTACCTCTACGCCATCCCTCCGGAGACTTGGATCATCCCCTGTCCCGGTAAGGTCGATTGTCTTGTCAGATTGCCAGACAACATTCGCGCCGGAACCCACGAAAGAGTCCGCGTCATCATCGAAGTCATAACGGACTGAGACACCGAACCGACTCGCAGACTGTGCCGTGTCCGGACGCGGATTCCTGAGAGCCTGGGGGTCGTTGAACTCGTATCTCCCCAACTGCAACTGAGGCTGATCCGGATCAAAGCACTCAGGGCAAACCTTGATAGAAGTGTCCTGCAAGGCAACCACCTCTACACGGAGATCTACCAGCAGGTACCGAAAGCCACACCTGTCACAGAAGCCGAATGCCTTCTTGCCTACCGCAAACTCGCTACCCATATCACCGATATGTCGCCGCTCGCGGAACGAACCGGGCCGAGGTCTTTACTCGGTCCTCGTCCGCAGCCTGCGTAAACAGCTCGTCATACTGTTCCTTCAGGAAAGGAACCCGACTCGCCACCTCAGGTCTCTTGGTTGCTACCTGATAAGCCAACCCGGCCACGAGGGCGGGCAGGAACCGATCCGGGACTTGCATCGTATTCGACGCCAAGTTCCCCGTATCGGCTATACGGGCAATCCTCCAATAGAGAATCTTGTACTTGCTGTTCTCATCCGGAATCGGCCACAGGGTGATCGTGGAATTCTGGTTCGTCCCAGCACCTGTGTCCAGAATCTCCTTCCTGTCAAAGTAATACTGGAGTGGCCTTCCCTCGGTCAGCTTGTTCGGGATGTTCGCGTAGGTCGGCTGTGCAATGCGATTCAGGTGGTAATCAGCCTGGGTAGCCACAACCCCATCGTTGATCCGAAGAATGAGATCCAACAGGGAAATCGTCCCTGTATCAATGTTGTATGAAGCAGTGGACTGGTTCAGGTAGTTGGTTGTCAGGGAATCACCGGCAGAAGTCTCCGAAATGGTCTTTTGCTCAATCGTCCACAGGTTGATCCCGCGATTCTGCCACTCGATCATCAGGAAGTTCAGGCTGCGCCTAGCCGTTCTCAGGTCATACCCGGAGCGAAGCTCCAGTCCTGCCCTCTCGTATGCTTCCTCTACAAGCTCCGATACATCAGGATTAAAGGTATAAGTTCCACTGATCGCCATTGCTCTTGAGCTTCCTACGGGTTGTTCCTGATCGCTTCAAGGATCTCCCGGTTGGCAACGGATTGGGTCTCACGCATACCCCGGAAATCACCCTTTAGTTCCGTCAGCATCTCTTTATTGTTCTCTACCCCGGCACCAATACGCTCCACCTTCACCTTGATATCAACAACCTCTTCTTTCTTCGCAGCACCACCGTGAGAATCCTCAACTGCGTGGCTGGAACTCATTGCAAATAAACCACCCATGGCTGCCCCCACGATACCCACAACTGCCCAGAAGGTTACGCGACTCACATTGTCCATCCATCAACTCTGCACAACTTCTGCAAAGATGAACTGAAGGAAAAACTTTTGGTTGTCATTGACATTAATTGCACTGAAAAACCCGTTCGGACCCACATAAAGAGGTACTTCAAAACGAACCATCAGTGGGGCAGCAGTCCCAGTGGGAAACACATAGTACGAAGAAGTCACTGTCGGGGTTGAGCCTATCAGCCCGGTTCCCGTCTGAACACGACTGGTCGTCTGGACGGATCCCCACTCGGTCTCCGTGTTCGCCGCAACCACATCAGGCCCAGACTCGGTACAATGCGTGGTAGTCCTTCTACGAAAGCATATCTCCCTGTCATTGGCGGTATCCGAAACAAACGCAAGCACATAGAACGGCCTTCCCTGGGAAGCAATCTCAACGCAGCCATTCTCTTCACTTACTGCCGACGCTTCCGCACCAGCCCACCTCACGGCGAGCGACGGACTCCCATCCCTATTGAAATAAGTAGGGGGTCCAAAGTAATTCATAGGTTCCATCACACACCTCTCTGGGTGAAAACAATAAGGTTCCGGGTAAGAGGGGGCACCCGAAGGTGCCCCCAGTGGATTAAGCGAACGGAGTCGCGATGGTGCCAGAACCCAGCAGCACTGACTTGCTACAAAGCCAACCATCCGTAGTGGCAGTAACCTCAAGGTAGGAACCCTCAAGACCACCCTTCGTGGTTCCGTTCGTATCAATAGATACATCAGTACCATCAGCAAAAAACGTATCGGACTCAGCAACGGTCTCGCTCTTGATATTGATCGCACCGCAATACTCGTCCGAGCCGTCCGTATCCAACGAAACTGCCGTAGACGCAACCGAAAAATAGATACTGAACGTGAGGCCAAGGTTGCAAAGCTGGCCCGGATTCGTCTTGTCCGCAGGTTCCGTTGTAACAATCGAAGGAAGCGTAATATCCAAAGCGGCATCCTGAAGCATTATCAGGCGACCACCATGATCTGCCGCGGTAAGCGAAAGGGCCGTGATCCCTGAAGCCACATTGACAATGTTGTTGTAGCCACTGGGACTAAACCCACCAAGAGAAACTACCGGACCACTAAATGTAGTCGTTCCCATCGTAATTACCTCGTCGCACGCAACTAACCCTGACAGTCCGCGTGCTGTCGTTTAAGTCTGTCAGGTTTGGCTTGAAAAAGACGGGGCGAGGGCGCACCGGGCCCCCGCCCCTGTAGCAGCAAACTTTTCGAGGCCGCGAGGCTACGTGATGCTGCCACTCCCGAAGATACCGAGATAATCGCTCACGCCGAAGCTGTAACGCTCCCGGCTCTTGTAGCGAACATTCCCGGTATCGAAGTCACCGTCCATGCCCGTCTGTACCGGCGTGCGCTGGAAGTGCTTCATGCCATTCGGAACATCGGTGATCACGAACCAGAACTTCTTGTTTGTAGTCGTCAGGAAGTGGTTCACCGAATACCCATCCGGGATCGTCCCGTTTGTCCGAAGGGCATTGATGTCGTTGTCAGCGGTCCCGACCCGGAGTTCAGACTCCAAGATCCGCGTGGCAACGAACTGGTTGTACGGAGCAATAATGAGCCTACGAGGGCGGGCCGCGATCAGAAGACCACGATCATCCGTGAAGGCTGCGATGTCGATGACTGCCTGCTCCAACGAAGTTTCGTTGAGATCAGACGCGGTCGCCAGCGAATTCGAGATCGAAGCACCATTGATATCAAGGTGAGCCGTCGAACAAAGCTGTAGACCATCACCGGCCGAGAAGTTGGCAACGGTGTAGGCGTTGTTCAGCGGGAACGCCCCCTTCACCTGCTTCGTATGAGCCATTGCACGGGCAAGCGCCTTGGTGTAGCGAGCCGACACGGAGTCATAGAGATTGTCTTCGACAGCCTCTTCCGTGATGGCAAAGCCCATCGCAATGGTTTCATGGTTGTACCGAGCCGTGAAGTGTTCCTGTGCGGTGTCATACGAAATCGCAGACCCCTCACTCTTCACAGGCGCAGCACCGAAGCCAGCCAGCTTCACTTCTTCCTCAAAGGCTCTCTCTGAGGACTCCGTCTCGTAGACCGCTGCGGTCTCGTCTTCGTAAAGATTGTACTCCAACCCAAACAGGGCATTCAGCCCGGGAAGGAGTTCTTTCATCATTTGCGCTCTTGAAATAGCCATGATTATTTAACTCCTTTCCTAGAGACCCGTCGAACGGATCAGTTGGTGACAATCAGGGTTGATCTTGACTTCCACATTCGGCGTGGAACTTGTCTCGTTCACTCCATCCTTGGGGATAGAGATCAGGCGAAGACCAAGAGTGGCAGTAACAGCCTGGGAACTGAAATCGAGAACAATACTGGAATTGCCAGTAGTCGTACTGCCCTGCTCAATTTCCGTAGCAGTCCCCGTAGATGAAACCACGTCAGCATTAAGACCCATGTCTGCCTGTACGGTAGCTCCGTCAGACTTGATCAAGAACCTCTGTGTCGGGTCGTCGGCAATGAATGCAAAAGCCTTCGTATTGTTCGCATTCCCTGCATAATACTGACTCCAAACAGGTGTTCCGTTGGGATCGACGTAGCGGAAACCTACCGCCACTCCGACCGTACTAAGCACAGACGTTGCCCCTGTCGGGGTGAGCGCCAGCGCCGTTACATATCCAACGGCCTCTTGGAGCATCAAGCATCCAGTGAACATATCATCTGTTTCACCGTCAACAATCGGATACTCCGTGAAACCCCCAGAATTGTACCCACCAGAAGTAAACTGGATGGGCCTGAGTCCATAAGCCATTTTGGCTATCTCCTATTCATTTGAGCGATAGCCCTAAGTAGAACTTCTACTGTCAGTTATCGCCAAACGTGATCCGTGTATTCCGCTCCGGTCGGAGCATCGGCATACGCGGATCCTGCTCTCTGAAGTAGTTGTGGTCCACGGCATCCATCTGTCCCTGCGCCTCTTTTTCAGCGTGCCTCCGTACCTGATCACCGATCTCGGTGGGACGGGCACAGAGAAGCAAACCACCAACGAGGACATTGTCGGGATACTGGCTTCCACGGTCGGAAACCACTTGAAGCTCCGGGTAGTCGGTAGACAAAATAGGCACCCAACCTTCCCGTAGCGCCTGAGAGACATTGATATTGTCTGCCTCTCCCCGAGTTGATGCCCTCACCCACCGAAACTCCAATCCCTCTCTGGGGTTGGGCTGCGGCAGCAGAGGCGCGGGCTTCCAGGGCGTGTCCCGCATTTCCTGTTCACGGGTCTCGGTACCACGGTCCCGACTTGCCGGGGCGTCGATCACGATTCCCTCGTTGCGCGTTTCATCAGGCATTGCCGTACTCCTTCAGGAGCTGCTTGGCGTACTGCTCTGGTGTAATACCCAGCCGCTTCGCGAGAGCCACTTGAGTGGAGGTAAGCTGCACTTTGCGAGGCTTGCCAGACGACCTTCCGGCCGGGGCAACTACCGTCGTTGACCGGGAACTCGCAGCAGGCTCCTCCGCGCCCGTTCCGTTCCCAGCAGGAAACACCTCACTTATCCGCCTATCCAGTCTTGCGTAATACTCATCTGTTCTGGGATCGACACCTTCCTTGCGTACAAGCTTCTCGTGAACTCCATACGCAAAGGAGGTGCGCTCCTCATCCTTTCCAAACCATTCATTCTTCTGAAGCCATGCTTGCAGCTTCGGGTCTACCGCCCCCGGAGAGGGAACTCGTTGAGGCTGTTGCGGAGGAGGAGGCACGGTGGCCCCAGTGCGCTCCGCAATGGCCTGCTCATACTGAGAGCGAGTCAGTTCCTCTTGTGCCTGTAGGAGAGCATCCGGATTGCCTTCCTCGTAGGCCGCTTTGTATTCCTTCCTCGCTTTGGCTAGATCGGAATCCGTTCGACTTTTGATCTCCGAGAGGAGAACTCTTTCTCCCCGATGCAGAAGATCCTTGAGAGTGTGATTCTCGTTTGACATCTTCGATGCGAAAGTGACAGCTTCCTCACGCATTCGCTCCGCGGCTTCTTTCTGCCTGCGTTGCTCGTGGTATTCATATCTGAGTTTGCTGATTCGCTTAGAAGTCTCGTCACCGACAACCTCAAGCTCTTCAAGATCAGGATCCAGATCAGGGCTCACGCCCTTACCGGGATCCCTCTTCGGAACCCGATCATCTACCGGCCGATCATCGACTACATCAATCTCGACATCTTCGGAATCCCGAACGTCAACAATCGGCTCTGTAAGAGAATTTCCCATCAGATCGTCCAGGGGGGCACTCATGCTCTCACCACCCCTCTCGGGTCCTCTACAACGGATTCCACGGAGTCATCATTAATAATACGAAACTCTTTTCCGCAGATCCGTATGCGCGTTCCCGAGTAGGCGCGCATCACAATCCAGTCCCCTTCTTTACACCAGGGACCCGTGGGAAACCTCTTCTCGTCTCTATAAGCATCCGGACCTATCTTCATTACAAAACCAACAACACTCGCGACTGTTTCTGCATCTCTCCGTTCATCGGTGATATACAGGCCAGCCTCTGTCTTCTCCTCAACCTCAGGCAAAGCAACGAGAATCCGATACCCAGTGGGCACGGGAAGCTGTGTAGCTACCCTCGGTGCCTCATCGCTGTATTGCACGACTTCAGCCATGTTTTCCTCGAAAATGCAGCGATGATTACGGGCACCACCGAAACCCGACTCAACTCCAAGACCGGAAATTCTCCGGATCTATCTGGTGAGGTTTTGCAACAAACGCTGGCGTATCGTTGTAATCGATAGTGAGTTCCGAGTTCGGCTCAATACCGGACAACGACCGGAAATAGTATTGATCTGTCTTGCTGGGAACACGCTCCATCCGCCCATTGGGGCTGGATTGATGGTTCACCAGCTCCCCCAGCTTCGATCTCTCACCCCCAAGCAATCCACCCGCACGCAATCCCCTGACCAGATAGTCCACCATCTCGCCACCCTGGATGGGTTCGGACGCAAAAGCCCCTGTTCCATGGATATCAGAAGGAGCCGGATGCCATCTATGAGCCATCCCTAAGCCTCACCCACCTCGGAAACGACCTCCTTGAACTCCCTTTCTGCAATAGAAAGTCCATGGATAGTTCCCCTAAGATGCCTGTACTCCTCATAATCTGCAACAGAACCGCCAACAATGTGATTTACGTGCTGAACCTTGAGTTCGGTAAGGCGCTTCAAGTACGCCTCTGCCCAGCCCTCCATGCTACTTCTCGTCCTTTCTCAGGGCCTCTTCCAAGAGCCGCTCATCTGCCCTACCAGCCCCCTCCACGGCACCCTTGACCAGCGTTTCTGTCATCTTCGCAGCGGCCTTGCTGGCCTCTGTCCCTTCACGGGAGGCGATCTCGCGCCCCTCCATCTCCATCTCTATCAGGTCAGAAGTCAGCTCCGCACCAATCTTGGCCCCGGTCTGGCGCTCCTGGGACTCAATCCGCTCGTACTCCAACTCACTGCGATCCTTGGCCTTTTGGCTATCCAGCACCAAGCGGGCCACCTGATCGGCAATCTTGGCCTGGGTCTCCTGCTCACGGATCTCCAGCTCCTTCTGGCGCATCTGGATGATCGGATCCTCTGCCTGCTCCTGAGCCTGCTTCTGGGACTGCTCGGCCTGATTCCCCTGGAGAACTCTCTCAGCAGCTTCCGCAACCAGCCTGGAAAGCTGGTACTCCACATCCTCGGGAAGCGGATCCTCCGGGTTCGGAAGCTCCACACCCAACTGCTTCTGGATCTCCTTTCGGTACTGGAAGGCCACATGTTCTGTTACGTGAGCCGCCAATGAAGCCTGGATCGTCCCGGCAGTCGGGGATTGCATCACAAGCTCCTGAATCTTCGGATCCTGGGCTGCCGCCATGTGGGCCGTGATATGCGCCTCTTGGTCCTGCCAGAGGAACGCCTTGACCGGCTTCCCGTTCAGGAGATCCATGTTCTCCGCTGCCGGATCGCGCGGAGGGATCTCGTCCTTCAACGGAATGATCTTATCGGGGTCATTGATGCCCAGAACCTCCAGCATCTGCCGGTGAAGCTGGGGCATGTCGTACATTTCCGGAGAAGTTCCGGCAAGTTGCAAGGCAGCCTGATATTGCATGATCCGCTGCGCCATTGTGGCGGAATTCGGGTCCGAAACCGGGATCACATCGATCCGGTCATCGAAATCCTCCACACGCATCTGCTCATCCCCTGAAAGATCATAGGGATAATCATGGGGAGCGTTATCTCGTACAATTTCAGCCAGAATCTGGAATTCCCGCTTCATGGAGGCGTGAAGACGGGCTTGAACCGCCGCCATGACCTTCATCGACCGCTCCAAGAGCGCCAAAGTCGTCCCAACCGGCGCTTGCTGGTTCATATCGCTGATCTGGAGGTCGGTCAGTGACGCAAACCGCCTTCCTTCCTCAACAATGTTCCCCAGAAGCTGATACAGGACACCCGAGGGCTCTTTGTAAGGCAAAAACGTAATATTGTCCCGAATTGCACCGCTCGGAACGTCCACATCGCGGAATTCCCCAGGTGAAATCGGCGTATCGTCCCCTCTAATCCTCAATCCACGCGCTTTTAGACCGCCAGGAAGATTAGAGAGCGTCCCGGCGTCCACCAACTGCCGCAAAAGCGACGTTGCCGACTTCGCAAGGCCGCCAATCATGTGAATCAGGCCAAATCCGTAGAATCCAAGCCCCGGAACGTACTCGTAATGGACGAAGTGGTCCCTTCGGAGCTTCCTGGGGTCGCCCTCTACCCAGTTTCGGCGGATTGAAAGGACTTTCCGGGAGCCCAGCTCGATGGTCACCACGTAGGGGAGGGCGATTCCGGTCTCTTCACCGTCTTTCTCGTCCTCGAAACCCTCAAGATCCATGTCTACGTGCATTTCAAGGAGGAGGTACCGCCCATCAAACTCGTAGGTGTCATGCTCTCCGGTGAGATCGTCGTATTTCTCCTGAATCTCGCTGGAATCCGGGGTCGGGTCTCCCAGTTCCACGTCTCGATAGAAACCATCTACCTGCATCTTCCGGACATCGTTCCGATTCCGGCGCATCCGGTGTGTCAGGCGCTCACAAGTTTCCAGGGAAGACGCTCCGTAAGAGACAACAAGGTCCTCCGAGGGCACAAACATGGCGCAAGGGCGCTCCATGTTGGGATCCCAGTAGACCTTCCGGAAGGCAGAACCCGCCAAGGGAAGGCTGAAGAGAAGCTTTTCCGTTTCCGGCCTGTACTCGGTCATCACTTCTGTGACCAAGTAGTTCATGTAGTTCTCTATCCGGTGGGATTGCTTCGTCTTCTCATCGGTCATCTTCCCAACGATCTTGGTTCGCACCGGACCACCGGAGGGGAAGATCTCTCCAATGGCTTGACTCTGGAATCGAACCACCGCTTCCGAAAGAATCGGATGCGTCACCCCGCAGGCACCGTCCCACGGGCTGGTGCGATCCTCGATCTTCAATCCCAGTTGGTTGAGACCCTTGATGTAGCTCTCTTCCCAGTCCCTTCGACTGGTCTTGTCAGACAGGTAGTGACCTACAAGCTCGGAACATATCCGGGCGAGGACATCATCCTCCATCAACTCGGCAAGATTCGCCCCAAAGCACGGATCTTCGTCACCCTCAGACTCAGGGCGAAAATCGATCAGCATCCCCCCGTCTTCCGTTTCGATTGAAACGGCTTCAGGATTGACGACCTCGATCTCCACTTCCTGCTCGGGCATCACATCCTTCGCAGAAAGGGGCCTGTCTGTAAGAGCTTGTTCTATCGACAAATCAACCCTCTACCAGTAAAACTACCCACGATTCTTTCGCTTCTGGATCCCCTTCAGGGTCTGGGCTAGGCGTGCCCGCTGGCCCGTCTTCCCGGGCTTCTTCGCTGCTGCGGCCAGTTTCTTTGTCGGGATCTTCTTCCCCTTCTTGACACCCATCGACTTCCTGAGGGCCCCAGGATTCTTGATCGCTCCCTTGATCCAATTCTTCGCCATATCTATTTCACCAATGGAGTGACAACGCTGACCACGAAACCAATCACGCTCGCAAAAATCGCAGCCACTGAAATCGTCGTGTAGATCTTCGTACTGATGGAGCCGACTTTCATCTCAAGCTCCCGCGTCTCCAGGGACAGACCATCCACAAGCATCTTCAGATTCCTGAGATCGTGCCTGATCTCCGTGACCTCGCGCGTCAATTCACCCCACTCCCGGCCAGTGGGACCGTTTTGCCCATCTGCCACAACAGATCACTCAAGCCAGAAAATCCAAGTAGAACACCACGCGATCCCCGCTTGTCCAGTTCCACGCATTGTGGGTTTTGGTGTCATCAAAAAGAATCCAGTCCCCGGTCTTTTTCCACTCATGGACACGCGCAACACCATGGCTGTCCGAAGTCTGGATCCCTACGTCCCCTTCCGGGATCTCCACTCCCAAGTGAAAGATCAGGTGCCCATTGTTGTCATGCGCGTGGGGCTTCAATTCGTTGTTCGCACGCAGGCGGCTGAATGCCACCAGGGAAATACGCTCCGGATCACAGTTCCCGAAAACAACCTTCAAAGTCTGGGGCCATTTTTCCGCCAGGAAAGCCATGATGGATTCCCAGGCGTGACCAGAGCTGTAGTGCGTATCGGCCCAGGATCTGGATGCAAAGACCGGAAGAATCTGCCAATCCGCACCGTGATAGAAATCGGAACCCCAATCCATCCACAAGGAAGGAGAGACGGAGGAAACCTCCTTGTACTCCTCAAGGATCCCATCGACCTGAGCCACCAGGGATCCAAGATTCATCAGGCCCTGTTTGCCCAGGGGCGACTCCTTGCCACGATACCAGCACCGCGCTTGGCCTTGTCCGATGCTGCCTTTCCTCCGCGGGCACCCCGTGATTCATCACGCCGTGACTTCATGGACTGCGTGAAATCCCTTTCGGGACCCCGGCGCTCTCCCAGGCGCTCATCCAGGCGAGCATTCTTCCTTTGAACCTTGCCGCCCTTCTTCAGGCCCGTCACCACTACTTCTTCTTCTTCCTCTTCCTCTACCGGAATAACCGCGGCTTTCTTCTTGCCGGTTATCTTCCCGTGCATCTTTTCCATCAACGCCTTCGGCGTATACTTTTTGTGGCTCTTCTTCATATCGATCTCCTATCGAACCCGACCGGGGGCCCGACGGCGCTGCCTGCGGTACCGCTTGGTCGGTGTTGCCTTCTTCTTGCCTGCGGCGCTGGTTGCAGCGCGCCTTGTCGGAACATCGATGCGATGGCCCACGGCACCCGCTTGGACTTCCGTGCCCTTCTTGGAAGCGACCTTCTTGGGAGCGGCCTTCTTGGGAGCGGCCTTCTTCATACCAAGAGCCTGCTTCCCCTGCTGGGCCTTGCGCCCAGCGGCGGCTGCCGCAGCTCTTTTCTTCGCCGCAGCGGAAGATGCACGCCTCTGCTCGGCTGCGCGACCCGTCTTGGGACTAGCAGCAGTGCCCTCTTTCAGTAGCTTTGATGTGCCACCCTTGGCCCCGCGCCCGCTGCGCTCACGCTTGACAGGCTTGTTTGCGGCCCGCGAGCGAGCGACGCGCTCCTCTTTGTACTTTCTGGAAACACCCACGCTGATCTCCTCACTTTCCTTTAATAGTAATCTGCTTTGATTCGGCGGCTCTTTTCTTCTTCTTCATCTGTGTGAAGTTGAATGAACCCACCTTGTCGGAAGCGCAGCAATGCCTGGGTCGAAGAGTCCACCAAGTCATCATGGTCTCCAGTAGGAAAGGCTGCGAACTCTTCTACGACTTCTTCTGAAAATCTCCTGTCAGGTCTCCAGACATTCCCGGAAGCGAACAGATCCGCCACGGCATTGACTCTGGCAATCTTGTCATTTCCCCTGGAAGGAGTGTATTCCTGTACGGGGATTCCCATGCTGCGGAGTTCAAAGATCAAGGGCATCCCCGCTGCCTTGCCTTCCACAATAAAGGCATCCGGCTTCCAGATCCCCCACTCCTCAAAAGCCCTTGCCTTCAACTCTGGGAACTCCATACGTTCCTTGAAGGCATCCAAAAGGATCAGGTTCGCAGACTTCTTCCCCGTATCATCTTCCTGATAGAAGACTCCCCATGTAGTGCAAGCGGAATAGTCTGCTCTTTCTGATTTCAGGAATGCCGTGTCCCAGGACTGGATCACAAAATCACATTCCGGAGGTGCGTCCTCCATCCACCGCTTCCACCACTCCCGCTTGATGATCGCGCCCTCTTCGGAAGTGGGGTCTTGTTGGTACTGAGCGGACCACTTGGAGACCGGAAGCTCTGATCGCAGCTTTTCAAGCTCTTCTAGCGACCAGAACCCGGGCCATAGAGATCTACCCGAGGGAAGGATTGCGGGAAGCTCTATGATCTCCCACTCATCCGCTCCCTTGCGCTGAACGGAGGATTTCAAGATCTGACCTGTCAGATCCCGCTTATGCCACCGGGTCATCACGATCACGATGGAACCACCCGGCTGTAGGCGCTGCCGGGGACCCGAGGTGTACCACTCGTAGGCTCTATCGAATACGGATGGATCCAGACTCTGACCTTCCTGCTCAGAATGTGGATCATCGATGATCAGGAGATCAGCTCCTTTCCCAGTAACCGCACCGCCGACTCCGATTGCGAAATACTCTCCCCCTGTAGAGGTATTCCAACGACCGGCAGCCTTTGAATCCTGCTGGAGGGCAATACCAGGGAAGATGCCCTGATACTCCTCACTACCCACCAGATTCCTGACTTTCCTCCCGAAGCCCACAGCCAGTTCAGCAGTGTGGGCCGTCTGGATGACTTTCTTTTCAGGGTACTGACCCAGGAACCATGCAGGAAGCAGGTAACTCGCGAACTCACTCTTCGTGTGCCGCGGTGGCATGTTGATGATGACCCTCTTCAGATCACCTCTCGCAACTTTCTCAAAGGCAGCCGCCATCAAAGAATGGTGGTTGCCTTCTATGAAAGAAGGCCATGCTTCCCGAACGAATTCCAGATAACTGTTCTTGCAGCGTTGCTGCTTCTTGAGAAGAACTGCCCTCTTGACCAGCTTATGAACCCTTCTCAAAGTGTCAGGATCCAACTGGTCCAATCGATCTATGTAAGGAGCAAGATCTTCTAAAGTCTGAGGCTTCTTCATCTGCAAGTCCGCGAAAGACGTTTCTCCATTCCGCGAACCTCACCAAGCAAAGACCTGACTACCACAAAAAAAACCTACCTAGAGAAACTACCAAGAAGGATCCTGTTCGTGACAAAGCGAGTAGCCCGTGACGAATGTTAAAGAAGACCCACTCTGAATGAGCAGCCCCCCTCCGAATTTTTCAAAAAGAAAAATTCTCCTTAGCCCCAGAAGAACTTACTAGAAGACTGTCTATGACTTGGACTGTCTATGACTTGAAGAGAATTTTTCTTTTTGAAAAATTCGGAGAAGATCTTCTAGGAAGACCTTATCACTCGCGCGGATGGCTATCTGTAACTCGCGCGAGGAGTTGTTCTAAACAGATCTTTCTTGAAGGACCCGGACAACTTCCTCAAGGTCATTATAGCACACGACCCCCCTTGACAACACCTAAAGGGTTGAATTCTGGGGACTTTGAATTATAGGACGACAATGGGGTTCTGAGTCACTTTTACTGCCATTCAGGTCCAGGTACTCCCAGAATAGACCATGGGCCAAAAGGGGTTCCTGGCCCACGCAATATCCACTGGGTATTCCATGAAATACCAGGGGGGCCATAGGGTCCCTTAGGAGTCCCATGGGTTTTTCCATGGTGCATCGGAGTGCAATGAAGTGGTCAGTGGTGGAGAATGGGAATCGGGTGTGTGGAAGCCGGTGTCATCCCAGTTGAGTACCGGTCGGCCCAAAGGGGGGGCGGGGGTGTCAATGGACCGACGCCTCCGGGTCAACCTCCGGGCCCGCGTCATCGGGGCCGGAAACGTCCCCGGAGACGTTTGTGGCGGAGAGGGCGGCGGCGATCTCGGCGACCACTTCGGCATCGGTCGCGCGCTCCTCTACGACCTCTACGCGGTCGGAGAACAGTTGTACGTCTCGCATCGTGCCGAGCAGGCGCAGGGCCGCGATGCGGTCGGAGGATCGGTCGGCGGCATCGGCCTCGGCCCACAACCGCTCCCGGATACGCTGGCGGTCACCCGAGACCGCGCGGCATCTGGCGGCGTCGATGCGTGCGCGCTGGCGCTCGGCCTCCGCCACCACGCAGGGATTCCGCCAGTCCCGGCTCGCCTGATTGGTGCGGTTCCTCCGCGAGCCAGCGGTGCCATACACACCTTCCCAAGCGTCCGTTAGCGAACCTCTTTTCCCCTCTGACTTCGGATCGAGTACGGCGCGCACGAAGGCGCGCTGCCTCTCTGTCGGCTCCCGCATCGGCACCCTACCCCCCTCGCACCTCCACCCTACCGCAGCGCTTCGGCCCGGGCAAGAACCGTGCCATGTATCTGCACTATTTCTGCCTTAATCATTGTAACCCAGTGGGATCTGTCTTAAGCTGGGCCCAGCCCCGCTGGAGGGGGGCGGGAGGAAAACATCATTTCAGGCTCTCGCGCGGCAACGCGCGCGGCCTCCGCACGCGGGCCCACAGGGGCTCGCGACCCGCGACACGGCGGACAGGGGGGCGCGCAGCGCACCAGCGCAGGGAGATGGGCCGGGAGGCCCGCGGGATCCGCGCGCGATGGCGCGCGGTTGGTTGGTTGGCGGCCCGCGACATAGCATCGTCCCCCACTTCACCGTGGCCTCGATGCACCGACTGGCACGGGCTGGAGACCTACCGCGGACGGCGGAGGTGTCGAGCCCCCTACCCGATCCTGTTTGAGCAGGAGAGGATGGGGGCTGTCCGGGAGCATCGCTCCCGACTGGCACTGAAACCCTCCCACGTAGAGACCCCTCGGAAGGCTCGCAGAGCGTATGACTCTGCGACCGTTGCGACCGAGCGAAGCCCCCCGGATTCACCTTCGAAGGAGACCCCTTCGAAGACGTGCTTCGCGCGCACCACCGGAATCCTTGTAGCCACCACCAGAGCGCGGCTGAACACCCCGGACCCGCACGTTGCGACCGGGGATCATTGAACCCGGCGATAACCCCTTCCTAGGAAGGGCGAGCCACACCGTAGGCCACGACCTCCGCTAGTCCCGGAGCGAGCCCTCGGAGACCACTGCCAAAAACACTCACATGCCCGCGGCGCGGCACACCCCGCCTCTTCGGAGGCACCGGACTGGCACTCCACCGGAGCGATCCCAGGAACGGCAGGCCACGGCTAGCACCCGTGCGCCTGCCGGTTCCCGTGAACCCGTACCCACGGGCTCCCGGGAATCTTTAACTGGAGAAACACCATGCG
>Ga0310342_100000995_pt1 | contig 17086 bp, 15 predicted proteins | sample S15DNA20500_MG_FD_206155 | JGI IMG/M metagenome (GOLD analysis project Ga0310342, IMG submission 206155) | Marine microbial communities from station ALOHA, North Pacific Subtropical Gyre - S1503-DNA-20-500_MG | ecosystem: Environmental > Aquatic > Marine > Oceanic | place: Pacific Ocean: North...
AGGAACTACAAAGCCTGGTCCTAAAGTACGTATTGATGTAGGGATGAGGGGTATCAATAGTGCGGCTGACCATCCGAATCCTCCCCGATATCCAAACGCATAGGTAAAAAATGCCAAAAGGGAGAGAAGCAGCCCTGGTGCAAATTGGTATAAATCAATCCAAGATAATCCTGTAACGCTCTTGAGGAATCCAAGGATTAAGTGAAATCCCATTTCAGCATGGTAGCTGATTGATTCTCCACCATATGGGCTTGTGTATGTTAAGCTCCCAGCGTGAAGGGTGCTTTGAGCGTATCCAATCGCGAACCATTCGTCGATATGTAACGGGTATCGGTAGTCCCAATGGGGATCCATCCCTGCCCAAAAGCTGAACAATAGAATTAGTAATATTAAAATGAATTTTAGGTTTCTGGCCCAACTCCACCAGGGACTTTCCTTTATGTCTGGGGGTCCCATAACTACGTTCAACTCCAAGGTGAATGATTTCAACCGGTTCAAGGCACCGAAGTTAGATTTCCTTGGCAATGGGAAAGGTTTGTATTAGCTTCCCCGGGGTCTTTCAGGAATGGTATCATGGGTGTAAGGTTAATGGGACGTCTTAGGTCAATCAAGGCCTATAGCATCTCTTCTCGGGGTGATTTAAGTAGACTTAGACCTGTGCCAGTCAATCGTTAAGGACTTAAGGCAGTAAACATTCAATGACTGGTCCATCCATGGAACAATCTTTTCGTCAGGCTTGATATTTTGATATTTCGAAAATTGGTTCAGCGTGGCCTTAGTAATCAGCACCTCATCAGAAATCTTGTCGAATTGTCTCGCCAAGCACCTTTGTATGCCAATGCCTCCTATTTAGTCCTTGCTTCGGGAGCTACAGCTTTTCTGGGCTTCTTGTTTTGGGTTTTAGTTGCCCGGTTATATTCCCCGGATGATGTGGGATTCGCTTCCGCAGTTATATCCGCGGTCAATCTGTTGGGATTCTTAAGTAATTTGGGTCTGAACTATGGACTTGTTCGGTTCCTTCCAGAGAGCGGAGACCGGACTGCCAGTCTCCTGAATTCTACGTTCATCCTTGGAGCGGTAATCGCAGCGATCACAGGGAGCATATTCCTTGTGGGAATCCCAATTTGGTCTCCGGCTCTAGATGAGGTTAGGGGCAATTTCGTTTATGTTGTCTGTTTCTTGGGTTCTTTAATTTCTATGGTCGTGCAGACCATGATTAATGCGGCTTTTGTGAGCTACCGAAAGAGTGTCTTTGTTCTCTTACAAGGGGCCCTTACGAGCGGTCTTCGAATCATCATAGCTCTGGGTTTGGTAACTTTCCTCGGAGCGCTAGGTATCTTCGCTTCGTGGGCTTTGGCGATTCAAGTAGCGTTAATAGTAAGCGTATTATTGCTGGTCCCACGAATCCGGTCCGGTTACAAACCTGCTCTAACCATCGATATCCTTCAGATAAAATCGATGTTTCAGTATTCTTTCCAAAACTACCTCACGATGCTATTTTGGAATGGTCCGAATTTTGTCCTTCCTCTTATTGTTGTTAACCTAGTTGGTGCTGAATCAACGGCCTATTTCTTCATGGCTATTACGATGGCTGGATTGGTTTGGACAATCCCAACATCTGTTTCTCTTTCTCTTTTGGCTGAGGGTTCCCATGATGAAAAATCGATTCCTATAAATCTTCGACGTAGCGTCAAAATTAATGCTGCTCTAGCCATCCCGGCTATAATCTTCCTAGTGGTATTCGGGGATAAGTTTCTTTTGGCATTTGGAGGAGAGTATTCTCTGGGGGCTACGAGAACCCTCCAACTCCTTGCGATTACAGCAATCCCGGTTTCGGTGAATTTCCTTTATCTCGGGGTACGCCGGGCTCAAAAAAGAATGAAAGGGCCAATCATGTTGACAGGTTTTATAGCATGTGCATCCCTTATCGGATCTTATTTCGTTCTACCAACGACCGGAATATTGGGGGTAGGGGTAGCGTTGTTTCTATCTAATAGTATCGCTGCTTCATGGGTTGTAATCGAGTTCGTGCGGGAAAAGGGGGTATATGGAAACGTCTCTAAATCAGCCTAAAATTTCGGTCCTGATGTGTGCCTGGAACGAAGCCGATACACTTCCCCTAGTGCTTCCAAGAATCCCCGCATGGGTAAATGAGGTGGTTCTTGTGGACGGCCATTCCGTGGATGGAACAGTCGAGATTGCTCGTAGCTTGCGGAACGACATCCGAGTCGTGTATCAACCAGGGAAAGGAAAGGGAGACGCTGTCAGATATGGAATTTCTCAATGCCACGACGGAATTATCGTAATGTTAGATGCTGATGGCGAGACTGACCCACAAGAGATGGATCGGTTCGTAAGCCCCTTGTATCAAGGGTATGATTTCGTAAAGGGTTCTAGATTCCACCCTGGATTTTTTCCTAGACGGGCGGTACATAGGGCTCTAGGGGCGTTGGCATTAACGGGGGTGTTTAATATCTTGTTCCTCTGTGTGTATACCGATATCACCTCTGGCTACAATGCATTTTGGAGTAAAGCTATTAAACGCCTTGATTTAGGGACGGATGGAGATTTTGCAACTGAGCCGGTTTTGCTTGCGAGAGCGCGGAAAGCAGGGTTGAAGATGAAGGAAGTAGGCCATAAAAACCAGGGTCGTTTAGGGGGTGTGGCAAAGGTTCCTACCTGGTGGAAACATGGTGCTTGGATTTTAAAGACCGTTATTTACGAGCGGTTCCATGGTTGAACCTCTGCTCTCTGATTCCTCAACCGGTAACCCGATGCCTTCTGAACCGTTGGTGTCCGTGGTTGTGACTAGCTATACCTTGAATCGATTAAAAGACATACAAGATCTGCTAGAAAGTCTTCGGGACCAAACTTATAGGAAGCTGGAATTGATTTTCGTAGGGGAGCGGACAAGAGAACTCTGTGATCGAGTCCAAGAAAATGCAATAGCCCAGGGAGTTTCAAATGTCCGGACTATCTTTAACGAAGGTTTGCCGGGACTTTCTCCTGCTCGGAATTTGGGAACGAAACACTCAAACGGAGAAATCATTGCTTTTATAGACGATGATGCTGTAGCTTTTCCAGAGTGGATTAAAGCGATCGTTGGTACATTCCAAGAACATAATGACGTAATCGGTGTTACTGGTCCAGCTTATCCTCTCTGGGAGAACGAATCTCTGAAATGGTTGCCTGAAGAATTTTATTGGATAATTAGTTGCACCTCTCCGGCCTGGGCTGGGCGCGATGCTCTCAGGGAAGTACGTAACTCTTGGGGAGTGAATATGGCTTTTCGACGTGAGGCATTCACCCTCCAAAGTTTTTCTTCTACGTTCGTAGGCGGAAACCAAGGGTTATCAGACGGAACAAAGGCAGGATTATTGGGAGACGAAACGGATTTTTCATTGCGCCTCTCAAACCTGACAAAACGTCCGATTTATTACAATCCCAATGCCAAAGTATTCCATAAAGTTTATGCTAGCAGATTGAGTGGCCGGTTCATTAGTCATCGGGCATTTTGGGAAGGTTATACAAAAGCATTCTTGGGACGCCTAGTAAAAACAGAATCCAATGATAAGTTGGACTTGTCCATGGAACGGGCATTGCTCCGCCGGGTTCTCATACACCTTTTCCCCAAGCTCATGGCTCAGATTGCTTTCCATCCTCTCCTTGGGTGGAAAAGGCTTTGGCTTGCAATAACGGTCATTGGAAATGTAGCCTTAGGGTATGGAGCAGCGAGATATCCCTTCATTGGTAAATATGTAACACCCAGATTCAGTAAATGAATTGAGAAGGAGGATAGGCAATGGTGACGACGAACGATAGCCGTTTTCTTGTTACTGGTGCAGCAGGGTTTATAGGCAGCCATATGGTGGAGTTACTTCTGAGTCAGGGCCATGTGGTTACAGGGTATGATAATTTGTCTTCTGGTCGACAAGAATGGGTGGATCCTCTCTTAAAACATCCTGATTTCCAATTCCATAAAGCTGATCTCCTAGACTTAAATACCTTAATTCAGGTCATGCAAGGCCATGATGTCGTCATTCACCTTGGGGCTAACACAGATATCCCTGGGGGTAACAGTAATCCCCAAATTGATTTAGATAACTGTACAATTGCTACTTACAATGTATTACAGGCTATGAGGCAAAACGGGACCCGTAATCTTTTATTTGCGTCCAGTTCTTGTGTGTATGGTGAAGTCGAAATTCTCCCAACCCCCGAATCTGTTGGACCTATGTTGCCTATTTCGTTGTATGGGGCGGGTAAGATGGCATGCGAAGGTTTAATAAGTGCGTATTCTCATCTTTTTGGGATACAAGCGTGGATGTTCCGATTCGGTAACGTCGTTGGGGCACGGATGGGGCATGGAGTTATCTACGATTTTATAGCGAAGCTTAAGCGCAATCCAGAAGAGTTGGAAATCCTCGGAGATGGACAAGGTGAGAAGAATTTCTTCTTAGTTGAAGAGTGTATCGATGGGATGTTATACGCGTATCGGAATTTGAAACAAAAACCTTTTGACGTCTATAACCTGGGGGTGGAATCAACTACTAAAATAACTGCGATTGGTCAGATTGTTGCTGAGGAGATGGGATTGAAGGATGTGAAGTTTCGTACAACTGGTGGGCGCCAAGGATGGCCAGGGGATGTCCCAAATGTGATTTACGATGTGGGAAAGATGAGCCGTTTGGGATGGACCGCAAAGCATAGTTCAAGCGAGGCAGTGAGGACCGCTGCTCGGCGGCTTTTAGACCAACAATCACTTTGACGATGAAAGAGGACTCGTATGGCTTTGGAGGGTGGGAAAGTTTGTGTTATAGGGATCTGGCACTTAGGAGCCGTTACGTCTGTCTGCTTGGCTGATATGGGGTACGATGTAATTGGGGTAGATCCGGATTCTGGAATAGTTGATGGGCTTAACTCTGGGCATCCACCATTGTTCGAACCAGGGCTTGAAGATTTACTTAGGAAGAACTTGGAGTCAGGCCGATTGCAGTATACGATTGATCTCGCTGATGCTGTTTCTGATGCTCCTTTCATCCTCATCACATTTGACACACCGGTTGACCAAGACGACGAAGTGGACCTATCTCAGATTTTTGCAGTTACTAAGAACCTTGCAAGCTCCATGGAAGACGGGGCGGTCGTGATAATCAGTAGCCAAGTCCCTGTTGGAACGTGTCAGAGAATTGCGGATACCCTTCGATCGATTCGCCCTTCGATGTCTTTTGGGTTTGCTTGCGTCCCGGAAAATTTGAGATTGGGGCAAGCCATTCATCGTTTCTGTCATCCAGATATGTTAGTGATAGGGGGGGACACGGCAGAAACTTCTGAAAGAGTGCGAACCTTCTTTCAGATGCTTGAAACGTCTTTTGTGGTTACTGACGTCTCTTCGGCGGAAATGACGAAACATGCTATCAATTCGTATTTAGCCACCTGCATTAGTTTTGCGAACGAGCTAGCTGGAATTTGTGATTTGGTGGGGGCAGATAGCCTAAAAGTCATCGAGGCTCTTCGCCTTGATGCAAGGGTGAGTTCTAATGCACCTCTCCGACCTGGATCAGGATTTTCTGGGGGAACCCTTGCGAGGGACGTCAAAGTGCTCCTTCATTTAGGAGATGCGTATAACGATCCATTGTTGCAGCTGAAAGGGGTGTGGGACAGGAATCAACAACAAGGGACTATTGCTGTCCGACGATTAAGACAAATCTTCCCATCACTTTCGGGAAAAACTATTAGTGTTCTTGGCCTGACGTATAAACCTGGGACTAGCACATTGAGACGATCAGCTTCCTTGGAAGTCATCGATCAGTTAGTTTTGGCTGGAGCGTCCGTTAGAGCATTTGATCCCAAAGCAGACCCGGAAGAGTTAAAGGAAAAACGGAACTTTGTTGTGTGCGACTCAGTGGAGGATGCCGTGTATCAAAGTAATGCCTTAATAATTGCTACGCCTTGGGCGGAATTTAAAGATATCGATTATCAAGGGTTGTCTAGGTTAATGTCCGACAAAGTCATTGTGGACGCGCATAATTTCCTCGATCCTACAACCCTCGGTGGCTATGGGTTTCTTTATTTAGGCGTTGGACGTGGAACGCTTGTGAAAGAGGGATCGGAAAAATGAGGGTAGGAATCATAGGAGCTGGGCTCCAAGCTAGGCGTAGGGCTCCTGTGTTGAGGAATTTCCCCGGGATGGACCTGGTAGTGATATCTGCTGCGCATCTTGAGCAAGCCGAGAAACTGGCTGGGAACATGCAATGTGAAGCTGCGGTTGGTTGGGAAACAGTGGTTCAACGAAATGACTTGGACGCAGTGATAGTATGTACGCCTCCTGATCTCCATGCCGAAATCAGTATCGCTGCTATGGAAAGTGGGAAGCATGTACTCTGTGAGAAACCGCTAACACGTACTATTGAAGAAGCGCAGAAAATGGTAGACGTTTCCCGTCAGTCTGACCGTGTTTTAAAATGTGGGTTTAATCACCGGCATCATCCTGCCTTTTTGCAAATGCATGCCTGGTTTCTTGAAGGACGAATCGGCGATCCTTTGTTTATTCGTTGCGTGTACGGAATTGGTGGACGACCGGGTTATGAGAACGAATGGAGGGCAAACCCGGCAATCGTTGGCGGGGGGCATTTCATGGAGCAGGGAATTCATGCAGTGGATTTGAGTCGATGGTTTCTGGGGGACTTCGCTCAAGTCATGGCATTTGTGGAAACCCAGTTTTGGCCTATTTCACCATTAGAAGAGAATACATTCGCACTTTATCGTACTGCAGGTGGGTCAATCGCTTCTATCCATTCGAGTCTTACACAGTGGAAGAACATCTTCGACTTTGAGATTGGTGGTACCGATGGATATATGTCAGTGGAAGGATTAGGCGGTGGATATGGCACAGAGAAATTGATATTCGGGCGTCGGGATTTTGCAGCTCCCTTTGGAGATGAAATCACGGAATTCCGTGGAGAGGACCGATCTTGGATGACTGAGTGGAGAGAATTTGTTGTAGCTATTCAGGAAAACCGGGAACCTCTCGGTACTGCCATAGATGGTTTGGAAGCGATGAAGCTTGTACATGCAGCGTATAAGTCGGCAAGTACTAAATCTGCTGTGGATCTGAAATGACCCGTTGCTTGGTGACTGGATTGGGTGGCTTTCTCGGTTCCTATCTTGGGGAATTGCTGGTGCAAGAAGGACAAGATGTAACTGGTACAGTTTACAGTAGCAGGAAGAATGTAGCGCATCTTACCGATCACCTAGAAATTGTCCCGTGTGTCGTTGAGGATAGACTGCAATTGGAACGGGTGGTAGAGCAATCCAAACCAGAAATAGTTTTCCATTTAGCAGCCCAGAGTCTACCGAGCCGTTCTTGGCAGGATCCAGAAGGAACATTCCGCAGCAACGTATTGGGTACCTTGAACCTGTTTGAGGCGATCCGAAACTCTGGAATCTCCCCTAGAATTTTAATCGTATGTTCAAGTTCGGAATATGGATTTAGCACACCAAATGAAATCCCAATCAAGGAAACTAAAGCATTACATCCAGTTACCCCTTATGGCGTGAGCAAGGCAGCAGCAGATATGCTTTCTGAGGTGTACGGTCGTACGTTAGGGATGGATGTGGTTCGTGCTCGTCCATTCTTTGCAGTAGGTCCTAGGAAAATTGGGGATGTTTGTTCTGATTTTGCACGGGGGATTGTAGCTGTAGAACGGGGCTTACAGGAATCTGTATCCGTGGGCAATCTAGAAGCTGTTCGAGATTTCCTTGATGCCCGGGATGCCGCCCAAGGACTATTGTTATTGGCTCGACAGGGGGTGGCAGGTGATGTTTACAATTTGTGTTCTGGCCATGGCCACAAGATACAAGAAATACTTGATATCATGGTATCCCTTGCTACGATCCCCATCCCTATCCTCCAAGATCCGGCTCGGATGCGTCCTGCTGATGAACCCGAAGTTGTTGGAGATAACTCTAAAATAAGAGCGCTGGGTTGGGTGGAAGAATTCAATTTTGAAGGAACTCTGAGAGATATCCTCGAGTATTGGAGAAGGCAACCCTGAATTTTCGGGAATTGGGATCTCCTAATTAGCCTCTACTCTTTTTGGGTAATAAATTGACTCCAAGAAGGTAACCCGGTAACCATCTGACCTTCCCCGTTTTCCTAAACAAGGGTGTCGATTGTCGCCCATAATACGGGCTTTATGGCTTCATGGCTGTAATACTGTTGAGCAGTTTGCCTTGCAGCGGATCCGATTCGGGCGATTTTCTCGGGGTCCTGGATCAGAGAGATAACGTGGTCAACAAATTCTTCAGGGGTCGATGCGATGAGGGCATTATCTCCATTTCTTAAATGGGGGAACCCTCTGGTGATCGATGTCAGGACCACGGCTTTGCCTAATGCCATATATTCAATAATCTTGCCAGGCATACCGGTTTCTCTCCAGATTGGTGCTAGACAGATGTCAGCTGCTGTCAGGTAATCGTGAATCGTTGGGACGAACCCAGTAAATGTGACAATGTTGTTAGTTGATGGGAAAGTTGGGCCTCGACCCGTGAGAAAAATCGCGACCTGGGGTTTGAACTCCTCAAGACCCTCGACCAGGTCTTGGCAGATCCACTGCGCTCCCTCCCGATAGGGAGCCTCAGTTCTTTGACCAGTGTACAGTAACAGCAATTGGTGTTGCTCAAGAGCCAACTGTTTTCGTGATGCGGTTCTCTCTTCTGACCCGGCAATGGCATTAAGGTTCGTGCAGAGAGGGATAGTCACAACCTCTTCAGGTTTATGGCCCCGTATAAGGAATTCTTGGCGATCTTCTTCACAAGGTACCAACAAAACAGTGGTTAATTTGTGGGCGACCCCATGCAATACCCTTAACAACAAACTAAGGGGGAGGGATTTCTCGAATGCTCGGATGTAGATACGATCGTCTCCTTCAACGTCCCAAACACATGGGACTCTAAGAATTTGTCCGAGAATCCCTCCTAAGAAAGCGTGCGTGTTTTCTGCAAATATTAGGTCAATGGATCCTCTGTGTCGGAATGAAAATTTACATATTTGCCCCCAGTGAACTAACATCTTCAGAGCGCGGACTAAGAAACTACCACCGCCAAAATTCCGCTCTCGCCTGAGACCAATTACCTCGTATCGCTCTTGAAGCATCGCCATCATATTGGAGCCCCGATGAACGCTCCCATCGAAATGAGATTCCAAGGGGATAAATAGGATCGTCGCAGGTGGTGTTGATGGCAACGCTTGATTCCTCCGAATGCAAAAATGTGGTTGGATTATTATTCAGGTAACGGATCGTTGCTAATAGCCTCTGGGTTCTTATAGATACGGAAATACCCACTTGAATAGATCTTGGAAGCAGCTTGTGCTTTTTCGGAATCTTCCCAGAGAGCGAATGGGTTTGTTCCTACGGACCATAGCGCCTGTTCGTGTCCCTGTTGATTAATTGCCACGTAACGAATCCTGGGATGGGATATGCGATCTATATCCCCTGGGTCAGTATAGGGCCGATCAAATGACACGGATCCTTCAAATGGCACTCCGAAGTATGACGGATTTGCGTGAATTACCAGACTGGGGACTCCGTGGTAGGCGAATAACGAAAGGCCCTCTTCCCCTTGAAACAAAGGATTCACCAGCTGGAGCTGCTCAGGGTCCGTCCTCGTTCCTAGGAATTCTGCCCCGTAAAGCGCTGTGGTTCCTACATACCCCCAGGACCCTTCTGCGGAGTAACGAAGGAATGGTAGGGCCAATGGTAGTATCAACAGTAGTCCTACCATTACCCATTTCCTTGGGGTAGTGATGAGAAGCAATAAGATTACCCAAACAGAATTCATTACAACCATTCTTGCAATACTTTCTCCGATTGGGATGAAAATTGCGAGAGGAACGACGACGATCACCATCATGGTGAGTAGTGATTTTTGTAAGCGCAGGTCTTGGTGGTCTCGTAAATGGAAGGCGACCCAAAATAGATGCCTGAATCCTAGAAGTGCGTATGTGATAAAGAAGATTGCATTCCCGTAACGAAGGACTAATCTTCCTATTGGCGTCGGCCCAACGGTTTCGTAAGTTGATGGACTGAAAAAGATAACGAGGATTCGGAGCCAGAGTGTGCTAATGTCAAAAAGGAATCCTGTGATCCAGAAAGACGCCATGTGTAAATACCACGTTGCCATGAAAGCGACGATCAAGGCAAAGTACCATACAGTGGTTTTCCTAAATAAGAAGAATGCAAATGTTGACAATACCAACGCAGCGCCCATTATCGCGTGTGAAATGACTATTCCCCCCATCAAAATCGCTATAACTATCGAATTTTTCCTTGGGGATCGGTTGCTGAGGAGTAATGCGATGCAGAGGAATAGTAAACAGTGGCCTACTATGGTGGAGGGATAATCATCCCACCCTAATGTACTAGCGATTGGAATAAGTGAAAGAACGAAAGTTTGTTTCGGGGAAAGATCGAATCGAGCACCGATTGTGTACGCAATCGTGATAAACAACATTGGCCAGACAAACGAGATATGACGGATTAAGTCCATTTGTTCTGTGATCCCGGTGATCAACATCAACGAGCAAAGAATTAAGTTTGCAGCTGGCCAGTTCCTATAACCTACGCCCAACTCTTTGAAGTTCAGACTGCCTGATTCCAAGATTACTGGGATTCCTGCGAAATTCTGATAAGCATCAGGATTCCTGGGGTTTGGTTCCACTAAGCTGGCAATTCCTAGTACATAGATACCGTATGTCATCGCGATCAAGATAAAGAGGGTTTTGGAATGTTCGTTTTTATCGATGAAGGAGAGTACGGACACCAGGGTTAATCCACCTAACCCGACCCAGTAAATCCAATGAAAATATGATAAGAGGCCGAGACGAGCCGGCCATTCTATGACTACTGGAGTGGCGTCCAAGACTACAAAGACGAAGCAAAGCCAAACTAATCCAAGACTGGCATAGTAAAAGGAATGCAGGGATGATGGTATAGAGTTTCTAGTTAGGGGAGGTAAAACGTTCGAGTTAATTTCGGCAGATGCATTTGTCGTGATCTTGGGTTCCCCAATCTTTCAGCGGGTTGGGAGTGAAAAAGCTGACCAAATTGCTGTGTGCTTCGCGTTTCGTGTGGACTTATCGTTACTCCTCTAGTTCGAATAAGTTGCGTGTGACACGTTCAGCTAACAGCATGGTCAAACAATGATTTGATCGCTTTGTTCCTTTGTTGGATGGAATGTTTTCCTTCTTCTATTTCCCAACGAGCTTGTCTTCCCATCCGTCGACGTTGATCAGTATTCTCCACTAGCATGGAAACCTTTTCAACCAGATCATCTACCATTGTAGGGTCTGGCGTCTTCACTGCCTGCAGATATTGGTGGTGTAATGGTGTTCCCATTGGTAATTTCAGTCCCTTCCAATAGTATGGGACGGTTTGTGATGGTTTGACCAGTAACCCTGTTATGCCATGTTGAACAAATTCTGGGTTCGTGTATAAGTCCGTAGTAATGATTGGGAGTTCGTAGCTCATTGCCTCCAAGAACGCAGTCCAAGGGGTTAACATATGGGTCGGATATACGAACATATCGGCGGTTCGGAATTCCTCCTCTAAGACTGCCCTTGGAACGAGGCGATTTATGAATTTGATGTTGGGGTATTTGCCAAATTCCTCCAGCAAGTCCCCTGGGACTCCTGTTCTCATCACTAGTTCCAAGTTGGGATAGCGTTCGGTTAAGATCCGGAAAGCCTGGAGTAGTTCTCTCCCTCCTTTCGTATCAAATTCGAATGCCCACCGGTCCCCCAATAAACCAGAAAGACGGTTTTGTGGAGTATTCGCACTACCTAGAAAAAAGATCTTTAAAACATCGTCGTTAAAAACCTTTGTGAAGGTCTGTTTGTGCATTGCTAGTGGGACCACTTTCAATTTATGTTCAAATGATCTTCCATCAAAGCTTTCTAGAATTGCGTTCTTTGACAATTCCGACCATGTAACAATCCCTTTGCACCCATCCGAGGCCAACTGGTTTTCGATTGTCCTTTTATACGTATTCAGATGGTCCACATTAATCCCTAGCAATGCGGTAGGCCAAGTAATAAAGATCACCCAGGGGATATCACTCATTACCGGGTGGTCCATAGAGAATACCAAGTCTAATGGTTGGTTCTTGGGGTCTTTCTAGAACAATGTGTCCAGGAGAGCTTTTATTAAGCGCGGTGGGACGAGCTTGTTCACTAACTTGGCAAGAGCCAAATTTCCTGTTATATAATGATTTCTTGCAATGAATTTGTCGAAAAAACGATCCCAGAGACTGTTAGGTAGTTGGAATTGATACCCTTCTGGAGGGTAATTAACGACTTCCCAAAAGGAAGAATGCATCCCGAAAGAATGATCGAACAAAATGTTGCGGTTCATGGATGGTCCTCATGGTGTCCAATGGCGAACTTAAACATGCGGGTTACACTCCAATGTGCATCCAGATATCTGTGGGGCTCCTAAAGTTCAAGCTGTGGCCTCATCCAGCACCTTCTTCAGATCCTTATTTCGTTGTTGTGTAGAGAATCTTCCGTTCTCCACTTCCCACCGGGCTGCACGGCCCATCTTCGACCGTAAATCCGGGTTATTTATAAGCAGTCCAATTTTTTCCACTAACGCTTTGGCCATTTCATTGTTTTTGGAGGAGAGGACCGTTCGGTATTCATGAGAGTCGAAATGAACGATCGATCCATCCGTGAACATATGGGCGGTTGGATGATGGATAAGAAGCCCTGTGCGGCCATCATCTATAAGCTCTGAAGAGGACCATACGTCGGTGGTGATGACAGGAAGTTCATAGCTCATAGCCTGAACAAGTGTTTTTGAAGGGACGGTATGAACAGGTGCGACGAAAATGTCGGCTCCAATGAATTCCTTCTCAAGTTGGTCGTGAGGCAAGATATCCTCGATGATCTTTAGGTTTGGAATACCTGAGTAATCTTTTCTGACATCAGGTGGGACTTTAGATCGCACAACCAACTCGACGTTGTCGTATTGCTCTCTTAACTGTACAAACGCATCTAGTAGAATCCTTCCACCTTTTGTTTCAAATTGGTTACTGTTATCAATCGTCGCGGAACCCACAAAGAGGAGTTTCACCTGTCCGGTTGATGGAGGCTTCGTAAAATTCTTTGCTGGTGTTGATGGATTTATCACCGCAATCTTGGGGGCTAACTCAGGCATATCCAATATTTGCAATAGAGCTTGTTTCCCAGCGTTGACATCGTAAATAATTTTCTTACAAGCTGGCGATGTCAATGCTCTTTTTACTAATGGTTTGTATAACGCGAACAGCCTTTCACTTCCGACGATGACATGGGGTTGTTCACCAAGAAAGTCTACTATCCATGGATCTTGGCGCCAAAACAGGCGCATGACTGCGTAAACTAGGTCGACCCCTAATTGTTGGCTGAACCTGTCGCCAAAAGACCGCATTAGGTGCATCGGAATCACATGGTTCACGGACTCCAAAAGAGGAAACGCCCACTTCGTCTTATTTAAAGCGATGCTACTTTTCTCTAAGCTGCCCGTTTGGTGAATGAACATATAACCCGCGGGAGGATTGGCCACAAGATCCAAGTAATCTGGGCGCAGTTTCCATAGAGGTTTGAAAGCGATGGTTTTCATAGGAGGCTTTTGGTGTCCCGAATTCGGGTGAGTTTCCTCCTGTTTAAGATGATGGGCTTGGTTTCAATTTCATACAACTGACACAAATTCCTGCCAATGAGGGAGTTTGTCTAGCCTCTTCCTCTGGGACTTCTTCCCACTTCCCCGTGCCACTGAGGTGGAAAAATGTTTGCTCGGCTATGATCCACCCCGATATAAGGGCTCCCAAAGTCTCATTGTTGTAGATCCTCTCCGCAGGTTGAATGATTCCTCCCTTACCGTAAGGTACGGTGAGGAGAAATATCCCGTCGGGTTTCAGGATACGCGATATCTCGTCAACAGCTTCTTGGTCTGCTGCAAGATTTTGCTCCTTTATTCCGTACCGTTGGGCTAGGCCAAAATGTTCTATGCTGGAAACGGCAATCACAACATCGAAGAAATCTTCGGGAAAATCTGTCCCTTCCGCGATGTCACCGGTCTGGAATTGGAAATTTGTGTGAGTGTATATCCATGGTCTGATGTCTATGCCAAAAACATCCCAACCAAGGGTTGCGAGTGTAGGGGACAAAAAGTTCCCACCGTCTGTACAACCAACATCTAAAACCCTCCCATTGCGCAATTGGGTCATTTCTTTGAAGATGAAAGGGTATTCGATTAATCGACTGTTCAGAGTTCCACCCTCTACTGACTCTAAGTTGACGAACCAGCTTAAAACCCACATTGGAATGCGATAAATTGTTCGAAGTGTCTCCAAGTCGACGTTTAATTTCCGCATCAGTTAAAATCCTTTTGAAGGTATATCATGGACAGTTTACAGGAACCGGCTAGTCCACGTTTGAATGCCGGCATCTATGAATGAGAAATCCGTGAGCTGTCCGCCTAGGGCTTCCAGTTTTTCCCGGATCTGCTGTTTTTTGTCTCCGGGGCAAAAGATCAATAAATACCCCCCACCTCCTGCGCCCAAAAGTTTCCCTCCCAATGCCCCATTATTCCGGGCTGTTTCATACATGTCATCAATCTTGGGGTCCGTAATGTGGGGGTTGACCTGTACTTTTCGTTCCCAAGCAGTATGAAGCATGTCCCCAAAATCTTCTAGTCGACCTTCGGTCAAGGCCCGTTTCATGTCGTAGGCTAATTGACGTAGGTCGTCAAGCCCAGCAACCGTCTCGCTCCGACCTTCCTTGTAAAACCTTTCTTGTTGGTCGATAAGCCCCATAGATAAACGGGTTTTTCCGGTGTAACAAAGCAGGGTATGGTATTCAAGGTCATTCAAAATCCCACTAGGGATATCCAAGGGGTTTACTGTCACTCCTTCTTTTGAAAATTCAATCAGATTAAAGCCACCAAAAACCGTAGCATATTGATCCTGCTTCCCCCCACTAATTCCAAGATCGATCCGTTCGACAGCATATGCCAATTCAGCTAATTCATGTTTGTCGAACTTCATCCCTGTATGCTCCCCAAGCGCACCCAGGATAGCTGTGGTCAAGGACGCAGAACCACCAAGCCCACTTCCTGCCGGAGCGTCACTTTGGAGGTAAAGGTCAAACCCGGTTTGTAGTGTCTGCCCTTTTATCCGATTGACAGCAGCTTTGGCGAGATCCAATATGCCGTCATAAATCGGATCTGCTTCTATGTGATATTTAACCGTAAGACCGAAATCGAGGGATTTAATCTGTATTTGATCGTCATCACGAGGTTGTAAGGTTGTGAAGGCATATCGGTTGATGGTGCTTACAAGAACTGCTCCCCCTCGCTCAAGGTAGTAAGACGGCATATCTGTAATACCACCAGCGAAACTGATCCTAAGGGGGGATTTTGCGCGGATTACTTGTACCTGATCTCTAGACATTGCTTGCGTTACTAAATGGATTCGGCACATTCAGAATTCGATATCCCCGAACCAGTTCATTGATTCCTTCTTCAACCCCAACCTCAGATTCGAATCCAACTCCTCGTAATTTAGAAAAATCGACTTCGTAATTTCGTTTATCCGGGTCCTCTCCGAATTCAGAGATTTGAAGGTCATATGGAACCTGGTCCCGAATCCGCTGCGCTAAATCTCCTTTCGTTAGATTCACCTTTTCGGATCCGAGGTTATACACTTCATTCAACATCCGATCAGAGTGTTCCAGGGCGAACAAAAACGCCCGGGCGAAATCGTGTACGTGAATGAACGCTCGCATGTAGTCAGCTTGAAACACGACCAGATGTTTTTCTTTTACAGCCTTAAACACAAATTCATTGAATAAGAGATCCAGGCGCATTTGCGGGGATAGTCCAAAGGCAGTAGCTGGGCGGAATATGATGTAGTTCTCTCCATCTTGGAGGCGTTTCTCCGACTCCAATTTAGTAATACCATAAAGAGTAATAGGTTGCGGCTCCATTTCCTCTGTGCAGGTAGCACCGACAACGGTTCCATAATTACTTAAACTTGATGGGTAAACCACTAATTGGTTGGGGCTCCTGTGTTGCAATATGTTGATGGTCCCCTCAACGTTTGTTGTTTGCGCTAGCCAAGGATCTTTTGAGCAGGCTGGATACCCTACTATGGCGGCTAAATGCATGATCACATCAGCGCCGTATAATCCTTCTTGAATGGCTCTTGGATCGCGTACGTCTCCAGTGACAACTTCCAGGTTGGGATTCCCTGCCCATGGGAGCAGCCCTAGGCCACCCTTGCGGAAACTGTCCAAGACTGTTACTTGGTGCCCGGCTTCCAAAAGCATAGGGACTAGAATACACCCGATATATCCAGCTCCACCTGTAACTAGTACTCTCATCGCATATGCCGCCTAACTTTGGTTTAGATTGTGAGTCGAGCCTCCGATCGGTGTTCTTTGAACCAAGCGATCGTGCGGCTTAATCCATCTTTTAGATCTGTTTTTGCCTTGAAGCCTAAATCTTGTTGTGCTTTTGAGATGTCGAAACACCTGCGTAGTTGCCCGTCTGGCCGATTGGAATCCCAAATGATCTTTCCCTCAAATTCGGTTAATTCTGCTACTGTTTCAACTAGTTCCTTAATGCTAGTCTCGACACCTGATGAGATGTTAACTAGTTCGGGTTGGTTGTACTGCTCGCCCGCCAACAATAGGCCGGTGGCTACGTCTCCAGCGTAGACAAAGTCTCTGGTAGGTTTACCAGTCCCCCAAACTACTACCTCTGGGTCTTTCCGTTCAACCGCTTCTGTGAATTTCCTGATTAGAGCAGGGACGACGTGGCCTGCTTCCAAGTCAAAGCTGTCAAAAGGTCCGTATACGTTTCCTGGGATGCCTAGGATCGAGACAAATCCATGTTGTTGATAGTATGCGATGGATTGGATATGCAACAGCCGTTTAGCGAGTGAATAGGGAGCACTTTCTTCTTGTGGCAAACCCTCCCAAAATGAAGTCTCTTTGAGGGGCATTGGAGCATGTTCCGGGTATCCGCATCCGGCCCCGGCCCCA